>ENA-OFCX01000529-OFCX01000529.1-metagenomes-genome-assembly--contig:-NODE-529-length-19397-cov-3.672630_pt1 | contig 19397 bp, 19 predicted proteins | sample MGYA00153384_OFCX01 | MGnify analysis MGYA00153384
CGATTCTTGCGGCCGTCGTCCGGCGCCGGCGTCTGCGCCTCACTGAACACCGCGTCAATAAGACGATAGACTTGCGGACTCCATGCCACCAAATCCGCCGACAAAGTCACAAGTGTCCCATCTCGTTTGGCGTCGTGGTAGGCAGCGGTGATGCGGTCGCTATCGTCCGTGTAGTCATTCTTGACCAGATACCGGTAGATCGCCTTGGCCATGGCCGGAGTCACCTTGGTCTCGCCAGAAAACTCAGTCTTCAAAACCTTGCCGATGAAGTATGCCTCATCCGCCTTCAGCGGCCGCGCCGAAATCCCAGCACTAATGTCCCGCTGTAAACCGGTTACGAAGTCCTTGTAACTCTCGCTTGCGACGACCGTCAGCACGTTCACCTGATGCACCGTCGCCGGGTCATCCATCCTGTCGCCCTGTTGATTCACCGCAAGCCTCATGCCGCGTCCCACCTCCTGCCGCCTGGAAATAGTGTTGTCGCTATGCTTCAGCGTGCAGATAACGAAGACGTTCGGGTTGTCCCAGCCTTCGCGCAATGCCGAATGGGAGAAGATGAAGCGCACCGGTTCGTCGATCGAGAGCAGTCGCGCCTTGTCCTTCAGGATCAGATCATAGGACGAAGCGTCCTTGGCTTCACCCGACTCCTCGCCTGTGCGGTTGACGTCCGGGTCGACCATCCGACCCTTCCTATCAATCGAGAAGTAGCCGTCGTGGACCCGGTTGGCCCGGTCGCGCTTTACGTAGGCGTGCCAGGCACCATCGGTAGGATCGAGCTCTTTCAGTTCGCCGACAGCGTGCTCATATTCCTCCTCGAACATAGTGGCGTAATCACCGGCGAGCTGCTCTCCGTCCTCACCGTAGCGCCGGTATTTCGCGACCTCATCGATGAAGAACAGCGACAGCACCTTGATCCCTTGGAGGAAGAGATACCGTTCGCGTTCGAAGTGCGAGCGGATGGTCTCGCGGATCTGGATGCGGCGCACAGCAGCTTCGTCTACGTCGCCGACAACCTTGCCTTCTTCCAGGATTTCACCGTTGGTGAAGGTCAGCGTTCGGTTCAGCGCGTCAATGTCGGCGACGATGTAGCCCTCATACTCCGTTAGATCACCGGATTTTTCCTGAAGTTTATCGCCTTTGCCCAGCCAGACATCGCGCCGCTTTATGGTTCCGCCTTTTAGGCCAATCTCGATCTGCACACGAGCCTCGGGCGGGCGGCCATCAGTGAACGTTCGGAATGCCGCCAAATAAAGGAAGCCGTTGGTGCCCGGAAGGTTCTTGACTGTCACACCCCGCACGCTGATCCGCTTCACCAGCTTGCGGTTGTAGGCGTCCAGCGCGTCGAGGCGATGGACCAGGTTATGTCGCATCTTGTGCGTAGCGGAGTAGCGCAGGGCGAGCGGCGCTTTGAAGAGCGCCAGCGCACTTTGCGTCTTCGTGCCTTCCATCCGTTGCGGCTCATCTAAGATCAAAATAGGGCGGTTCGAGGCGATCACATCGATGGGGCGTCGAGTTTGAAAGCTGTCTGGCGTGTCGAAGATTATGCGGCCAGTTCCGCGCCCGGTGTCGCCCGCACGCACGTCCGCAGTGAAAGCCTGTGTGTTAATTATCATGCAGCGGAGGCCACTGTCCTGCGAGAAGGAAAGCAGTTCATCCAATCGACTACTATTATAGACAAAGTTGCGCACTTTGTGCCCGTAAAGTGCTTGGAAATGTTGCTTTGTGTCTTCGAAAGTTTGGAGAACGCCTTCGCGGATGGCAATCGAGGGCACCACGACGATGAATTTCGACCAGCCATATTGCCTATGCAGCCGATACATCGTGTCGATGTAGACGTAGGTCTTACCGGTCCCCGTCTCCATCTCAATGTCGAGGTTGATCGGAGCGGCCTTGGTCTCGATGATCGTGTCGGAGGGGGAGAGGTGCTGGCCGACTTGGACGGCGCGGATGTTCTCGCGAATTTTTGGCAGACCGATCTTCAAATCGGCGTTGCGCAGGCCCTCGTCGCCGAGCAGCGAAGCTTGGGCGCTCACATCTTTCCCCGGATCGATCTGATAGGACAGTCCCTCGAACCGTGGTTGACCGGCGAAACATTCGACCACTGCCTGAGCCGCGACATTTTGGTAGGGCAACTGCTTGAAAAGCTGGCGGGTCATTGTGTCGGCTTCAGAGAACGCGAAGCGTGGTTTCAGGCGCGAGCTGTTTGAAGCGGCTGGCGACGTTCTCCTTGACCGCGTCGGTGGCAAAGCCATCGTCACGGAACAGAACCCGGAGCGGCTTCAGCGCGGCAATTGCGTCGGCGAGTTCCGTGTCGATGCCGCCCCTACCGTTCTGTGGGCGCGCAAAGCAGGCAATGACGGCGGAGCTTGCTTGACCTTCGGTCGGAGGATCAACGAACCAGGCCGCGCGGCCGGCGACTTCGCCTTTCTTGATCGGCAGCGTGATGTCCACGCCCCAGCGGATAAGCGCGCCAAAGAGCAAATCCTCCTCGCTACGGTTGTCCTTGATATGGCTAACCATTCCAGAAAGCGCCTCCTGTGTCGCCTCGCTGGCAGTGACTTTCGTATCGGACAAGTTGCCGCTGTCGATACGGAAAGCCCGAAATCCAACGTCGAACTTGCCTTTGAGCTGGGGATTTTCCTCTAAAATCTTGACGCCCACACGACGGAGACGCTCTCGGCCGATTGCAGAAATTGTAGGCTCGATTTTCGCTGCTTCTGCAAGCTTGATTAGCACTGTGTCTTCAACATCGATCTGTTCGTCTAATTGAATGAGGATGGATGTACGCCTCCCTCCGTCGATCGCGTTTTGCCTCAGGATCGCTTCTCCCAATGAAGCAGACCCAGCAAAAAAGTCCAATGCAATAAAATCTCTAGAGTCAAAATAATTAATCAACTGTTGGAGTAGCTTTACGGGTTTCTTACCACCGTTAAATGGAACGCCACCTTCATGACGTATGTTTCCAAAGTCTCCGGCAAAATCATAGAAATTTACAATTGGGCTTTCTTTAAATCCTTCTCCAGACTCTATTTCTGGGCGCTTCGCCGTTGGCACCTTTGTGTACATTTTTCCACGAGCGGCGTTCGGATCAGTTGGATTTGTATAATAACGGTATCCAAGGCCATCCTCACCTATTCCGTGAATGCGATAGAGGCAGCCATTGCCGTCTTCGGGCAGGCGGGCGTCAATCATCTTCGTGTACATTTTGCCATGACCCGTTCCGGTCAAAATGCTTCCGGAAATCCATGTTTCTTTAAAGCCGTCGATGGACGGCTCGACTTCTAGGATGGAAAATGATCCCGGTTTCCACACATCCATCTCGCGTCCATGCATGGAGACCGAAAAGTCTGGCTCGGGGCTGGGCCGGATGTCGAGATTGAATTTTTCTAGAGGATATTCCTTACGCGGCTTGTTAAGCTCTAGATGTTTTTTGTCCTTAGAGAAAATCAGAATGTGTTCGATAAGCTCTTGAAAATTCTTCCTCTCGTTCAAGGATTTAGAGGCATATCGAACCTGAATGTGGTGAACTGATAATGATTGTTCGGACGAAAATATCTCGGCCAAAATTCGATGGAGATTGGCGAACTCGTTGTCATCAATCGAAACAAAAATCATTCCATCGTCAGTTAAAAAATTCCTGGCCACCCTCAGTCTCGGGTAAATCATATTGAGCCAGTTCGAATGAAACCGGCCATTTGTTTCTAAATTAGCTACCAATCGTCCCCCATCTGAGCCGCGCTGACTGCTTTCTCGCTCGTATTCTTCTCGGCTCTGCGAAAAATTATCTTTATAGATAAAATCTTTTCCCGTGTTGTAAGGCGGGTCGATATAGATCATCTTGACCTTGCCGAGATAGGTCTCCTGCAGCATCTTAAGCGCGTCCAGGTTGTCGCCCTCAATGAACAAGTTGTGAGTTGTATCGAAGTCGACGCTCTCGTCCCGCATTGGTCGCAGGGTCTTATCGATCGGCGCATTGGCCGTCAGCAACGCTTGACGCTTCCCGGGCCAGTCGAGGCGGTACCGCTCATGGGGGCCTTCAATGAGATGATCGGACAGTGCTTGTTTGAGTAGGTCCCAGTCGATCACTGGCCCCCCCCGGTCGGACGCGGTGCCGGCCGGTCCTTCGGTGACGCACTCGGGGAACAGTTCGGCCAGCCGGGCGATATTTTGCTTGGTGATGTCGGGCGTCTCCGCGCCTAGCCGGTCAATCGTCATATGCTGTTCGTCAAATCCCTGTGCTTTTCCTTGGCCGCGCGGAGGTCGCGGTTCAGTGTCACCTGCCTAGCGAAGTTCGTTTCGCGCCGGACCTGCCCCTCCAGCCGCTTCACTGTCTTGGCCTGCATTGCCGCAGCCGACAAGCGTTCCGCTTGCTCGCGGAGCGTTTCGCCGGGCCTAGGGGGGTAAGCCCAGATGTTTCGCAGCAGGCCGGCATAAAGCCCGTCGAGGCTCACGGCCTGGGGCAAGGGTTCTCGCGCCTTGCTCGCGGGCAACCAGCCGCTTCTCCAATGCTCGTTCGTCACGACCTGCGACCGGTCCGCATCGCTGCGGCGCTTGTAGGCCGCGGCGAGCTGAACATCATCGGCGCCACGGCCGTGACGGATCAGTTCGAAGATCAGTGGATGGGGCAGGGAGTTGTCGATGTGAGCGAGGATGCGGTCGTCAAGACGGTCGCCCCGCAGATCGACCTGGATCACCTCGATTTCGGTCACGCCGTCGGCGGCTCGCAAATTGACGCTTCGCTCGAACAGCTTGAACGCCCAGTCGATCCGCTCGACCTGTTCTTCATAAAGCTGCCGGATCGCCTTGCCGCCGCCAGCGGCGCGGAACATACGTTCGCGGGAAAGCCGACCGCCTACCCGCGCGGCCTCCGGCCAGGCAAGCAACGAAGTCACGCCGTGGCGTCACGCACAACGATGAAAGCGATCAGCTCGAAATCGTCCAGCCCGGCCACTTCGCCAATTAAGGCCGTCGTCGGGCCTGCACTGAACAGGCTATCGATGTCGCGACCTTCTTTGGCCTCGATCATCGATCGCACTGCGTCGTTGAGCAGGTCGGAGTATTTTTCCATCCGCCGGCCATCGTCGGTCTCTTCGTTGAACGGTCGATAAAGCGCGGGGTCCGGCTCGGTCCTGTTTTTGGCCGCCCCGCGCAGGAGATCGAGCGCCTGCTTGGGATCGGTGTGTCGGACGATGGTCTCGCCGCTCTCGCGGACGTAGACCAGATAGAAGGGATGCAACCGGTTGTGGCGCGACAGCTCTTCGGCCGCATCGAGATTGCGCAAGCAGAAGATGGCGCCCGGAGGCAATGTGTCGCTTGCAGGCACGATGGCGTGCATTCCAAGCGGTGCATCGTCAAGCGTGCCCTTTTCCCGGACCCAGCTGACCAAGTCCATGCGGAAGTCATTCAGCCCGAGGTCGGTGATGCCTACGCCTTGGCGAAGGTCCTCAAGGTCAACTACCTCCGTCTGCAATTTCCGCAGCTGTTCGCGGCGATATTCCATGTCGTTTTCGCGGGCTGTCAGGGGATTGTCGTCACCTGTTCCGGTCACGTCAACGATTACCATCCGGCCTTCGACACGGTCCTTGAGATTGATGTAGTCGTCGAGGTCGATGTCTGGCCAATAGCTTACCAGCTGGATACGCTCGTTCGTGCTGCCGATGCGATCGACACGCCCGAACCGTTGGATAATTCGGACCGGGTTCCAGTGGATGTCGTAGTTGACGACCGTGTCGCAATCCTGGAGGTTCTGACCTTCCGAGATACAATCGGTCGCGATCAAAATGTCGATCTCACGGTCCTCGTGCTTCAGCCGGTCGATCATCGCCTTCCGCTTCGAACGGGGTGAAAAGAGGGTCAGCACAGCGTTGAAGTCAAAGCCCATTCCCAGCGTCGATTTGGGGCCACCGCTACCGGTTACAAGGGCGCCGTGACGCCCATCACGGTCTAGGGTCGACTTAGCGATCTGGTCGTAGAGATATTCGGCGGTGTCCGCGAATGCCGTGAAGATCAGCAGCTTGCGATTGCCGTCGTTGATCGGCTCGCGCGACTTCTGCTCGATAAAGCGGATGAGATGCTGCAGCTTCTCGTCGTCGCTCGGCGTCACAAGCTCCATGCCGTCGAGGAGCGTCTGGATCAGCTCGAGATCGGCCTGTAGATCGCGCTTGTAGCTGACGAGATCCATGTCGCCGAACGCTACGTGGACCTGTCCGCGGGAGAGTCCGCCGGGGATCGACACTTCATCTTCGTCCTCGTCGGCGTCAGTTGCCCAAACACCCGTGTCGGACCCACCGCGCTCAAACGACGCTATCTGGGCAAGCGTTTGCTGGTGGCTTTCTGCCAAGCGTCCCAGCGTCAGGCGAAATGCTTGGACCGAACTCTCCAGCCGCTTGAGCAGATTGACCCGCATCAGGGAGCGGATCGAAACCTCGCGGTCCTGCTGGCGCAAGACATTGGTTTGGGTCTCGGTGTCATAGACTCCGTAGCGGTCCATGCGGCTGTCATGGACGTAGGTGAGCGGTGCATAAACCGCCAACGTGAGCAGGCTCAGCTGCTCGTAAATCTCGTTGAAAGTGGGAACATCGTCGCGTGCCGTCAGGGCACAGCGATAGGATTTGGGCGGGAGACGCTCGGGGAAACTCCCGATCTCCGTCATGTCATAGTGCGTGGTGATGTGCCGCCGGGAGCGGGCGATCGTCACGGCGTCGAGAAGCTCGAAGAAAGCGAAGTCGAGCCGATCAAGAATGGCCTGCGGAGTTCGTTCCTCGAGCGGCAGATCCTTCCATTCGTTGAATGCGCGCTGGGCGAGCCGGAAAATTTCTTCGACAGTCTGCCCGCTGCCGAGCTTGTCCGATAGCTGCTTGCTGTCGCCCTCATATGCGAGAGCCAGCTGGTTGCGCAGATCGAGAAAGCGATTGTTTACCGGTGTGGCGGACAGCATCAACACTTTCGTCCGCACGCCGGACCTAATGACCTTATTGAGGAGCGCGCGGTATCGGGTGTCGGCCTCACCTTGGGCTTGCGTCGCCTCATCGTTTCGAAAGTTGTGAGACTCGTCGATGACGACGAGGTCATAGTTGCCCCAATTTACCTGATCGAGGGGCATGCCCATGGAGTAGCCACTCGCGCGCAACAGGTCCGTATGTGCCAGGACGTCGTAGTTCAGGCGGTCCTCTGCGAGGATGTTGGTGGTGAGGTTCTTGTTGTAGGTTAGCCAGTTGTCGGCCAACTTCTTGGGGCAAAGAACGAGAACGGATTTATTTCGCAGCTCATAGTATTTGATGACGGCCAGAGCGGTGAAGGTCTTACCGAGGCCCACGCTGTCGGCGAGGATGCACCCGTTGTAGGTTTCCAGCTTGTGGATCAGCCCGAGCGCAGCATCCTGCTGAAACTTGTAGAGCGTGTTCCAGACCTTCGTGTCGCGGAAGCCGGTCCGGTCGTTAGGCAGTAGATCTTCGTTGATGTCTTCTAGGAACGTCCGGAAGATGATCGACAGCATTAGGTGGTAGATCCGGGCCGGCGCATTTTCGGCGTAAACCGCCTCCAGCTGCCGGCATAGCTCCTCAGTCACATTCTGGAGGCGACCGGGCTCACTCCAAAGCTGATCGAATAGGGTGGCGTAACGCGCGACCGCCTGCTCCTCATCGATCTTGTTGATCATCGTCAGTGTGCCGGGTTGATAGCCGAGATCGGCAGCTGTGAAGCCGTTGAGCCCTGTATAGGTCGCCCCGCTGGTGGAGCCTTGGGCGCATAAGAACGCGGGAATGGCGGTGCCCGGGTTGGACCGGAACTCAGCCTTGGCCCTGATCCAATCCGCGCATTCCCTGGCCAGAGCCCGAGTTGTCATCTTGTTGCGAAGGCGGATCTCGAACGGGGTGCCGGCAAGGTCTCGACGGTTCATCACTGGTGGAATGATGAACTCGCGCGCTGAGGAGCGGCCCATGCCTCCGTCCGTCACGAACGAATGCCCGGTGAAAACGAAGCGAAACTTGTCGAGACGGCGGAGTTCGTCGTGAAGCGCGGCGAAGGCGTGGATAGAAAACGTGCCCGCGGTCACCGCCACGTGCTGACTCATCCGTAGTTCCGACCTTAGGTCGTCACCGAAAAGATCAGAGATGTTGTCGAGAATTTTCATACTGAGCATACAAGCGACTGTTCGCCCATCGCACAATAGAGGATGTGCTAGCGGGGCACTCAACACTAGTGGGTTCGGCGGAGCTCATCACGGCTAGCGCACCGAGCGCTCGATCGTCGTCCGACCCACAACATTAAACGTCGATGGCGCTGAGCTTGCGCTCGGCCACCAGATGATCGCTAATGAGAATTGAATGTCCTCTGGTCGAAGCGCGACAGACAAATCAAAATAGCCGAAGATCGGCGACTCATGGCTTTTATAGTAGAATGTCATGGGGTCCATTTTCAGCACCAGCCCGACATCCGTTTTCCAACCCATTGCACAGGTTCCGACAGTGGCTCATGTTGAGAACGGGGCTGGCAGGATGGCGGCACGATGGCAGTCTTCTATCCAGTTCCGTTTAGTCTGCCGCCAATATTCAGTTCATTGCCTCGGCGAGCAGGGTGAGCGGCGATCGAAACGGGAGAAGGTACATGGCGTTTCGTGTTTCACCAGCCTAGCCTTAAGTGCACTTCTGCTAGGCCGCGACGCGAAATCCGCACCCGTCGATTCCCCGCAGCAGTCAGTCCGCCAGCAATCCGAAGCGGCAAGCCCTACGGCGAGTCGAGGTTGGAAGGTAAGCGAAGGCCGAACGGTGAAAATAGACTATCAAGTTTGCTGCTGTTAACCTGATTAATATGCGAGGATTGGTCATTATTGCTGTGTGCGCTTACCTGGGAGTTGGCTGCCCCGCTTTGGCGCAAGTTAACGTTGGGGCACAGCAATCGAGCCAAGAAAAGAGATACGTCGTCCACGCCGTGTTTCCGAGCCCTCAACTGGCGCGCCAGTTAGCTTCACTAATCAGCAACGGGGACAATTTTGTAGAAGCGGCGGCACGAATGGGACTCGCGAAAAGCGACATCGAGATTGGTGTAGTCGACAAGGCAGAGTTGACCAAAATCCTTGGTAAGGTGATTGGTGAAACGGTTTACGCTAGTCCGCCACAACGACTTTTCGGGCCCTTTCAATCTGACCTTGGATGGCATTTGATCCAAAGCTATCCTGTGAAAGGCGTGTCTGTGGCAGCACTGGCTACCGAGGGAGGTCGGGCGATCGAAGGCGAAGCAAAGCAGCCACCCTATCCCTCGAAGGGTACTTTCTACTTAAGCCGATTAAAGCAGGGCGAGGCGGTGGAGTTTGGCGGCGACATAGGAGAAGGTGCTGCTGACGCTCTAGAAGCATTTCTGAAGCAAACTCCTCATGTTCGTACGGTACGGCTTCGGAGCGATGGAGGGCGCGCCGCGGAAGCTACGCGTATCAAGGACTTAATCCGCCGTCGCGGCTTGGACACTTACACTGAATACTGCGTTTCTTCTTGCACCGTGGCTTTCCTAGGAGGGCGCAATCGGTACCTAGGAGAGAATGCCACCGTCGGTTTTCACGAAGCCGAACGACCCAAAGGCCTGATTTTCGGAATTCCGGAACACCGCCCGAAATATTTGGCAGACGAATTGAACAGTGAAGGTGTGGCCGGCTCGTTCGCCGCGGAGGCCGCCAAGCACAAAGGCGCCGACATTTGGTATCCCGCTGCATCCCTGATGATAGCGGCTGGATTTGCGACTTCGTCACTTCCCGCCGGATCGAGCTGGGTACGCAAACCTCCAGTATATCATCGATATCAGCCAATATACTACGCTTTGGAGGCTCTAAACGTTGAAGATTACGGGGAGGCGGTGAAATTACTCACCCCGATCGGACAACGCGGAAGTGCAGTTGCCCAATTGCTATTAGGCCACGCATATCAAGGTGGTTTTGGTGTCCAGCAGGATCTCCGCCAAGCCTTTCAATGGTTTAAATTGTCGGCAGAACAGGGCGAGGCATCGGCGCAGAACAACCTCGGTATCGCTTACGCTAAGGGAACGGGAACGAAACCCGACCCGCTCCTTGGCGCTCTGTGGATTGAGCGATCGGCTGATAACGGAGACCCGCAAGGACAATTTAATCTCGCCAATCGGTACTTTCGCGGCGAAATTAAGCGTCAGAATTACGCGCAGGCGATGGTTTACTACAAGCTAGCGGCGGCAGGCGGGGAAGCGCCGGCCGCTGAAATCCTGGGGCACATGTTTGCCAAGGGGCTTGGAACGGAAACGGACAATGTGAAGGCGCTCATGTGGTGGATCATTGCCGCCGATAGCAGGACCAATGCGCGAGCCCTCGTGCGTAGCGTAAGTGGGGGTATGTCCCCCGAAGATCGGGCGACCGCGCAGGCCCTCGCTCACGAGTGGCGCGCACGGCCAAAGCGAAGACATATGCCATAAGTGATGCTGACCGCGAAAAGGAAAGTATGATGAGAACTAAGCTTTTTCTAGTACTCAGTAGCTTGACTGCACCTTTGCTTGCCGCTCAGTCGGCCACCCCTTCCCTAGAACGCTATGTCGGTCAGTATCCTTCCACCAAGTTGAAAGGTGTCGACTTCAGGCATCATCCCGTTGTGCGAAGAGCGGTTGCGGGAGCAATCTCAAGCCGCATAGCAAAAACGATACTGAACGATTTGCACGTGGAGAGTCCGATCCGTCGAGCGGGATCTCTTCTCATATCTGAGGCTTGTGAGGCTCACAGCTGTAACACCCATCAAGGGACCGTAGTTGTGCGGTCGCCGGGGGGCCCAGGGGCGGTCTGCTACTATAACGAGGATCTGATGGGGGCAGAGGGCCGATGGTTTGTCTCCGGGAGGCCGATATACAACAGCCCCGCTGGTTGTTGGTCCGGTGATAGTACGGCTGTACCGGACCGCGTTCGGGCCGCGCTCCTGCGCGCGCAGCGCTGACTTGGCGAGGCGCCAAGTGGTTCAAGCTTGGCCATCACGACGCGGTTTTTGCTCCAGACGTTTTTAGATTTCTCACCATAAATTCTTCTTCAAATTCAACTTGTCGTTCCCAACTTCTGGCTTCCTCTTCCGTCATCCATTCGTAAGTAGTGATGGGTTCGCCGTCGGTGAGGGTATCAATTATGCTGTGGGGTGCGATTCTTCTGGGTTTCTTCATAGCGCAACCGGAGTGAGAAAGGTCGTACCACTTGCGTCTCGTGATTGAGTAGACGAGCAACTTTGCGCTCTCTCCAGCCGGCACATAATCAAGCTTTGGACAGCGCGTCAGGCCGAGCTTGGACATCAGTGACCGACTGGCTTTGTTACCACGGGCGGTGCGCGAGTAGACTGTGTCGATCCAGAAATTGTCGAACGCCAGCGTGAGTATCGCACACGCTGCTTCATGACCGGATCCTTCCCGCCAAAAGCTATGTCCAAGTCGCCAACCAATTTCCCATTCTCCGACGATCGGGCAATCGTGATCTGGAATGCGCACGAGACCGCAGAAGCCGAGAAATGAATTATCGGCCAGGCGTTCCACAACCCAGTAAGTGAGGCCGTCTTTCGCTTCAGATTCGACGAAGTACCGGACGTCGTCCTCGACTTCAGCGAGCGTCTGGACCCCTCCTAGCCACCGCATCACAGATCGAGTGTTGCAAGCCTTGGCGTATGGTTCGATGTCGTTGTCGCGCCATGAGCGCAGTCTCAGTCGCTCGGTTTCAAGTTTTGTCTCGTTTATCATCAGAGTTGCTTTCGGATGCTGTATTAGAGTGGGCAGACGGCAACGGCGAGTCGGGAGTGGCCGAGCGCATCTTGGCAGGTGGTGCTCGGTCGAGCATCGTCCGCAGTTTGGCCGCAGCGTCGCTTCTGCGCCCGGGCGAAGTGGAAATGCCGTCGATGGTGAAAGAATCTAAAGCGGCTCGATGCTGAAGATTCCACAGATGTAGATTGACGCGTAGCGCCATGCCGATGAGCGTTTGCTCGGCCAGGTGAATGCGGCGCCCATTGGACTTTAGTCGTGCCAAATTCCCGGCCGGCGTCAGCAGTGGCAAGAGGTATACGAACGGGGTGGCGCGGTCGTATTCCGTCAGAATGTCATCGTAAAGCCGCGGCTTGTCCTGGGACTGAAACACGCGCTTATGCAGAGTTTGGTCGCAAGCTTTGCCGACATAATAGGGCCAAGTCTTTGCGCCCTTCGGCGACAGTCCGAATATGTAACAGCCGATCGCATCATAAATGTCGTAATTACCCCGAACTGCCAGCTCCGCCTTCTCGAAAACGACATCACGAGCTTGCTGAAAGTCGATCCGGCGGCGCCCGCGTTTCCACATGGTAGGAACCGGGAATGGGCCAAGAACCTGAAGACGGTAAGTTTAGACCATTTAACCCCCACGAGGACACTCGATTGTAGAGTATACTCCGTGGTGAAAAAGTCTACATGACGCTTGTTTGCGCTGATGGCGCTACGATCGATCCTCGCTCGAAATCTGCGAAGCCTGCGAGCTGACAAAGCAATGTCGCAAGAAGCGCTAGCAAGCAAAGCGGGGATCGACCGGACATATGTCAGCGCGCTCGAGCGAGAGCGTTATGCCGTGTCGATAGACACGTTGGAGAAGTTAGCTGATGCACTTGGGGTTTCAGCGGCGTCCCTGCTGATGGCTTGAGTATCGGGCGTCGTCTCTTTTTGTTTTCGTATACCAATCCCAGAAAATGATGTCCTGAAGACACGCCTATGGTAGCCAAAGCACTCAAGGATCAGCTGTTTAGAGAGATCCAGACATATAAATCGAGACAACACTGCGTCGTCGGAATCTAACGCAAAGTCTGAGCTTGGCACCCAGCCCTCGCCGTAACAGTGAATGCTAAGTTTTAATGGGGAAATCGGGGTTTTCGGGGATCTGGCCGAAACTCAGAAAGCCTCGACTTTGCCATTTCAAGCGGCCTAACCTTATTTCGATAGCTACAATTAGCGCGCGCGTGACAGCATCAATATGGGCTTGAGCATGGCGTAACCCCGTTTCCCTCGCCGCAGCATCCATTGTCGACCGGTTGCGTCGAAAAGCAACCAGCTGTCCAATGTGAAGCCCCGCAACACGCTGTAGTGGCCGCGGCCGAGCAAAATCAAAACCACTCGCTTTGCGACGACTGAACGCTCGAGAAGGCTACGCTGTTCTCTGTCTTGTTTTCGCGAAAGCTGCATTCTCTCGCATTGTATCCAAGCCCCTCGCCGTCTGGACAAGGCATATGCCATTGCCTCGGCCATTCGAACAAAAGTGTCTAAGCGGAGGCCTCGATGCGGTGTCATGGTGTCCCGGCCGCTCATGAAGTCGCAGCCTATCTGTAGCAGCATTTGTTCCTCGGAGGGCTTCAGCGGTGAGACCTCCGCTACTAGCAGCTTCAAGCCATTCAAGATTGCATACGGTCCCGTCAGTCCTGGCGCATATTCTCCACAATAGGTCGGAAACGCACCGTGCGTTCGAAAGCGGCTAGCTTCGGGCCAATCCTCTGGGAGATCGGCTTCAGGCCTGTGCAGGTTTTCTACAGCCCAATGCGCAAGTGCATATTGCCGTCGCCAGCCGATCCGAACCACGGTTTAATATTCGCAGGCGAGCATGACGGTCATCACCCGCGTCGTAACCCGCTCATCGGCGGGATCGGGCGAGCCAAATTTCATGGTGGTATCGTAATAGTCCAGCTTCCAAAGCAGATCCTCACCCCAAAGGGTCAGATCGCCGAAGTCGCGTTCTCCATGGGGGTCGTTGTCGACATCGAACCCGTCATAATCTCGAAGTGCGATCATCAGTTCGGAAGCGGCAAAGCCATCTAGGGTGCTGACACCTCGCGTAACCATGATGTGACCGCCGAGGCACGTCGTGCGAAGTTTGTCATTGAGCCGCGCAATCGCTTCTCCTCGGGGGACCTCAGTTTGATTGGCAAAGTTCGTCTGTTCACTGCCTGACATGGCAACTCTCCTTTTCTTCGGTGGTGGAAGGGTCGCGGCTGCGTTGCCGCGTTCAGCTAAGCCAGGTCGGCTTAGCTTGGTGATTCAGGCAATGGCATTGCTGTGAGCTCAACATCATAAGCACGAGGCCGAAACGCCGCGGTCCAGCCCTCGGCTTCGTAAATTCGACTGTTCAGCAGACCATCGGCACACGCTCTCCATAAAACGGTATCGACCGTGGCGACGCGGTATCCAGTCCGACGCGCTAAGCGCCGACAGAGCGCTTGGGTCGAAGTCTTATCGCGGCGCGCCAACCGCTCCATGTGGACATCTGGCTTGGCCTCGTCGGCCCCCAAGTTCTTGGCCAAATGGTATCGCGTCACCGGACCAATCCAAGGCAGCGATTCTAAGAATTCCAATTTGGCGCTAGCCGCTTGAAACTCAGCGAAATGTTCAGCGCGATTGTTCCAGATATTATCGATCGCCACGCGCTTGCCTGGATGACCAAAGACCTCCGCCGCCGATCCGCCTTCTTGCAGTCGGATAATGCAGCGCACGGCAATTGGCGCACCGATGGTGACAGCCATTCCGCTGTTGCAGATTACGTATATCGCTTCACGCGCAAACTCCTCAGCCGATTGGGGTGCTTGAACGCTTTCAGACCATTCGATGACGTCGGCATAGCCCTGCGCCCGGAGGATGGCTTCGATTCGCCGGAAACGCGTCAACGTGATCACAGCATCCGCACCAGCTTGCGCTGTGCGTCCCGGTCCCCTTCGATGTAGCGCTCGGTTGTCGTGAGCGCTCGATGGCCCGCCAGTTCCTGGACGTCTTTCAGCGAGCCGCCGGCTTTGCCCACCAGTCGGGCGGTTCGGGTGATGAATGTTCGTCGTCCTGAGTGTGATGAACATCCTTGGAGGCCGAGAGCGACGTAGTGGGCTTTGAACCAGTTCACGATGCCACGAGGAGTCATGTGGCCACCACGTTCAGATGAAATGACCGGACCATGATGTGGCCGGCCTTCAGACGCATGCAGCCGTAGGAGCGCCGATTTTAGCTCCGGATGCATTGGCAAGCGACGACCCCTGCCGTTCTTTGCGATGCCGTCCGCAATCATCAGGCTTGCGCCCATCCGTCCGTCCGGTGCCAGGACCATGGACCAATCCAGGCCGGCGATCTCGCAGGCCCTGAGGCCCGCTTTGAAACTCAAGTGCGCAATCGTTCGATCGCGGACAGCATAGCGCCCTCGGCCAGCGCGCGCCTGAAAGCGACGCACGTCTCCGGGCGCCAGCACCTTAGCTGACGTACCCATCTCAATTCCTCTGATATTTGAACAAGCGCGCTATTGCGGCTCACGTTTGATTTTAGCCGATATAGCGGATCAAGTCAAAGGAATGGCAGAAAACCGGGATATTCAAGCCATATCTGTATTGTGCTAAGGAAATCTGGGCTGGTGTAATTCTGGTGTAATCGTGTTCGGAATTCCCGGGCATTTGCCGGAACTCACCAGTGGTCCGCAACGGACCGCTTTAGACATTTCACAAGCTGTTTGGGCATATTTGGGCATCTTCCGGAATTTCCGGAGCGTTGACTGTAAATCTGCCCGCGCAAGCGTACGCTGGTTCGAATCCAGCCCTCTCCACCATCGCCAGATGCGGGGCCGTCCATCAGAGCTCATAAAAATCCACGGATAACAGCGGATAACATGCCCGCTATCGTTCGCTTGTATTCATTGCCAATTGCCACCAGCCGCGTTAAAGTGTGGGGAATGGTGTGGGGTTTCCCCATGCTGGCCACTGTGGGGAAGGGCATCCCCCGCACTTTGAGGGGCGAATGGAATGGGCAAGCTGACTGCAACAGCTATTAAGGCGGCGCTGGGTAAGCCTGGCACGCATAGCGATGGCGAAGGGCTTTTATTGAAAGTCACCGAAACGGGCGCGGCCTCGTGGCTTTGCCGAGTCCAGCGCGACGGCAAGCGACGCGATTACGGGCTCGGCAGCGCCAAGCTAGTCTCATTGGCGGACGCACGAACTAAAGCAGGCGAGCTTCGCAAGGCCGTCAAAATTGAAGGGCGCGATGTTCTAGCCGAGCGAACGGCAGCCGAGGCGGCGGCGGTGACGTTCAAACAAGCGGCAGAGCGTTACCATGCCGAAAATGAGAGCGGCTGGAAAAGCCGCACCTATGCGAGCCAATGGAAAGCGAGTCTTGAACTCCACGTCTTCCCACATTTCGGGGAGCGACCGGCAGGAGCAATTGAGGCGTCCGACATCATAGCTTCGTTATCGCCTATCTGGCAGGACATCCCCGAAACTGCACGGCGGGTGCGTCACCGGATTTGCTCCGTGCTGGACTATGCCCATGCGAAAGGCTGGCGGGCGAAGGAAGCACCGTCCACCATGGGCAGCCTCAAAGCAGGCAAGGGGCTGCCCAAGCAGGTAAAGGAAAAGCAGCATCGCAAGGCCATGCCCTATGCCGATGTTCCCGCCTTCCTCTCAAGCTTGCATGGCGAAATGGCGACTTTCGGGCGGCTGGCGCTAGAGTTGACGGCGCTAACGGCAACCCGCTCTGTGGAGGCGCGGGCGGCGGAATGGAGCGAGTTTGACTTGGAGGCAAAGCTTTGGGCTGTCCCCGCCAGCCGCATGAAGCGGGGCAAGTCGCATATTGTCCCGCTAAGTGACGCGGCCCTCGCCGTGCTGAAGCGAGCGGCGGCGCTCCGCATCGCCGGAACGAACCTCGCCTTTCCCGGCATGAATGGCGGCGTCATGTCGGACATGACGCTGCTTAAGGTGCTCCGCGACGCGAAAAAGCCGTATCATGTTCACGGCTTCCGCAGCGCCTTTACCGACTGGGCAGCCGACAGGGGTTTTGCAAATGCCGTTGTCGAGGCCGCGCTAGCGCACAAGACGCCGGACGCCACGCAAGCCGCCTATCGCCGCACAACCTACCTAGACGAACGCCGCAAGCTCATGGCTGCATGGGGCGCTTATTGCGCCAGCGGCGGCACGGCCGGCGCGGCTATTCCGTTTCGAAAGGCAGGCATCAAATGAGCGGGCCAATCCTGTTCGTCGAAAACGCGCCCCAGTTTCAGGACGTGGGCGGCCTATTCATCGTGACACTCACGAGCGGGGATAGCGTCCAGCAATACGCCATGCCTCGCCATGCCATGCGAGCCTTTGCCGAGCGGGCGCGGCTGGAGCTTAATGAAATCGAGGCAAAAGAGCGATTGTATCAGCCTGTCCCGTTTGTCCGGGGCAAGCGAAAATGAGCGGACGCAATGCCTAGGGGAGGGAAACGGCCGGGTGCTGGTAGGCCACCCAAGCGTGACTGGCTGGCTGAAATTGAGATTGGTCAGGCGTGCGAAATGCTTTGGCGCGAGGCCAGAAACGACGCCATGAACGAACACCTTAGCAACCTTTTTGTGAATGACAGCGAGTTGCAGACCTTGTGGGCCAAGGTGCAGTCCATTCCGGTTTCCGAGCGTGCTGCATGGGTGGGAAGCGAGAAACACGTGACCCACCATGCCGACATTGAAGAAGAACTCAACGACTTGGCCGGAACGCCGGACGCGACAGACCCGGCCCCTCGCTGCGTCACCATTTCGACGAAGCCGCCAAAAGGCACACGTCAACGCATTATCGCTGAGATAGCATCACGCTACGGCATATCAACGGACACCGCGAATCGGCTGTGGAAGGCATATCGGCGCTTCGAGCGCGAACTGTGTGAACCCGACTGAAGCCCGGTTTTCCGCCGCTCTTTGAATATTGCCCCGCTTCGAAAGTATCACAGGGGTGCGCTGCTATTTGTCAGTTTCCACCGCGCAATTCCGCGACGGTGGCGGACTGAAAGGAAAGGCCATGGAAGCCTTCTTGGTTAGCATCCCCGACGCAGCGAAGATGCTGGGAGTTGGACGTTCAAAGACCTATGAACTCATCGCCGAAAACCGGCTTGAAACTGTCACCATTGGCCGCCGTCGCTTAGTGCGCGTTCAAAGCGTGCGGGCGCTCGCGCTTGGGGAGGCTGCATGATGGCGCGCCTCAAAAGAAATGGCCCCCGCGCGACTGGCATCGCGCGGAAGGCCAAAAATGCCGCCTCAGGAAAGCCGACGCCTCTTCATAGGGCAACAGTGGCAATTGACGCAAACACCTTTGCACTCGCCTGGGTAGCGCGGCGCTATCGGGCGCGAACGCCTTGGGCCGCCATCATTGCCGACGCGGCAGGACTGGGAGGGCGGCCATGAGCGGGCGGCGAGCGATGTTCCATGCCATCGGGCCGGACGGCGCATTTACGGTGAAAGGCCAAACGGCCAAGGCTCTTGGAGCGCTCATTGCGGCTGGAACGCAGGGCATAACGGCACTGGAGGTGAATAGCTGGGCCTATCGCTTGGGAGCCTATGTCCACCAGCTCCGCCACCGGCAAGGGCTGGCAATCGAGCTACAACGCGAGCCGCATGAAGGCGGCTGGCACGGCCGCTATGTGCTACGCTCACCAGTTTCAGCTTGGGAGCCGCATCAATGAACGCGCCGGTTCTATTCGAGCATGCCAAGCGCGGGGGCGTGACGGTCAAGGTGACGATAGCCGATTACAACGGCAACCGCTTTCTCGACATTCGGGAATGGGTTTCCCGCGACGGCCAGCCGCTCGCCACGCGCAAAGGCGCTACAATGCCTCTGGACGGTATTGCGGGGCTTCACGCGTCCCTGGGAGCGTATCTGGCGGCAAACGCGCCTGGCGGGCCTTCCAGACCGTAAAATAGGCGCATCTAGGGGAGCGACTGGCGACGGCCGCTCCCCACTTCCATCCCAAACTTGAAACTTGCGAAACATGAACGCTTGCTTCCATGACGCCAGCCGCGAAGTCTTTGAAAAACTATCAGGTTTTCAAGCGTCGCCGCTAGTCCCTTTGCCATCCTCGCCTGAAGCAGTCCAAACGGCTGTTAATACAGGCAAAAAACAGCCACGCGGCGCATCTGGCACGAGCCGTGCAATTAAGAATAGAATATCTAGTGGGGCGTCGGATTCCGAGAAGCGTTGGGGAGGAACGCGCAACAGCGCAACCCGCACCAGCTCTAGCATGTCTTTAAATCAGGCGACCAACATCATCGCGGCGGCCCAATTCGCTGCGGCCATCGGCTCACCGTTTAACCGGCACATGACAATTCACTGGGAGCAAGCGGGCGTGCCTGATAGCCGAGCGGCTTGGGCAACAGGACGCTTCCTGAAACTGGCGGGCGACTGGATAGCCAAGCGCGGCCCTCAGTTGTATCGGCCTAGCGAGTTGATTTCTTGAAATAAAATCAAGCTGACTTATCGCGCTCCCACATTTTTCCCCACAACAGAGTTAAATGAGGCGGGCGGAACGGTGCACGCGCGCATATCCCGCCAAGGCGTGTTATCTAGTTGAACAGCTTCAGAACAGCGATGAAAAGGCCAATCACAGGGACGAAGTGTCCATCTAGCCCAACGCCCGCGTCCTCTTGT
>ENA-OFCX01000530-OFCX01000530.1-metagenomes-genome-assembly--contig:-NODE-530-length-19339-cov-5.954003_pt1 | contig 19339 bp, 11 predicted proteins | sample MGYA00153384_OFCX01 | MGnify analysis MGYA00153384
CGCGCCACTGCCTCGACGTGTGCTCTGCCTGTCTGAGGCAGGTAACTAATCAAGAAAAAGAATGACTAACCGGATGCGGTCGGCCGGTGCGGATGCCGGGGCGGGACCCGACGTTGGTGTTGTTGGTGCTAGTGAGGGTGTTTGCGCGAAGCTTGCCGCGCAAAGCGCAAGCGCAAACGCGGTTGACAAAAAGTGGCTGCGTGTACGCACGCAATGAACAGCGGAAGTTGCCATGGATATGTCTCAAAGTTGTTGATCGATCAATCCAAACTTTGGACTTTTCTCACACAACTGGCGACGGCTTGCTGGGTGTAGTTAGGATAACCAGCAAGCACAACCGAGACGGGCCGATTGCCGCGGGCGACCCAGTGGCACCGGGCCAGCTAGAAAGTTGCGGCGTTCGAGGCACGCGGTTGAATTGTTTACCGGTGAACGCCCCGTTGTCTTTGGTGATGGCCGCGTCGAGCCGAGGAAGGCTTGCCAGCCCTCGCCATGCCGCGCAGTCATCTCGCGAAAATCGCTTGGATCAGTAGGTGTCTCGCCCCAACTGGCGACGCTCAACTCAGGCCGCACCCCGTCTGACTATGCGGCGGGCTAAGGTTGGGTCGCTCGCGCGTTTGACCGCAGCAAGAGCGCTTCCAGTAGTGCCACGCGGTGTTGATGCGTGGTGGTGATGGCGTAGAAGCGCTCTTGTAGCTCGGTGAACTGGCCCACGGTGATGAGCACGCCCGATTGCAGCTCGTCCTGCACCACCACTCCGGGCAGCAGGGTGAGCCACCCGCTGTCGCGTGCGATCAAGCGCAGCATTGCCATGTCGTCGACCTCGGCGCGAAGGCGCGGCAGCACACCGGCTGCGACGCACACCGCATCGAACTGCGCCCGCACGGCATGCCTCGGGCCAGGCAGCGCGATTTCGACCCCGTGCAAATCGTCGGGTACCCGCAGACTGTTGGCGGCCCACCGACTGGCAGGCCCCACCAGCGATATGGCTTGACTGCCTAAAAAGCGACAGTACAGCGGGCGCGCCGCATCAACCGGCACCGCCTCGTTGGCCAGCACCACATCGAGCTGATGCTCCACCAGCCGTGCGAGCAAGCTCTCAAGTGGCCCGGACTCCAAGGTGAGCACCACCAACGGGTCGGCCAGCAGCGGCTTGATCCAGTTTTCCTGGTAGTTGCGCGACAGGGTCGCCACGCTGCCCACCCGCAGCCGGGTAATGCCTTGGCTGCGACCGTCTAGGCGGCCCAACATTTCTTGACCGAGCCCAAAGATGGTTTCGGCGTAGGAGAGCACCAGATGGCCGGTCTCGGTCAACACCAATCGACGTCCTTCGCGGGTGAATAACGGCTCACCCAATCGGCTTTCAAGCTGGCGGATTTGCGCTGACAGCGCAGACTGTGAGGTGTTGAGCGCTTCAGCCGCGCGGGTCAGATGCCCGAGCTTGGCAACCCGCCAGAAGTACAGCAGGTGGTGAAAGTTAAACTGCTCCAGCTTCATTGTTCGTTTTTTAAGATCAAAGCATTCTTATCAATATATTTTACAGAACCTATAGCGCGATGGACAATTCAATCAGAGCAATTAACCGGGGCTGCATGTGAATTTCATTCAACTACTTTTGGCAATCAGTGTGTTCGCGCCCATCGCCTTGATGTTGCTAGCACTGCTGCTTTCCCGATGGCCTTCGATGAGCAGCGGCAGCGTCTGGACGAGCTTCAACGCGCTTTCAGTGGCCGCGCTTGTGGGTGCAGTGGTAGCGGCGTTTGGGGTCGGTTCGGCCTCGCCAGCGTACCCTTGGTTGATGGTCACCCCGCTCGGTGCGGGTCTGGCACTTTTGGTGCAGTTTTTGGGCACCGTGATTGGCGGATTTTCTAGTCGTTATTTGCAAGGTGAGGCTGAGCAGCGCCGCTACGTTGGCGCGTTGGCAGGGGTCATGGCATCGGTGCATCTGTTGTTGCTTGCAAACCATTGGGTCGTGTTGATCGCGGCGTGGGCGTTGGTGGGCATGGCACTGCATCCGATGCTGTGCTTCTACAGAAACCGCCCCTTCGCGCTACTCGCTGCACACAAAAAACGTCTGGCCGACCGCTTGGCCGATGGGTTGTTGATCGCTGCGGCAGCGCTGGCGTGGTTTGCTGTGGGCAGTGGCTCGTTCACCGATTTGGCGGCACACCTTGAGCAAAAAGGCATGTCGCTCGCGCTGCATGCAAGTGCCGTGCTGCTGGTGCTGGCGGTGGTGTTGCGCACCGCGCTGTTGCCGGTACACGGCTGGCTCATTCAAGTGATGGAAGCCCCGACACCGGTGTCGGCGCTGCTCCATGCCGGGGTTATCAATCTGGGCGGGTTTGTGCTCATTGGCTTTGCGCCGTTGTTGGAGCAGGCAACGGTGGCGCGCTGGTTGTTAGTGGGCTTCGGGCTTGCCGCCGCAGTGCTCGCGGGCTTGGTGATGCTGACCCGCATCAGCATCAAGGTGCGGCTGGCGTGGTCGACTGTCGCACAAATGGGCTTCATGCTGCTGGAGTGCGGTTTGGGCCTGTACACCTTGGCAGCGCTGCACTTGGTCGGTCACTCGCTGTACAAAGCCCATGCATTTTTGTCCGCCTCCGGTGCGGTTCGGCAAACGCGGCTGCAATCGATGCGCGGCGAGCAGCGCGCCACGTCACTGAGCCTATGGCTTGCGCCTTTAGGGGCGGTGGTGGCGGTCATGCTGATCCAAACGCTCACTTATCCCTATGCTTGGCCGTGGTGGTGGAGCGCGGTGCTCGGTTTGGCGTGGGCACCGTTGTTATGGTGGCCAATGCGGGCGCTTGGCGGCAATAACAGGGTTGTTGCGGCCGCTCGCCGCGTACTCATAGGCTTAGTGATGATCGTGGGCCTCACTGGCGCGGCATTACTGTTTCATGCGCTGCCGCTCGACATTGTTGACGCTCCACACGACGCGATGGGGATCGTGGCGCTGATTGGGTTGGCCGCGCTCTACCTGTGTTTAGTGCTGCTGCAGACCCGCCCCCGAGCACTCGATGGTTTTCGTCGCTGGAGTTATGCCGGTTTTTATGCCGACGAGTACTACACCCGGCTCACCCTGTGGCTGTGGCCCACCCAGTGGATGCCCGATGCTGCGGCCACCGCGCGCTCTGTGCCCGTGCCCTTGGCCGCAGTTCGCCGATCAGAGTAATCGGTAATTCGCAACGCACAACCTTCAAATACAAACGCCGATGAACATCCAAAATGACCTCGCCGAACTCGATGCTCCCGTCGAGATGACGGTCGCTGTTGCACCACACCGATCAACGCACGCCACCGCGCTGTTCGACTCGCAACACATTGAGGCGGCCTGTGCCAAGGCCTGCGAAATGATCGCACCCGCGTGGCCGCTTGACCGCGCCATTGCGGTCAATCCGCATTGGTCGCGCGTCGGGTTGCCGCTGCGGCAGGTGGCCGCGCGCATGGCCGTGCTCGGAGACGTGCAAGTGTTTCCGCCGCGCGCAACTGCCGAGCTCGCTTGGCAGGAGCAGCGCGTAAGCATGGCCGACCTGTGCCACGCGGTGGCCGCAGTACCTGAGGCCTCAGCATCAAGCCTGACCGCGCAGCAATGCTTGGATGCACTGCAAACCGCACCCTCGATCACCCGCTTGCCCCTGTTGATCGACGTGCTCGATAGCGACATCCGGCGCAACACTCGGCTGTCGTGGCGGCAGGCGATCACCCATCAGGTGAGCCAAACCTGTGCCGCGTACTTCGACACCCAGCAGGCCGACTGGCAACCCTTTCGGCACAGCGATTCGCAGCAGGGCTTATATGCCTTTTGGCGCGCCACCTTGCAGCACGATCACGGCATCGGCGCGCTGATGGGCGTGCCCAAGCTCGGTCGTGCGTTGAACGCATTGCCCGCCACCCGTCAAGAAGCCGAGCGCTGGGTGTTGGAGCGCCTTGGGTTGCCCGCTGCGCTTTGGGCGGATTACCTAGAGGCCGTCCTTCTCACCGTCAACGGCTGGGCGTCTTGGTGCGCTTATTTGGGCTGGCAAGCACGCTTAGAGGGCGGCACCGACGGCCACCTGCGCGACCTGCTGGCGATCCGCCTAGCATGGGGGGCGGTGCTGCTTGAATGCACCGATGACGCGGTTGCCAAGCAAGGCTTTGCTACCCTACAACGCGCATGGCAACAAGCGCCCGTCACCATTAAACAGGCAGCAGACGCATTGCTGGTCGACGAGGTGTGGCAAACCGCGATGGAGAGGGGCTACCAGCGGGCGCTGGTGCAGCGGCTCTCAGGTCGCGGTGGTGCGCCGAGCGCCGCAGCAGCTGCGCAAGTGCAGGCTGCGTTTTGCATCGATGTGCGCAGCGAACCGATACGCCGAGCGCTGGAGGCGGCCTCCCCCACCATTCAAACCGTTGGCTTCGCAGGGTTTTTTGGCTTGGCGGCCGCGTACACCCCAATTGGCACCAGCGTACGCCGCCCGCAGCTGCCGGGCTTGCTGGCCCCGTCGGTGGAAGTGACCGATGTCGTCGTGGATGCAACCGCCCTGCCTGTGCAGCGTCCCGGCGCACGCCACAACCTCGTGTCACAGGCACGTGCCGACCGTTTTGCGCTAGAGGCCCAGTGGCAGGCCACCAGCCGTTGGCCGGGTGCGGCGTTTTCTTTTGTTGAAGCCGCAGGCGTGGGCTATGCGGGCAAGCTCTGGCAGTGGCTCGCGCCATCAAAGGCTGCGCGTGTTAACGACGATCATGCCGGGTTGCCCGCCCGCTATCGCCCGGTGTGCCGCCCGCAGCTGGTGGGGTTGGATGCTGATGCCAAGGTGTCGCTTGCCGCGGGCGTGCTGCACGCCATGGGGCTTGACCGCGACCTCGCCCCACTCGTGCTGCTGATCGGGCACGGCAGCCAGACTAATAACAACGCCCATGCAGCAGCGCTCGATTGCGGTGCTTGCTGCGGCCAAACCGGCGAGGTTAACGCGCGAAGCCTCGCGCTACTACTCAACGAGGTTCAGGTGCGCAGCGGCTTGCTAGCAAAAGGGCTGGCCATTCCACCTGAAACGTGGTTTGTCGCGGCGCTGCACAACACCACCACCGACGAGCTCGAAGGTTTCGACCTTGATCTTATGCCGCCATCGGCACAAACCCGCTACACAGCGCTGCAAGCGGTATGGGATACCGCATCTCACCAAGTACGCCGCGAGCGCGCACCCAGCTTGGGACTTGATTCCACCGTATCTGCTGCCGCACTGCTTAGCACACTGCAAAAGCGCGCTAACGACGGCGCGCAAACACGCCCCGAATGGGGCTTGGCCAACAACGCTTCTTTTCTTATTGCGCCGCGCTCAAGAAGCCTTGGCGTGAAGCTCGACGGGCGCAGTTTTCTGCACGACTATGACCCCAGCCGCGACACCGACGGCAGCGTACTCGAACTGCTGATGACCGCCCCGATGCTGGTCACCCACTGGATCAATTGGCAGTACCACGCATCAAGCTGCGACCCCATCCACATGGGAAGCGGCAACAAAGTGCTTCACAACGTGGTGGGCGGCAACATCGGCGTGTTTGAAGGCAACGGGGGCGACCTGCGCATTGGCCTGTCGCACCAGTCTCTACATGACGGCACGCGCTGGATGCACGAGCCGCTGCGGCTCACGGTCGTGATTGACGCACCGCAGGCCGCCATCACGCAGGTTATCGAAAAGCACCCAGTGCTCGGGCAACTTCTTAACAACGGCTGGCTGCATCTGTGGCGCTTTGAAAGCACACAATTCGAACGGTTTAACCAAGGCCAGTGGCAAGCGTTGCGCCTTGACAGCTCCCAGTAAGACCGCGACATTGATCGCGTCGCTTACGGCACCGTGGCCACATCCGTACAAAACGCCACGTCCTCGGCGGGGCCGCGGAGTCGATAGGCCCTCGGTTCGCGCAGCTTGGGATCAATCACAAGATCGTCGTGGGAAAATTACTTGAGCTGCACAAAATAGCGCTTGATCTCAATCGCAAACGCGCTTGGGCAGCGACCCTGCGTATCGGGAACCACGGCAAAAAACGCCACAGCTTCGTACTTTAAACCCGGCACCGCGCTCCTCGCGTCAGCCCACCGCGCCCGAAGCGGCGCACACTCGGCAGCGTTTACGTGCAAGAAATGGCTCACTTCGGTGCTTCCCGCAAAGCTGCCAAAAAAACTGATGTAGCGGCGCGAGTCTCGTAGCGACTGCCGGTTAGGCGAACTCAGCGGCACTCATACCGTGGTGAATTGCAATCGCGCTTGCGGGTGCACGGGCTACGCAACCGCGCTTCGTTGTTGACATCTTGCAGCATACGGGGCTTTATGAGAGCTGGGTACACGCCTGCCCGCTGGCCCACACAAGACCGAACGCCCCGCGTGTTGCGAACGTGCTGGGCACCCTGTTTCTAGCCTCGCTGTCGGGCTGTCGCCGCTCCAGTCACGTCAACGGGTCACGTGGTGACGGGGTCTCGAGGAAGATCTTGGGGACGACCCAATTCTTGGGCCACCTCGACGGTGAAAAAAACGGCAAACAGACGTCAATCCGTGTCGAGCAAATCGGCGCATTCGCGGGTCGTCTCGCGCACTAAACCCTCAAGCCTTGTAATCGGTTCGGACAAGCGAAGCGCCTTCCGACCTTTGGCCTGAGCCCGTCACACTGGTGTCGGAACGCGCACCGCTTTTCCGAGCTACCCGGGAATCGTAGTTACGCCGCCTCTGCCACGTATTCCGCCTCGCGCAGCGGCAGGCCCAGCGCTTGGAACGAGGCAACCATCGCGTTGACCAGATCATCAATCATCGAGTCCGTGTGCAGCGGGCCGGGTGTGATGCGCAGGCGCTCGGCGCCCATCGGTACGGTGGGGTAATTGATCGGTTGTAGATAAATGCCGTGGCGTTGCAGCAGATGGTCACTGAGGCGCTTGGCTTTCACCGCGTCGCCCACCAACACCGGCACGATGTGACTCATGCTGGCCATAACCGGTACGCCTGCTTGCAACAACAATCGTTTGACGCGGGCAACGCGATCCCGCTGCGCTAGACGCTCCACCTGCGAGCGCATCAGCTGCGTGACACTGGCGATGGCGCCCGCCGCCAACACCGGCGCGAGCGACGTTGAAAAAATGAATGCGTTGCCAAAGCTGCGAATGCAATCCACCGCCTCAATGCTGCCCGCCACGTAGCCACCCTGCATTCCGTACGCCTTGCCGAGTGTGCCTTGAATCACATCAATTTGTTGATCCAGTCCCAGCTCTTGACACACGCCGCCGCCCTTCGCGCCGTACATGCCGACTGCATGCACTTCATCGATATAGGTAAACGCGTTATAGCGCTTGGCCAGCTCGATAAAGTCTGCGATGGGCGAGATGTTGCCGCTCATCGAATACACACTTTCAAACGCGATCAACTTGGGCTGATTGATCGGAATAGTCTTCAGATGTGCCTCTAAGTCGCGCGCGTCGTTGTGCTTGAACACGCGACGTTCGGCTCCGGAGCGACGAATGCCTTCAATCATCGAATTATGGTTGTCACCGTCGGACAAAATCACTGTGTTCGGCAGCACCGAGCCCAACACTGACAAGCAAGCAAGGTTCGCGGCGTAGCCGGAGGAAAATGTCAATGCCGACGGCTTGTCATGCAACTTTGCCAGCAGCGCCTCCAGCTCAACGTGGCGGCTGTTGGTGCCAGCGATGTTTCGCGTGCCGCCCGCGCCGGTTGCGCCCTCATCGATCGCCGCCCGCATGGCGCGGCGCACGCTAGGATGGTGGCCCATGCCCAAATAATCATTGGAGCACCACACCACCACTTGCCGATTGCCCTGCGCCGAATGCCAGCGTACGCGCGGAAATTCTCCCGCAGGCCGATCAAGTTCGGTAAACACGCGATAGCGACCTTCGCGCCTCAGCTCGTCGAGCCGCGCTCCGAGGCGCGCACCGTAGTTGAGACCTTGGTTTGCATTCTTGTTCAGGCTGTTAAGTGTGGACTGCATGCGGGTGCTCCTTGTGTGGCGCAGTCTGCGTGCCTCGCACGCCGATGTACGCCCTGGAAAGTTAATTGTACGAAGCAAAACTGGAGTGTCAATATAAATTTACACAAAGTGTCGCAAAAAATGGACATAGTCACTTCGGTCAAGCAATCGGTCAAAAAACGCGCTGTCAGCCATAGCCGGATTTGTAGTCGAGAGCGCAGCGGAGGATCAGTGGGCCAACCCACACGCGTCACGTCGCAGCTTTCTTCTGTGGCAGCAGATGTTTCGATGTGCTCAACATGACAGCGATGGCATAGCGGCCTTGAAGAACATGAGGAACACAACTCAGCACGATTAGCTTTGAAATCAACGAACCGCGATAATTGCGGGTTGTTCTGAAAAAAGCTTACATGGATTTCCTCCGAGTTCGCGGCGCGCGCACCCACAATCTCAAAAACATCAACATCGACATCCCCAAGCACAAGCTGGTGGTGATCACGGGCTTGTCCGGCTCTGGAAAAAGCTCGCTCGCGTTTGACACGCTGTACGCCGAAGGCCAGCGCCGCTATGTTGAATCGCTCTCGTCGTACGCGCGGCAGTTCTTGCAGATGATGGACAAGCCGGACGTCGACCTGATCGAAGGGCTCGCACCAGCCATCGCCATCGAGCAAAAAGCGACCAGTCACAACCCGCGCTCAACGGTAGGCACCGTTACCGAGATTCACGATTATTTGCGCCTGCTGTACGCCCGCGTCGGCGACCCCTATTGCCCAAATCACCCTGAGATCAAGCTGTCCTCGCAGACCATTTCGCAGATGGTCGACACGGTGCTTGGCTATCCCGCCGACACGCGCGTGATGCTGCTCGCGCCCGTGCTCGCGGATCGTAAAGGCGAACATGCAGAGCTGTTTATCGAGTTGAAAGCCAAGGGCTTCACCAAGGTGCGCATTGACGGCGAGGTGACGGAGCTCGAACCCTCTCCGAAGCTTGCCAAAAATCACAAACACACGATTGATGTGGTCATTGACCGACTCAAAGTTCGGCCCGATGTGAAGCAGCGTTTAGCAGAAAGCTTCGAGACCGCATGCCGCATGGGCAATGGCCGTGCGATGGTGGTGATGATGGATTCTGACAGGCAGGCGTCGCAGCTTTTCTCGTCGAAATTCGCCTGTCCGATTTGTGAATATTCGCTCGCAGAACTTGAGCCGCGACTGTTTTCGTTCAACTCGCCAATGGGAGCCTGCCCGAGCTGCGATGGCTTGGGCGAGATCGATCAGTTTGAGCCGAATCGCATCGTCGCGCATCCTGAGTTGTCGCTTGCCAGCGGCGCGATTAAAGGCTGGGATCGCCGCACAATTTTTTACTTTCAACTGTTGCAGGGACTTGCTGCGCATTACGGATTCAACGTCGAAGTAGCGTTCAAAGATTTGCCGGAAGAGGCGCGTCATGCGGTAGTTTATGGCAGCGGTGAGGACGTGATCGAGTTCGATTACGTCAGCGAAAAAGGCGTGATTCAAAAGCGCAAACACGCGTTCGAGGGCGTGCTGCCAAATTTCCGTCGCCGCTATCACGAGACGGAGTCGTCTGCCGTGCGCGAAGAGCTGTCAAAATACATGAGCCGTAGCGAATGTCCGGATTGCAAGGGCGCGCGGCTGCGCAAGGAAGCGCGATTTGTGAAGGTCGGCGACGCGCCCATTTTCGAGATCAGCGCGTTGCCGTTGTTCGACACCGCCAAGTTTTTTGAAACACTCAAACTCACCGGTGCGAAGCAAACAATCGCTGAACGCATCATTTACGAGATCAAGAATCGCGTCGGGTTTTTAAACAACGTCGGGCTCGAGTATCTGTCGTTGGATCGAAGCGCGGAGACGTTGTCCGGTGGTGAATCGCAGCGCATACGCCTCGCCTCGCAAATCGGGTCCGGCCTCACCGGCGTGATGTACGTGCTCGACGAACCGTCGATTGGGCTACATCAGCGCGACAATGATCGCCTGCTCGCCATGCTCAAACATTTGCGCGATTTGGGCAACACCGTGATCGTGGTGGAGCACGATGAAGATGCGATCATGGCCGCTGATTTCGTCGTTGATCTCGGTCCCGCAGCGGGCATCCACGGCGGCGAGATCATCGCACAGGGAAAGCCCGCCGACATCAAAAAAAGCAAGACCTCGTTGACCGGTTTGTATCTGTCCGGCGTCAAGCAAATCGCGTTGCCGAAAAAGCGCATCACGCCAAATCTAGAGAAGCAAATCGTCATTCGTGGCGCGCGTGGCAACAACCTCAAGAACGTAGACGCATCGATCCCGATGGGTTTGCTGACCTGCGTGACGGGTGTTTCTGGTTCTGGAAAATCCACGCTCGTGAACGACACGTTGTATCGCGCTGCTGCCAAGAAAATTTACGGCAGTCTCGCCGAACCCGCGCCGCATGCAGGCATCGACGGCTTGGAGCTTTTCGACAAAGTCATCGACGTCGATCAAAGCCCGATTGGCCGCACACCGCGCTCAAATCCGGCCACCTACACCGGCCTATTCACACCCATCCGCGAGCTGTTCGCGCAGACCCCGCAAGCACGCGAGCGCGGATACGAGCCTGGACGCTTCTCGTTTAATGTGAAAGGCGGACGTTGCGAGGCGTGCGAGGGCGATGGCGTCATCAAAGTGGAGATGCATTTTTTGCCGGACGTGTACGTGGCCTGCGACGTGTGCCACGGCAAACGCTACAACCGCGAAACGCTCGACGTGCAATATCGCGGACAAAATATTTCCGAAGTGCTCGGCATGACGGTCGAAGCCGCGCGCGACTTTTTTCAACCGGTGCCAGCAATCGCGGCAAAGGTAAATTTGCTGTTCGAAGTGGGCTTGGGCTACATCCGTCTCGGCCAGTCAGCGACCACGCTCTCAGGCGGAGAAGCGCAACGTGTGAAGCTTGCGCTGGAGCTGTCAAAACGCGATACCGGCAACACGCTGTACATCCTCGATGAGCCCACGACTGGCCTGCATTTCGCTGACATTGATCTACTGCTGAAAGTGCTCTACCGGTTGCGCGATCACGGCAACACGGTGGTCGTGATCGAACACAATCTGGACGTCATCAAGACGGCCGATTGGGTGATCGATATGGGGCCAGAAGGCGGCGACGGTGGCGGAATGGTGGTCGCGTGCGGCACACCGGAAACGGTGGCGAAAGCAGAGGGCTCGCACACGGCAGGATTCCTCGCACAAGTGCTCGCACGAATGCGGAAAAAGTAGTTCGCGTTTCGCGCCGTTTCCGAGCCTAAGCTTGCAAAGTCGGAGCAAGGTGATCAATGACCTCCATACGGCCACATGTGTCACCTAACTCGCGACTGTAGGAGCGGCTCTGCCGCGCCCCACGTAATTGCGAGCCGGTTGGGTCGAGGCAAGCCGCTCCCAACACGGTCGACCCCCGTGCTAAATTTGCGAAGTAATTCCGCTGCAAGTATGTTGCCGCACATTAGTCCGACGTCCAGTGCTCAGCCAAAAAATCGAACACGCGTCGAATGCGTGGATTGCCGTGAATTTCACGATGCGTGGTTAGCCACACCGGCAGGGGCGGAATTTTTAACTCCGGCAGCACGCGCACAATCGAGGCGTCGGTTTTCGCCAGATAATGAGCGATGAAACCAATGCCGAGCCCCGCGCGAATCGCTTGCCAATGCACGATATGGTCGTCGCTGCGCAACGCGAAATTGTCGCGTGTAATCGCTTCGCCATACCCGCGAAAACCGTCGATGATCGTACGATCTTGATCGAAACCGATGAGTTGATGGTGAAACAACGCTTTCGACGTGAGCGGCGTGCCGTGTGCTTTCAGATACCGCTTGTGGGCATAGGCACCGATGTCGATGGTGGCGATTTTTCGCGTGATCAAGCTTGCCTGATCCGGTCGCACCATTCTCAGCGCGATGTCCGCTTCGCGACGGAGCAGGTTTTTAACCTCGTTGCTGGCGACCAGTTCAATCTGTATTTCTGGTGCTTCGGCGCGTAACTTTGCAAACAGCGCAGGCAACCGATACGCGGCCACGGTTTGACTGGCGGTCACGCGCACCGTGCCGACGAGATCTACGCTGTTTTGGGATAGCGCGCGTTGCAGGGCGTCAGCGTTCGCCTGCATTTGCCGCGCGTGCGTCGCAATGCCGAGCGCGGCCACAGTGGGCAGAAGACCACGACCGGTGCGCTCAAACAGCGCCACGCCTAGCTGCGCCTCAAGCGCCGAGATGTGTCGCCCGAGCGTGGGTTGCGACTGCTTGAGGCTCCGCGCCGCACCCAGCAAGCTGCCAGCATCCAGCGCCGCCAAAAAAGATCGCATCAATGTCCAGTCGAAGTCCAACGCCAGCTTTTTGGTCGCCATAAATATTCATTAATGCATAGCAAATATCAAATGATATGGAATTGCTTTGTAACTGGCAAGTACCAAAAATCACTGTATCGCTACGCTCCCGCAGCGACCTAGTTTTTTGTAAAGAACTCAACCGATGTCTCAACCCACCGTGCTCATTCTGGGCGCAAATGGCCGTCTCGGCAGTGCGCTGCTCGGCGCGTTCACAGCGAGTGGCTGGCGTGTGCTTGCGCAGTCGCGTCGGTCTGGCGCCGTGCTGGCATCAATGCCGATCCTCGCAGACTTGCGCGATGTTGATCGCGTCATTCGCGTCACAAAGGCCGCCCTCCATATCGGTAGTGTGGACGTGGTGATCAACGCTGCAAACCCGGTCTACACGCGCTGGGCGGAGGAGGCTGTCGCCATAAACGACGCATCCATCGCGATTACCAAAGCCCTCGGCGCAACGCTTATGTTGCCCGGCAACGTTTACAACTTTGGCACTGATTTGCCCGAACAACTGGGTTCAGACACGCCGCAGCATCCGCGAGAGGCGCAAACCAGCAAGGGCAAGATTCGCATTGCGATGGAGCGCGCGCTGGCGGTGGCGGCCGAGCAGGGCACGCAATCGTTTGTGATTCGCGCTGGGGATTTTTTCGGCTGCGGCGCGGGCAGCTGGTTCGATCAGGCCATCGCCAAGGATGCGCAAAGAGGCGCGGTTACCTACCCCGGACCGCTCAATCTCATTCATGCGTGGGCGTACGTGCCTGACCTCGCGGCGACGTTCTTGCATGTCGCCGAAGCGCGGCACACACTGGGCCGATTCGAGAATATTCACTTCGCTGGACATAGTGTTACAGGCTACGAATTTGTTCAGACGATGCAGCAAGTTGTGCAGCGAAAATTCAAAGTGTCCGGCATGCCTTGGTCGTTGATTCGCTGGGTCGGGGTGGTCAAACCATTGTGGCGCGATCTGGCTGAGATGAGCTATCTGTGGCAGCGACCGCATCGGCTCGTCACCGACGCCGCGCACGCCCATCTCATCGCGCCGACCACGCCGCTTGATGCCGCAATTGCCGCAAGTCTTCGCGAACTGGCTGCGCATTAACTCTATTAGCCCTCGCGTTGATTGATTTTTTACAGCGATTTGTCCGTCGCTACTTGCCGTTGCCTAACACTATTCATGCTAGAGAAACATCATGTCTGCTTCACTGAAATTCAATTCGTCATCCGCCCCATCGAGAGCCTCACTCCAACCGCCGCCGATGTCGCAACCGTTGCGCATCGGGATCGCCGTATTTTTCGTGCTCGAAGCGCTGCTCGCGTTTGCGCCGATTGCTGTTCTCGGACCTGCCTTTGGTTGGCCAGCGTCGTTACGCAATGCTGCTGCCCAGCAATTAACCGCAATTGCGGCGGCACCCCCTGCGCTGGCATTGGGCTACGGGCTCTATCTGTTGTACTCGTTAGCCATCGCGCCGGTGGCCATCGTCGTGGCATGGCGAGTGGCTAATTGCAAAGGGCCGATGGCTGCCATGATTGTGGCGTTCGGCACGCTGTCGGCCATCACGCGCGGGCTGGGCATTCTGCGCTGGCTGACGGTCATGCCGGTGCTCGCGACAAGCTACGCTGTGGCAGATGGTGCATCCGATGTTGCCGCACGATCAACCATTGAAACCGTATTCACCGCGATCAACAGCTATGGCGGCGGCATCGGTGAGCTGTTCGGCGTGGCCTTGTTTGGCGGGCTGTGGCTCTTGGTGGCGATGATCGCCGCGCTCACCTCCCGGCGCTTGCCCGCATGGCTTGCCGGATATGGGCTCATCGTGGCGGTGCTGCAACTCGCGTTGTTTATGCCCGCGTTTGGCATGGCCTCGCCGGTGTCAGTGGCCATTGCCGTGAGCCTGTTTTCGCTGTGGTTGATCGCGTTCGCAGGACATCTCGTTTTTAAGTCGCATCAAGAACGCAACACTACGCTAGCGGCGTTGAGCTAGCAAATGCAACAGACGAGGATTGAACTCAAACATCTGACCGTGAAGCCGTAAAAAAAGCCCGGACGCAAACATCCGGGCTTTCTTCATCGGGCGAGCTCGGCGAGTTAGAACGACACAGGGCCGTTCGTTTCTTCGTCGTTCCGCCCCGGTCTGCACCGGGATGGCAAGGCCGAAGTGCATGCACCCTTACAAATCGGTGGGTTGCGTAGGACATTGGCCCCGGCCTTCGCTGGCGAGACGAATACGTCTGTTAGTTAATCGCCAAACGCTTCTGGGTGGCTGCGTTTTTCTTAGGCAGTGTCAGCGTCAATACACCGTGCTCGTGATGCGCCGTTGCAAGCTCCGCGTCCACTGGCTGCGGCAAACGGAAGTTGCGTGATGCCGCGCCGTTCACGCGCTCAGTCAGCACGGCGTTTGCTGCGGTTTCGCCCTCAACAGGCTCAGTGCTCGTGCGCTTAAACGTGGCTTCAATCCGAACCGTTTTTTCATCAACGTCTACGGTGATGTCTTCTTTGGCGACGCCGGGAACGTCCAGTTGCAGGATGTACGCGGTTGCCGTTTCGCGAACGTCGGCACGCAGATCAACCGCCGTATTTTCAGTGCGGGCAGCGGTGCCAAACACGCGGGACGCGAGCGAATCCAGCGCGCGATTGACGTCGGAGGCGTGGCGAGCACCTGCTGGACTCCAGCGAACGTTGGGGTTGCCGTTAAAACGAATAAAACCAGTCATAGCCGTTTCCTTCATTGGGGTTGCGCTGAAATGAATGGAGCAGCGCTTGTGCAACAGAAGGTGAGTGTGCTGGTGATGCTTTCAAGCGGTGGGTACGCTCAATTTGAGAGCAACACCTAGAAGTGATCTAGCCCTCTTGAAAACCAAAACGGACGCCATAGCGTGCGTCCGCGATTTTTCAAGTGTCAGGCTTGCTGACTGACCACTTTGCGCATGCGGATCGGTTGCAACGCGCCCGCGAAGACGGTGGAAAAAGTCCGATCCGTATCGACGCTAAAACCCAGTTTTTCGAAGTACGCTTTGTACTGCGGCGAGTAGGTTTCAACCGGAATGCGGATTGAGCGCACCTCGGCCTTGAGCGCGAGTTTTTCTAGCGTATCGAGCAGGAGGGTCGTGAAGCCGCGGCCCGAATACGTGCGCGTTACGCCGAGACGACGCAGCTCCCAGCTGCCGTCCCGTGCATGGACGTACGACAGAGCGGCGACCGGCAGGCTGCTGCGGTACAGCACCAGCCCGCCGCCCGCGCGAAGGTCTTCTGCAATCTGCGTCGGATTGTCGATCTTGCGTCGTTGCGAAATCGCCACGCGCTCCGACCAATCACCTTTGGTGAGCGCAGAAACGATAGGTGCATCACGTGAACTCGCCTTCAGAATCTTGTATTTTTCTTGTTCGAATACGGTGCGGGTGTTGCCGAAAGGCATAGTCACGTTACTTTCATACCGACGGTTGCGCCGTCGTGGGGATTGAGCAAAAACAGCCCACCCCTATTGTTCTCGTCTTTCGACGATGCAGCAAGCACCATGCCTTCCGACACGCCAAACTTCATCTTGCGCGGGGCCAGATTAGCAACAACGACGGTCATCTGGCCAATCAGGCTTTCTGGCGCGTAGGTCGACTTGATGCCCGAAAACACGTTGCGCAGTTTGGGTTGACCGGACGTGTCAACCTCGCCGACATCCAGTGTCAGGCGCAGCAATTTATCGCTGCCCTCGACGTGCTCGGCGTTGACGATTTTGGCGATGCGCAGATCGACTTTGGTGAAGTCGTCGATGCTGATGAACTCGCTGGACTTGGCAGAGGCATCGGGCTGCGATCCCGATACGGCGGCCTTTGCAGGGGCATTGCCGCTGGCAGCGCCTTTGGCTGCGGGCAGCGGCTTGGTGGGTTTGTCGGTGGGGTAAGGAAGTATTCCGAACAGCTCGTCGAGTTGCTTGTCTTCCACTCGCGACATGAGGTGTTTGTAGGGATGAATGACGTGGCCGTTGACAAGCGTGGAATCGAAAATGTCTGCACGCGCCAAACCTTCAAGGCTGAGGAAGTCAAGGCTGGCAGACGCAGTTTTTGGAATGATGGGCGATAGGAGAATGCTGAGAATGCGAAAGCACTCTAGGGTGACCGTACAAACGTGCTGCAAAGCGCTGTGCCCCGCAGCGTCTTTCGCGAGCAGCCATGGTTTTTGTGCATCAAAGTAAGCGTTGACACTATCGGCCAATGTCATTATTCCGCGAGCGGCGCGACTGAAATCCCGTGAATTTAAGTAGCTTGTTATGAGCGCTGCGCCGATATGCGACTCATACAAAAGTCGAGACGAAACACTTAACTCTTCGCTAGGTGCGTCATTCAACGCGTCTACCGCTCTATCCATCACATAGGCTACTGCCGCAGGTGAGAAAAAGTTTTTGTCCGGTAGGTTGGTTGGATCTACATCTATTCCGGCCTCGGCGTACACCGTCAGCGCGCTTTGTCCATTCGCGATGCTTGACCAGTTGTCAGTAAGCGCCTGTCGTTCGTGATTTTGAAGACTGGAGAGATCAATGCGCGCTAATTGCCCAGAAAAGTGTTTCTGTACGAAGCCCGCTGTTCGGCTCGCAATATTGACGTACTTACCAATCAAATCCGAGTTCACGCGCGCCATGAAATCCTCGGCAGTGAAATCAATGTCCTCTACGTTGGCGTTGAGTTTGGCTGCGATGTAATACCGCAGCCACTCGGGATTCATGCCAATCTTTAAGTACGTGAGCGGGTCGATACCGGTACCCCGGCTTTTGCTCATCTTCTCGCCCTTAACCGTGATGAAGCCATGCACATTCACGCTATCCGGCGTTTTATAGCCCGAGTACTTAAGCATCGCAGGCCAAAACAGCACGTGGAAGTAAACGATGTCCTTGCCGATGAAATGAATCTGCTCGGTGTCCTCTGCTCTGAGGAAATCTTCAAACGAACGTGGCTCGCCATTCTTCGCCGCTTTGCCACTGTCGAAGTAGTTTTTCAACGAAGCGAGATAGCCCACAGGTGCATCTAGCCACACATAAAAATACTTGCCGGGCGCATCAGGAATGGGGATGCCGAAATACGGCGCATCGCGCGAAATGTCCCAGTCACCCATCTTGCCGTCTTCGCCAAGCCACTCCTTGGTTTTGGCGATGATTTCGGACTGCAAGCGCTTCTTGCCTTGAGCATCCAATCCTTCCGTCCATTCGCGCAAAAACTCCACGCATTGCGGATCCGAAAGGCGGAAGAAGAAGTGCTCGCTTGATCGCATTTCCGGCGTCGCGCCGGACAACACTGAATACGGATTTTTGAGATCGGTCGGCGCGTACACCGCGCTACAGTTTTCGCAGGAATCGCCGTATTGATCTTTGGCGCCGCACTTCGGGCATTCGCCCTTGATGTAGCGATCCGGCAAAAACATACCCTTGACCGGATCGTAGAACTGCTCAACCGGTCGTCGCTCTATGAATGACGCAGGATTGCCGTCGCGCACGAAGTCACGCAGCTTGCGATAAATGTCCTGCGCGAGTTCTACGTTTTCTGGCGAATCGGTGGAGTGCCAATTGTCAATCGACAAATGAAATCCGTCGAGATATTCTTGGCGAGTAGCGGCGATTTCGGCGACAAATTCTTGCGGTGATTTGCCCGCATTTTCGGCCGCAATCATGATCGGCGCGCCGTGCGTGTCGTCCGCACATACCCAATGCACCTGATGCCCACGCATCCGCTGAAACCGCACCCAGATGTCCGCCTGGATGTACTCCATCATGTGACCGAGATGAAATTTGCCGTTGGCGTACGGCAACGCAGTGGTCACGAATAGTTTGCGTATTTTGTTGGGCGCAGTGGACGGGGAGAGTTCAGCGGTCATGGTGGATGAGGATGCGGGCCGACGTGGCCTGAAGATAAGCAAACGATGGTATCAAAAGCCCTTCAATGTGAGCGTGGCGTGATCGACACGCGTGGCCGTTGCCCGTCGGTTGGCTAAGGGCATGGTTCGCCGGGGCGACGCGTGTTAATTATTCCAAGTAAGAATCTCATATGAGCGAACGCCTTGACCATGCGCACCGCACATCCCGTCCACTCGTCGCTCATCGCAGATACTCGCCACTCACGCCACTGTCGCTGATTTCCCGCGAGTTGCGCGATATTCTGTGCACCTATGACTACGCCGTTTGTAAAAATTAAAAATTGGTACGCCGATCTGGAAGCGCGCAAGTTGGCCGCATTGCCGCCAGATGCGCGTGAGGAAGTGCTGGCGTTTGATCGCGCGCTACGGCGCAATAAGTGGCGTTGGTCAGGTGCGGCCGTCGCGGTGTGGATGCTGGCCGCCAGCGCCTTTCGCTTTTTGCTGGCGGACACCAGCTGGCGTGAGGGCTTTGTCGTTGCCTTTGTGCTGCTTCTTTCTGCCACCGTGGCGACGGCGTCGGTCTGGTTCGACCATCAGAAACTGCGCATCAGCCTTCGCGCGTTGATTGCGATGGTGTGCGTTGCAATTGGTGGCGCGTTGCTCGGCGGCATGCTCGGGCGCTTTCTGCGGCATGGGTCGCTGAAGGGCCCGGCCAACGACTTTGCGAACCTCGCGGGGCGCATCGTCCTGGCAGGCTTCATCGTCGGAACAGTCTACGCGCTCTTGATGTTTGCCGTGCTGCAGCTGCGCCGCCGTATGCTGCAGGTGAAGAACGACGCGCTGACGCGGCAGGCGCAACAGGATCGCACTGCGCGGCAGTTGGCCGACGCCCGCCTGAAACTGATGCAGGCGCAGGTCGAGCCGCATTTTTTGTTCAACACGCTGGCGAGTGTTCAGGACTTGGCCGAGGGCAAAGCGCCGGAGGCGGCAGCGCTGACGCAGCAATTGATTGCGTTTCTGCGCGCCGGTTTGGCGGGACTGCGCGACGACACAACCACACTCGCACGCGAGTTCGATATGGCCGCTGCGTTTCTGACGATCATGAAAACGCGTATGGGTGAACGGCTGAGCTTTGAGTTGCATTTGCCCGACGCATTGAGAAGTGGCTCAGTTTGTCAAGACAACAAACCCCGAGAATTAAGCGAAACGATGG
>ENA-OFCX01000531-OFCX01000531.1-metagenomes-genome-assembly--contig:-NODE-531-length-19322-cov-20.808740_pt1 | contig 19322 bp, 17 predicted proteins | sample MGYA00153384_OFCX01 | MGnify analysis MGYA00153384
TGTTGGATGGTGGCGAATAAATCTGCACCTGGAGCCTTAATCCATCGCCCATTCATAGCGGTAGTTTCGCCCTGTTCGACTGCCCAAAATGCTTGGAAACCGCGAAAGTGATCGACGCGAATCACATCAACTAATTTCAGTAGCGATTCAAATCTTTGAATCCACCAATTAAATTGGGTATGTGCTAGATTTTCCCAGTGATAAACTGGATTTCCCCACAATTGTCCGGTTTCGCTAAAGTAATCGGGGGGAACGCCAGCCATCAGTGCGGCTTCACCTGTTTCGGGATCGAGTTCAAAGAATTCTTGATTTGCCCAAACATCGGCACTATCATGAGCGACATAAATTGGAATATCACCGATGATTTCAATCCCACGTTCGTGAGCATACTGTCTCAATGCCGACCACTGTTCAAAGAACTTGAATTGAATGAATTTATGGTAACTAATTTGAGTTTTGAGATGATTTTGCCAGTGAATGAGCGCAATTGGTTCGCGTCTGACTAAATCTGGCTCCCATTGATGCCAGCTCTTGTTTTCATGCGCTTCTCTCAAAGCCATAAATAATGAATAATCATCCAACCAATAAATCTGACTTTGACAAAAGTTATCAAAATTAGTTTTTTGGTCGGCATCTGCGAACGTTTGAAATTGCTCGAATGCTAAATGAAATAGTTTGGTCTTAACTTCGATCGCTAGTGAAAAATTTACTTTATGATGAGCAAAGTCTGGTAAATTTTCTAAATCTTTTGGAGCCAGTAATCCATCATCTAATAGTTTAACTGGACTAATCAGCAAGGGATTGCCCGCGATCGCCGAATAACACATATATGGCGAATTTCCATAACCCGTCGGCCCTAAGGGTAAAATCTGCCAATATTTTTGCTTGGCATCGTGCAAAAAGTCAATAAACTTATACGCATCTTCGCCTAAATCTCCAATCCCAAATGGACTAGGTAATGAGGTGGGATGGAGGAGAATTCCACTGAAACGAGTCATATGAGAGGTGTTAGGTATTAGGCTTTAGGCTTTAGGAAAAAATGCAGATATTAGTTTTAGGGTGGCTTACAGATATTAGGGCGATCGATCGAATATTTTGTGTTTTAACACTTAATTTCAGCATTAACACTATTCATTCACCCTCAAGCCTAATACCTAAAGCCTAAAGCCTAGAACTTCAATACCTTCGCTACTGTCTGGACATCCTTGTCACCACGTCCCGAACAATTTATCACAATCTTGGGACTACCAGTAAGCTGAGGACAGAGAGTTTCGAGATAGGCGATGGCGTGGGATGTTTCCAGAGCGGGGATGATCCCCTCTAACTGGGATAACAATTGAAACGCATCCAAAGCTTGAGCATCGGTCACACTGTAGTATTCCGCACGTCCCAAATCTTTGAAATAGCTATGTTCTGGCCCTACACCAGGATAGTCTAATCCGGCACTGATCGAATGTGCCTCAGTCACTTGACCATCATCATCTTGCAATAGATAACTCATCGCTCCATGTAAAACGCCTGGACGACCTTTAGTGAGGGTTGCTGCGTGTTTGTCGGTATCCACGCCTTCCCCAGCCGCTTCGACTCCAATTAGACGCACAGTCGGTTCATTGACAAACTCGTGAAATAATCCCATCGCATTAGAACCACCGCCGATACAAGCGAGGAGAATGTCTGGTAAACCGTTCCATTTTTCGATCGCTTGTTCGCGAGTCTCGCGCCCGATAATCGCATGAAAGTCACGGACGATCATTGGGTATGGATGAGGCCCCGCTACAGATCCGAGGATATAATGTGTCGTCTCAACATTTGTCACCCAATCCCGAATCGCTTCACTCGTCGCATCCTTGAGCGTACCAGTTCCCGCCGATACTGGATGTACCTCGGCACCGAGTAGCCGCATCCGAAACACATTGAGTTCTTGACGTTCCATATCTTGAACGCCCATAAAAATCACACAATCTAGCCCAAATCGAGCACAGGCTGTGGCTGTAGCGACTCCATGTTGCCCCGCACCCGTCTCAGCAATTACCCGCTGTTTGCCCATCCGTTTGGCGAGTAATACTTGCGCCAGAGCGTTATTAATTTTGTGAGCACCAGTATGGTTTAAGTCTTCTCGTTTGAGGTAAATCTGGGCACCAGTGCCATCGGGACGCGCATAACGTTCGGTCAGGCGTTCGGCAAAATACAGCGGGCTAGGTCTGCCTACATAGTCCTTGAGCAGTCCATCGAGTTGTTTTTGAAATTCTGGATCTTTGGTATGTCGATAGTAGTCGGCTTCAAACTCCAGCAGTGCTGGCATCAGCGTCTCTGGGACATATTTCCCCCCAAATTTGCCAAACCGACCGAGACTGTCTGGCTGCTGGAGTGGTAACTGACGATTTTGGCTGGGTGAGAGGGGCGTTTGGGTCATGAGGGGATCGAGTTTAAATAGTGAATATCTGATTTAATCGCAAAAATACGTGAAATCGATCGGCTCCGACTATTATACCGTTGCTGGATTGAAGCGATCCACACCGCTCTACACCAGATCGATCGCTTGCGCCCAAGCTAGGGGTGAGATCCCCTAACTTGGGCGCAAATCTTAGCTCATCTCTAACATCCGTTGCATCGGACGTAAAGCTGCTAATCTGACATCTTCAGCCATCGTAATTTCTGGCGATCGAGTCTTCATTGCCAGATATAATTTTTCTAGTGTATTCAATCGCATATGCGGACATTCATTGCAAGCACAATTATTAATCGGCGGCGCAGGAATAAACTGTTTCAGCGGTTGAGCCTTCTGCATCTGGTGAATGATTCCTGGCTCTGTCGCGATAATGAATCGATCGCTCTGACTCTGTGCTATGTATTTTAATAACGCACTAGTCGAACCGATAAAATCAGCATGACGCAATACTGCTTCTTCACACTCTGGATGTGCGATGACTTCAGCAGCGGGATAGTTAATTTTTAGCTGCACCAACTTCTTCTCAGAAAAAGTCTCATGCACTATACAACTTCCCTGCCAGAGTACCATCTCCCGTTCTGCTTGCTGCATCACATAGCGACCCAAATTGCGATCGGGTGCAAAAATGATTCCCTGTTCTGGTGGAATTTGCTTGACAATTTTCACAGCATTAGAACTCGTGCAAATAATATCACTCAGAGCCTTAATTTCTGCCGTACAGTTGATATAAGAAATCACAATATGGTCGGGATATTTTGCTTTAAATGCTGCAAAAGCATCGGGGGGGCAACTATCAGCTAACGAACATCCCGCTGCTAAATCTGGTAATAACACCAACTTATGGGGATTCAAAATCTTGGCAGTCTCAGCCATAAAGTGAACGCCAGCAAAGACGATAACATCAGCATCGGTACTAGCCGCTCTACGGGATAGTTCTAATGAGTCCCCAATAAAATCCGCTACATCCTGAATTTCTGAATCTTGATAATAATGAGCCAGGATGACAGCATTGAGCGATTGTTTTAGATCCTGGATTGCCGCTACCACATCAACAGGGATCGGAGCTGGGCTAGCAGTCGAACGTGCGGTGGCAAACATTTTAGTGGTGGAGATAGGGATATGTGAGTCAGTCTATTTCAATTATAGTAGATTTTACCAAAATGCCAAGCGATCGAGTGTTCGTTAGGATAGTCACCATCTATTCCCATTGGTATTTAAACTACTTACCCGCGACGGCGTTCTAGGAAAATCATCATCAGGATGCTGAGAATAGCTTGAATCTCCTCTCTATCATCCAGGAGATCGACTCTTTGAATGGTAAAGTGCCGAGACAGAAATCCAGGGATTTTTGATAGTTTCATGACATTCATCCCACCAGCGCGAGCGAGCGTATAGCTAGGGTTGAAGACATAGCCTGTAAACATCCCCACAATCGGGATTTCTGAAAAGAGGGAATCGAGGACTTTAATCCACGGATCGTCTTCTTGAATTGTCATCGCCAGCTTTGTGTCAGCTAGACGATCGAATATGTCATACTTAGCACTCCAGAGGGATCTCATGCCCTGTCGTTTGATACCGCCTAGATCCGCGCCCTGGGCATCGCTAAAGTTATAACGAGCCGAAAAATCAATAATTCGATCCGCTCTAATTTCATACAGGGGCTGACTGAGTTGCTCGTCACCATAAACAACAATCGCCTCTTTGAGTCGGAATGCTTTTTGACGCATCACAAATAATAGCTGTCCTTGGTTGTCTGTCACCGAAACTCGATTGGGAGAAAGAGTCCAGATCTTAAAGGTAATATGGAGCGGATATTGGATCGGTTCAAGCATCGAAACTAGGGTTTAGGGTAAGTAAATGTAGATTACAAATGTCTTTTTTCTAAATCTAGTGTACCCATCGCAGTCGCGGTAATTTGCAAGGTCGCAATCGGAGCGTCATCCAATCGATGAAAAGTTATAATTTTAGATAAATAAATCGATCGATATAAGGGATCGCAACGATCGATTGGACTGGATCGGGCAGTTAGTTTTCTTGGCTCAACCCAACCTAAAGATCTATTGAGATTTCAGGTATTTCCCTCGAATCGCAGAGCTTTGCCTTTAATCTCCGATCGAATCGCCCCCTGTTCGTAGACAATATTCCCATTGACGATCGTGTAAACCCGATAACCCGTCAGGTTCCAGCCTTCAAAAGGACTCCATCCGCATTTACTGACGATATCTTGACGTTCGATCTGGTGATAATTTTCGACATCTACTAGTACTAGATCCGCATCATACCCGATCGCGATCGCGCCTTTATTCGGGATATTATAAGCCTTGGCAACTGCTGTAGACATCCAATTTGAGACTTGCTCGATCGTACATTTTCCGGCGACTGCTTGGGTGAGCATGACGGGGAGTGCTGTCTCGACTCCAGGCATACCCGATGGGGTATTGGGATAGCCTTTGGCTTTTTCTTCGAGCGTGTGGGCTGCGTGATCTGTGGCGATAAAATCGATCGTCCCATCGAGTAATCCCGCCCATAATACATCATTGTCATGATGAGAGCGCAGGGGTGGATTCATCTGGGCGAGGGTACCGATTTTGGCATAGGCATCGGTATTGAGCACCAGATGTTGGGGGGTGACTTCGGCATTTACCCAGGCGGGTTTGTGTTGACGGAGCAATTCTACTTCTTCGGCGGTGGAGAGGTGGAGGATGTGCAGTCGTCGCTGGTATTTATCCGAGAGGTGGAGGGCGAGTTTGGTAGCGTTGAGTGCGGCTTGATTGTCTTGAATTTGGGAATGGATCGCCGGATCGGTAACTCCGGCAAATTCTTGTTTGCGTTGGTTGATGCGATCTCGATCTTCGGCATGAACCGCGATTAAGCGTTCTCCCTGGGCAAATATCGGTTCTAAGGCGGCAGCGGTACTCACGATCATCTCCATGTACCGAACCCATGAACACATTGATGCCGCAGGTAGGGGTAGCTGTGCGGATATCTGGGAGGTTGGCAGGAGTTGCCCCGATAAAAAAGCCGTAATTGACGATGCTTTTCTGGGATGCGCGTTGGAGTTTGTCATCCAGAGCGGCTTGAGTAATCGTCAATGGTTTGGTATTGGGCATCTCTAGAAAGGATGTGACTCCACCTTTGGCACAAGCATGGCTGGCGGTGGTGAGATCTTCTTTATGCTCTAATCCTGGCTCCCGAAAGTGGACTTGTGGATCGATGACTCCTGGCAACAAAACCAAGCCAGTTGCGTCTATTTCTCTAGTTGCGTCGCTACTGGTAATACTAGTCGCAATTTCGACAATGCGTTCGTCGCGCACCAAGAGATCCCCAAGTAGCCATTCCCCATCAGCCATCAGGATACGAGCATGACGGATTAGCAAATAATCTACGTTCATACTCGATCGCTAAGAATAAAGGGCATAATGGTCTATGGACAAAACAATTTTCTCAGACATCAATATTTCGCAGTTGCCTATTTCTAGCGATCGGCTCAGAAAATTCGCACCCAATGGCTTACAGTCTCAAGGCAACCATCGATAATTGTTTGTTGCCAAGCTAAATCATTTTAGTAAAATCTTACAGTACGATCGTCGATCCGGTTTGGCGAGATCGATCGTGTAGTCTAAAAACGAGATCGATAAATCGTCACCACATCGAAATATCTTTCCGTTTAAATCTATTCACCCATCTAGATCCCCTTCAATCGTTTTTATGGATTACGAACAGCCTCAACCAGAATCTGAAACTGAAACTACTCCAGCATCTGAAACTAATTCCGAGCAACACCATCAGCCGCAAACTGATGGTAACAGCTCTATTCCAGCACCTAAAGTCGAAAATCCCTGGATCGAAACCCTCAAAACAATTGGATTGAGTGCTGTCTTGGCGTTTGGGATTCGGAGTTTTGTGGCGGAGGCTCGTTATATTCCGTCGGGTTCGATGCTACCGACGTTACAAATTGACGATCGATTGATTATCGATAAAATTAGTTATCGCTTTTCCAATCCCGTGCGTGGTGACATCATTGTCTTCAATCCTACCGCTCAATTAGAAAAAGAAAAGTTCAAGGATGCTTTTATCAAACGGGTAATCGGCTTACCTGGCGATCGGATCGATGTCAAAGACGGTAAAGTTTATATCAATGGCCAAGTCCTGACTGAAAAGTATCTCGATGAAGCTCCCGCGTACAACTGGAGTAGTACGGCATTGACTCCCGATGGCATCGTACCTGAAGGTCATTATTTAGTATTGGGTGATAACCGCAACAATAGCTATGATAGTCACTACTGGGGCTTTGTGCCTAAAGATAAAATTGTCGGTAAGGCGACAGTGAAATTTTGGCCGATTAATCGCGCAGGTGGTATCGATCCACAACCTAATTATAAGTAAATTAAACCTCGACGATCTATCTGAAACTTTCAAAGCCGCTCGTCAAATCTAGTTCTAAAACTCCCGTATTTAATCCAATACTGCTTGACTTGATGATGGGGAGTATGTAGACTAGCTGTGGCTTGATAGAGGATCACTTGACATCGATCGCCAATCCAAATTTTGCCGATCGATTCGACCGAAATCAACGATCCACCCAATGCTTCAATACAATCGGTAAATCGCTCGATCGTACTATAGTCTACTGTCTCAAACACGAATAAGTTGCCCGAAGAAATTAAGTGTCTGCTCCGAACCCAGCATTGCATTTTCTTCTCGGCTTCTGGTGGTAACATAAATGAGAATTATGTCGATCGCGAATTAATTTCGTCGGCAAAGCTGGCTAATTTTTCAAATCTCAGCATCCCAAAAGCTGAACCCCAGATTTTTTCGTGCGTGTTAATATCCATCCCTTTATCGAGACTTACCCAGGTATTTTCAGTTATTTCTACATCACTGATGAGATAAGTCATCGCTCCATTGCGTTCGATCAAACATTTATCGCCTGGTTCGACTTTGCCGCGAAACATATCTCCTTCACGCTGAAAAATCATCGAACAATTACAGCGACGTTCGAGACAATCTGGCGTAATGGTTTTTAAAATCTCTGGATCTCTGGCTGCTCCAGCATAAAGCATCGCATCTTTGAGGCTATAGTTTTCGATATAAGTATCCTCGCCGCGATCTACTAAGCGATGTACGCCCTGACGATAGGGACTCCACAGATCGTAATCATATACCTGTTCGGAATAAAACCCGATCGCGTTAAAAAATTCAAACGGTAACGGACGAAAAAAGATCCGAATATGAGCGTAATGTTGAGGCTCTAAAACCGATTGTTTATGATTGCTAAAATCACCAGCCATCCAAGTCGCCAACAGGATCGAATCACTCATAAATTATCAATTAGGGAGTAGCCATAGCACGTAATTCTGATGAAAATGAGGCAGTCACTACTCCAGTACCATCACTGGTTTTGATTGTTGATACCCGAAATCTGAGATTGGGATTGACAAACCAGATTCTTTCTTCTGCTGCTGCTCGATCGTATTCAGTAATCAATACAAAAACGCCATCTTCAGTGATGTGATATCGAGCTGCTGCTGGCATAGTTTCAGCATACCCTCGATCTCGTAATAATTGACCTCGATCGGGTGAATTAGGGTCGGGAATCGGCACTAAGATAGTGCTTCCTTTGAGTACCTCATCATTCCAGTCTGACTCTCCTTCCCAGCTCATTTGGAATGGAACTACAGCTTGACTCGGATCGATGTTATATGCTTGGCAAAGTTCGATTACTGCTGGGTTGTCAGGAGTGAGCGCGACAATATCGATCTCCGATCGCACTGCCTCAAAGTGACTAAAGATCATATGATGAGCACTACGCTGGGATTTCCATTGCCCGATCGAACTTGTCACAAACTGAGTAATATCCATTCGTACCCTAAATTAACATTTTTTGACTTCGACTAATAAATTATCATAGCGATCGAGTCAATATTAGCCCAAGTCTATTTGAATTTTTGCGTAGATTTTACCCCACCCCAGCCCTCCCCTTATCAAGGGGAGGGCGCATGAGCCGCCCCCTTGATAAGGGGGATAAATCAACCTAAACCGAAGTCGAGCCGAACATCTAGACTATTTCAGTGATACTGACGATTTTGCCGCTGGTACGGTTGATGCGTTGAATCTGTGGAGTCATCCGATCGCCACGTACGATATATTCAGTGGTACTGACGCGACGAGGACCAGTGAATTTGGCACCTGTAACGACAATTCTAAACATTTTCTTGCTAGCGTCTCCAGAACCGCCCAGACTGACGCGGGATGCGGAAACCTTGCTGGTGCTATTAGTTGCAACAGAATAAACTAGTTGGGAAGATGTCACAGCACTACTGACTTGAGCGGGGCCACGATCGATCGCGATCATCCGATTGTAAGTTACTTGACTTTTGCCAGCCTCACTATCAGTGCGATTGTAAGGAACGATATTTTCCCCAAAAGCCGACTGATACTCGTCGCTATCAATGTAAGAATCGATCTCACTCTCATAACCTTCAGCTACACAACGCACGATATGTGCGGAGACTTCAGCTTTAGATTCTGGCGCACGTCCTAAAAAGTGCATGAAGTTCAGTTCGGTGAACCGATAAGGAGCGCACTTCTGGAAATAACGCTCTTGATAAAATTCAGACTTGCCCACTGCACGCACGAATTCCCGCACCGAGAGGCTACCATTTGCCAATTGAGATTCCGCCGCTGATAAGCGTTCGCTTTCCATCATGTGGGGATTGCCCAAAACATGCTTGTAAACTGCGCGAATCACTGCTTGCACGTCGTCAACAGTGCGATTGGGCCACAATTCCATCCGTGTCATAGTTGCCATGATTATTTCGCTCCTATATTATTGTTGTTTTCATTTATAAAGCAAACATTTGTGGCTCTTCATTACCTGGTATGCTAATCGCGGCTTGTTGTGCTCAAACCATTGCTATTAAGCCAAAAATGGCTAAAAAATCTAACAACAATAGATTTTAGGCTCAATCCCTTGCCAGCTATCAATCTGAGCGCAAATCAGCATACTAAGTAATGAAGAGCCACATTTGTTTGAGTAGAGATCTAAATCCCCACTCAACAACTGTTCTAAAGCCTAAAGCCTAAACCCTAAAGCCTAAACCCTAAACCCTAAACCGCAGTCATACTGACGATCGAACCACCTTGCTTGTGAATCCGTTGATAGGTTTCTGACAACTGCTCGTAGGGCACCATGTAGACTTGGTTGCTCCGACGGAACTTGGAGATGTTATTGAGCTTGTTAGCGCGATAACCAGTCACCTCAATCCGGTAAACCTTGCCTTGCTCGTCAGCACCCGCACCAAGACGAGTGCGAGGATCGATCGGCGGATTGCGGAAGGTGTTACCTGGAGTTGTAACAGCCGTAGCAGTAGCGTTAATCACCAAGGAGTTAAGTTTTGGTGACTTGCCAGCTAAGTCTGCCTTGAAGGAGCTAGTAGCTGCCCCACGTACCAATTGGAACGTATGGGTAAAGCCCACCATGTGAGTAATCGCTTCAGTCTTGTAACCACGAATATAGGGAACGATATTATCCCCAAATACGTTTTGATACTCATCGCTGTCGAGGTACGAATCGATTTCCGCATCAAAGTCACCAGCATCTAGGATCGCACTGTGAGCTTTCATTTCATCATAGCTATTAGGCGCACGTCCTAATAGATGGCGGAAGTTCAACTCGACAAAGCGATAGCGGGGACAATCACTAAAGCGGGACATATATACGTCTGACTTGGCGACAGCACGGACAAATTCCCGTACGCTATAGTCACCGCTTCTAAACTGCGACTCAGGAACTACAGCACGTTCGCTTTCCATCACATAGGCATTGCCTAGTACTTGGCGATAGACGGCAGTGATAATTTCTTCGATCTCAGCATTAGAGCGTCCAGGTATCCACTCGATCGGTGGAGTTTCGTCAAATCGGCTGACACCCAATCGTGAAGCTGGTCCAAAATACATTTATTAAGTCTCCCTACGGCAAAGTACTAAATCTGAACATGATTTTCTCAAAATTTCGGGCAGTTTTGGCATTACCTTTACAAGTAATAACCATAAAGTTGTCAATTATGAGAGAGTTTAGGCTCTAGCAGCTTACTTATTTGGCTACCTTACCCGCCCTAACGATCGGTAAGCTTTTATAATCTTGTCTATACTAATCTTCATATATACTTGTAACTCCGAACGCTAAGAATCATTAAGCTGTAGTGTGGAGATTCATTGCGCTGTCAACTGCTTGCACTGAGCGTAGCCGTTCGCGAAGCGTCTCGAAGAGAATTGTCAACTGTCAACTGTCAACTGTTTACCTGTTACTTCGACTTTAAAAATAGTGCCAACGGGTTTGCCCGCGATCGTACTTTCCCAACCGATCGATCGCAAGAATTGTTCGCCTGACTTGGTTTCGACGATATCTACGCCCCATTGATTTGTTTGGAGTGCATCGGGAGAGTTACTAGTGGCGGGAGTAGTCTTGATGCCACCTAAAACGAGGATGTCAAAATCAATCATCCCGATCGATTGGGTGCGGCTATTGACGAGCATCTGGGCACAAGTTTCGCCTACTTGTTGAGGTGTGAGTAAATCTGCCCGACACACAATTTCGACGATCCAGTGGGGACTGTCTACCTGACGACACTGGATTTCTGGGTGAGTACTGAAGCCTTCGGCAAATACCTGGGTGAAGGCTTCCCGACTCAGGAAGGGGACGCCAACGTCGGCAAGGTCAAAGTTGTGAGAAAATAACATTCGCAGGGCTGGGGACTCATTCATGGCTAGTTGTGAAAGATTTTAGCTGAGTAATCAAATGGTCGAAATAGGGGCTGACGATCGCGTGTTGACTTGGCTCGATCCGGCGTAAGCTAGCTGCTTTGAGTCCTTCAAGCCCAACTGTCATGGCACCGATGGGGACTTGTAATTCCTGATAGAGGATTCGCAGATTGTACAGCCCATCGGCACTAGTGTATTGGGTATCGCTGCCCACGATCCCATAGGTAATAGTGCGAAGATAATGCCAAAAGTCCCGCCAGCAAGCCTCAGCGCGTTCGGGGGGGTAAAGTCCGCCCCCTGGCTCAGTAATCTGGGGAAATTGAGTGTAGAGTTCGGCTCTAGCTTCCTCGATGATTTCGGCGACTCGATCGCGTAATAACTGCCCGACTGGTATAAGCTGGGAAGTCTGGGGTGAAAGTGCCGCAATTTTGGCGCAATCTTCATCCGTGAGATACACTCTGGCATCTTCAGCGGCTTGAAATATGGCGATACTTGCGGCTGGATGGTGCGACTCCCAACTAGCAAAGCTCACAATTCTGGCTCTAGCAATCAGCTCTTTAATTCGATCGGTCAGCATGTGGATTTTTGGATACAAGTTAAATTCTATCCAGAGATAGATCCAAATTCATTATATCCGCATGGCTTCACGAAGCTGTTACTACATAACTCGATCGCCATAGTGGGGTGCCTGGAGGTTGTTTGCTGACATACGCCAACAGCTCTGTAACTTGTGCCATCTGCAATCTGAGCGGTCTTTTTTGGGCATCAGCCAACCATCTCAACTCTGGCAACTTTGCAAAAATACCTGCCCATAGATAGTTCGTACCGACAGTTATCGGTTGCAAGAACTCAAATGGCGACGGTGGATATTGGGGTAAGCGTTGAATCGAGCCAGTTAGCACTGGATTTGACATTAGAGGGGATGGAGACAGCAGCACGATATTGCCTAGTGCATCTTGCTCTACTAAAATCAGATAACCCAAGAAGCCCCCAGGTATCTCTAATAATACTGATGTCCGACTGGCGATCGTCTGTTGAAACTTGTCCGAGCCAACTCCATCCCACAGACTAGAATCTGGCACATGCTCCGGCAATACTAGCCCAAATCGATCGGACGCATCCGCCGCCAAATTCCACAATATTTCCCACTGAGTTGTCAGATTTCGATCGAACCATTCCACATCACTAAAAAAATCAACTCGATTGAGCTTCAAGCCAGTGAAAATCGCTTCCCAAGTCTGGCGATCCAATCTTTGTCCATTGAGAGCTTTTCGCGCCGCCTGTTCGCCGACAAGTTCGGGAACTCTCGATAATAATTTCTTAGTAGTACCAATTTTTCGCGCGGTTAACATCGTTTTCCACTTAGCCAATCTCGCGCCTGAAATCTCGATCGCTTGAGCAGATCGATCGGAACTATTAGTTTTCATATAATTTTGATTTTAACAGGACGGAGAGAGTGGGGGTGAGGGATTGGGGGACTGGGAGCTAGATTGGTTTTGAAAATCTAGAATCGTACATTAATTCAGCAACGCCTCTTTTTCAATACTATTTTCGTCCAAAATTCACCCTAAAGCCTAAACCCTAAAGCCTAAACCCTAAACTCTAAAGTAGTTAGAGTTTGGTTTTGCTAGGAACTATAATCATTGAAAAATAGGGAACATCGCGCGGATCGACATCCTCGATCGAGATAATCTTTTGATCCGTTGCTGTTGCCCGTTCGATATATTTTGCCCGATCTAATAAATCTAAATCGCTTAAAATCTGCCGAACTTTATCAAAATGGCGACGGAGTTTGATAATTGCGACAGCATCGGCGTTGACTAATTGGGTAGTTAATACTTCAACTGATAAAGTCGCCGACAGGACACTAAAAATATCATTACGGTAACATAATGGCATCCCGATCGCAGCGGCTGCACCCATCGGTGAAGATACTCCAGGTACGATTTCGGTAATGAATCGATCGGCTAATCGCGTAAATAAATACATGAACGAACCGTAAAATAACGGATCGCCCGCACATAATACTACGACATCTCGCCCTGCTGATAAATGAGCCGCGATCGGTTTAATCGCCTCAGCATATAATTCTTGAGCGGCTTCAGGATCGAGCGCGCGGGGGAAATGAAAACCGACTTCGATTTGCTTACCAGTTAGATAAGGTGCAACAATCGATCGCGCGATACTTTCATGGTCATTTGCTGACTGATAGGCGACTACAGGAGCCGCTTGGAGGAGCCGAAACGCTTTGAGTGTCAGTAACTCTGGATCGCCAGGGCCAACCCCGATCCCGTATAATCTCCCTGTCTGGATGGCAACCATTATTCCTGCTCCGTGGCTAGTGCATTGACAGCCGCCGCAGCCATCGCACTACCACCGCGTCGTCCGTGAATTGTGATAAAAGGTACGCCCCGACTATCTGCTGCTAGTGCTGCTTTTGATTCCATTGCCCCGACAAAACCGACAGGGAAACCGAGAATTAGCGCGGGTTTTGGTGCGCCTTCGTCGAGCATTTCTAGGAGTCGAAATAGAGCCGTTGGGGCATTGCCGATCGCGATTACAGCTCCAGCTAAATAAGGTCGCCATAGTTCTAAAGCAGCAGCCGATCGAGTATTCTCTAATTTGGCGGCTAGATCTACTACCTGGGGATCTGGGAGCGTACAAATAACTTGGTTTTCTACAGGCAAACGTTTGCGCGTGACTCCATCTGCTACCATCCGCGCATCGCACAAAATTGGTGCCCCATTTGCTAATGCCTTTCGCCCGACTCGAACGGCATCGATCGAATAATCCAGATCGCTGACAATATCAATCATCCCACAAGCATGGATCAGTCGCACTGCTACGGTATTGAAATCAGTAGGTAAGTTGTCTAATTGTGCCTCGGATCGAATCGTCGCAAAAGATTGACGATAAATTTCCGCACCATCGCGGATATAGTCTAGGGGTGCTGAAATCGTAATTTTAGACGGCATGAAGTATTTGGTGCAGTTGAACTGGAGATTGACGAGTTGTAAATGACTCAAAAGATTCTTGAGGGTGCCGCTGATGATGATAAGCTGCGATGAGATTGCCGATGGCGATCGGGACTGCTGACGGTGCGAAAAGATCGCTTGGATCTGGCTCAGATTGGTCTGTAATGCCCCCGATCGCCAGTCGATAGCTGCTGGTTCGTTCATCTCCCCAAAGGGTGATATCTGCTCGATCGTGTTGGGCACAGGATTTATCACAACCGCTGAAATGGATATTTAGGGGTCGATCGAGTGTAAAGTTAGCGGCTAAATACTCAGACAGCGCGATCGCATCCCGTTGAGTATCTGTCGCGCCATACTGACAACCAGTTGCACCCGCACAGGCTCTAAGTAAACTACTGGGATGATTGGCTGTTGTTACCAAGCTTAAATCGTTAATTAATCCCTGCACCCTCGCAAGATCGATCGCCTTGACATCGGGGATAATCAGATTTTGCCAGGGTGTCAAGCGGATCTGCCCACTCCCATACCGAGCGGCGATATTCCCCACACCCCGCACTTGCAATCCACTCCATCGCCCCAACGGCAAGACTACTCCCAGGTAGTAGCAATCCGATTGGCATTGCTGATGTACGCCTAAATGACGTTCGCTCAATCTCGGTTGTGTCTGTGCAACATCGCCATTTTCCGTACAGAACCGCTTTAGATTAGGGTTTTTAAAAACAAAACGCCTGGAAGTACCGAATTCTCGTTGGACTATTTCCCCAAAACCTGTCAAACCATAATGGCGAATCACATCCCGCAGCCGTGTTCGACGTGCATCCCCACCTAATACCTCGCTCCCGCGCCGATAACTTTGAGCAATCGCCGCCAACATCGGTACACATTCAGCCGAGTCTAATCTGACATCTACAGGTAGCGGTGGATCGCCTCTTTCACTTATAGCTAAATAGAGACTAAACTGGCGACTTCCAACAGCTAACAGCGTAATATCATTAGGTCGATCGACAATCCCCACACTTCCACCACCATCGAAACCCACACTAAATTTACTCGACAACACTCCCAATTCGGGATGCTCAGTCAGATATTTATGCCAAGCATCAGCCAATGGACGCACATCGATTAATTCCTGCGCGTCAATTCCCGCAGTGGGACTAATCATGATATTGCGGATGCCATCGACAGCACTATTATTTGCCGCCAAACCACAGCCTGCTAATTTAATTAATAACTCTCGATCGAGATCTTTAGCTAGCGATCGCAGTTGCAAATTCGCACGATTGGTAACTTGAATATACTCCAAGCTGAGTGACTCCAGTAGACTCGCGATCGTCAGACACTGAGACTCATCTAACACTCCACCTGGAATTCGTAACCTCGTCAACAAACCATCACGAGCGATCGCAGGATGGTAAATATCTGGACAGATCGACCTTTCAACGGACACTGAATGTAACTCCTTCCCGATGCGACGCAGGGAATAGTAGATTAGAGTACCGCATGGGGTACACTCAGGCACGGTATTCTGACTCGAAGCGTTCGCTCCATCACAGTTGCGGCACAGCCCTGGATTTTCACCAGACTTCCCCGATCCTCAGCTAGACCAATCTAACATGAGATGGTGACTCGTTGCCCTGACCAGATCGGAACAATCCCACTATTGCCCCGTCACAAACATTAAATTCACATTTTCCGCTAGGCAGCTTAGACTCTACATCCGATTCCAGAACAGTCGAATTCAAGCTACAATTGCCATGTGTGTGAGTAAGTATAAATAACCATCCAAAGCTATGTCCCCCAGCCCACTAACCATCGTTGCTCAAACCGCCATTGGCGTATCGGTTGGTGCTACCTCAGAGCACGAACAGCAAGTTGCTAAATTGACTAAAGTATATCCAGTCGATCGACAAGAAAAGTTTCTCGAACTTCAAGCCGAAGTTGAAACTCTCCTCTGCCACTTACAAGCTCTTCAACAAGTACGTCGCTAATTTGTCAAGCAAAACTTTCTGACTAACGTGAGTTCGGGTTAAGGGTTTCCATTCAATGGCTCCTAGCTTCGTTTCGGCACCGCCCTCAAATGAATTTGGGTGCTCATAGCCAAAGTTCGTTGAAACGAACTAATCGATTTGGCAGTTCTCTGAAGATAACTTGAGCTGTGAGCACCGAACTTATAGTTCAGGGCGGTGCTGGAACGAAGCAAATCGACTTTCCTTAACCCGAACTGACGTTAACTATCTAAAGTAACAACATTTTAAATCAGCAACAATAGGGCGATCGAGTATACTCGATCGCCCTCTTTTTAAATCAAAGCTACTACCCGACTCCACGACGTTCGCGTAGCTCGGTCCCCATCTAACTCAGCACCCAATTCACCAAAGTTCTGACTGGATGACCCGTCGCACCGGAGTTATTCACGCCGTGTTCCTTGTCGCTCCAAACTGGCCCAGCCACATCTAAATGCGCCCAGGGAGTATCCTTGACAAACTGCTTGAGGAATAGAGCCGCTGTAATCGAACCACCACCGCGAGGGCCAGTATTTTTGAGATCGGCAATGGGTGACTTAATCCCATCGAAATACTTTTCAGCTAAAGGCATTTGCCAGAAATTTTCACCTGCGAGTTCTGCCGCCGCTATAATCTCATCGGCTAGAGACTGTTCGGGACTCCACAAGCCGGAAATATCATCACCCAGCGCGACAACACAAGCACCTGTGAGTGTCGCTAGATCGACGATCGCATCTAGTCCCAACTTATCGGTATAAACTAACGCATCAGCCAAGGTTAATCGCCCCTCAGCGTCGGTATTATTGATTTCGATCGTTTTGCCATTTGAAGCAGTGAGGATATCCCCAGGGTGCATGGCGCGACCGCTAATCATGTTTTCAGTCACCGCACTAATGAAGTGGACTTCGACATCTGGTTTGATTTGACCGATTGCTTTGGCAGCTCCAAACATCGCCGCAGCACCACCCATATCGATTTTCATCGTCTCGATCCCACTTCCAGCACCCTTAATATTCAATCCACCCGAATCGAAGGTTAAACCTTTACCGACGATCGCAATTTTCCGGCGTGGTGTACCTGCGGGTGTATAAGTAAGATGGATAAATTTTGGTGGCATTTCTGAAGCTTGCGCTACGCCTAAAAATGCTCCCATTCCCAAGGCTTCACATTCAGCCTGTTCGAGAATCTTGAGCGCGAACCCATACTCTTTAGACATTTGTTCGGCAGTTTCAGCCATACTCATCGGCGTGACGATATTCGCAGGTGCCGATACCAATTCCCGCGCTAAGATCACCCCATCGGCAATCGCTTTGGCTTTACCAATCGCTGCATCATTTCCGGCGGAGTCTAGCAGATGAACTTCAGACAACTTGAGCTGATTTTTGGGTTCGACTTCTGACTTGAACCGATTGTCTTGATGTAGCGCGAGTAACAACCCTTCACTAATTACTTGAGCAGTCACAGCACTATCTTGATTCCAGACAGGGAGACTGATTCCCAGGGTTTTAGCACGTTCGCGTTTGGCTGCTCTGGCGATTGTTGCACCAGCTTTACGGAGGGTGTCTAGTTTCATGCCCTCAGCCTTGCCCAAACCCACTATCATGATTTTCTGAACTGGGGTATTTACACCGACACGAGTTGTTGCACTGCTATTTGAGCTTCCTTTAAACTCAGTCTCGGAGATCAGGGCTTCGATCGCACCTGCTAGTTTAGTATTAAGTTCGGCAAGATCGCCACTGAGTTCGACAGCATCCTCATAGAACCCAATCGCCAAGAGATCTCCAGTCCATTCTAGACGGGGTGTAGCGATCGCTTTGATATCCATATTTATGTTTACGTAAGGGTAATTTCAATAGTTTTTGGTTGCTGGAGTTTGAAGCAACATCCTGCTAGTGCTGACTCTATGACGCTCCAGGGGAGAGCCGCGCATAAGTACACGCCCTTATTGTAGCAATTCTAATCAAAATCATCGCTACCCAGCAAATCTGAGTTAAATGTGTATTAACTGCTGGCAATGGGCGCGAGCTATTTTCAGTTGTTCCAGATATCCTTACCCCAATAATCCAATTATCAATTATCAATTAATTTAACTATTTCACCCAAGCTCGATCCCATCCACTACCACCCACCTCCAAACCAGCATTATTACTATTGGCTTTGATAATTTGTTTACCCTGACGAGTACGCAGATCGATCGACAATACACCTTTGAGCGTATCCCGACAACACATTACCAAACCCTGTTCTGTCGGCGTACTTACCATCGTACCAGCCGAGTCAGTCGTACCGATTAGTTCTACCTGAAAATCGCTGTTTGTAGCTTGAATTTTCCATTCTCCCCACGGTTGAATCTGCCAACTCATCTGCGAATTCCACGGTGCAAATTCATAAAACCTATCGCGATAATGAATGCCAATCATCCCAACTTCTTCCGTCGCCCACAATACTTTGCGTCGCCCACCACCTGCGGTAATCGCTAAACCAACTGTCTCCTCAAAGCTATTACAATTCACCCAAAACCACTTCTGGGGAAAAGAGCGTCCCCAATTTTTTTCACTATAAGCTGGCGCATTGGTAAAATCATAGCGTTTGCCCCGCCACTCGATCCAACCTGTCGCCAAGCCATGCGCCATCAGCATCTGCCATCCTGGCTCAAATATCGGCAAGTACGATAACAACCCAGCAGTGGCTTGTTGCGTCTGCTGGGGCTGTCCCCAGCCATATACAGGGACGGTATGATAACACCAGCGACAGTCTTGTGCGGGTAATGCGCCTTGATGCAAAGTAGCGGTAACTTGATAACCCTCAGTAATTTGACGATCGAATTCTGCAACTGACAATAATTGCGGAGAAATAGCTAATTTATCTCCCCAATGTCCTAATGCCAGCTCGTCTTTTGCTGCCCAAAACTTATGAGAATCTGGAAAAGACGAGCGTAAATATTGCTCATCAATCCCTAACATTTGCACTGTACCACCACTACCATCGCTTGTGCCTAAAGGATCTTCGATCGAATACATAAAAGCAAAAGATTCCCTCAATTTAGGCAAAGTCACCCGAAAATACCACCCCTCAAAAAAATCTGGATCTACACCATTCCAATGATATCCACTATGAGGTACCCGCAAAATC
>ENA-OFCX01000536-OFCX01000536.1-metagenomes-genome-assembly--contig:-NODE-536-length-19113-cov-33.793158_pt1 | contig 19113 bp, 17 predicted proteins | sample MGYA00153384_OFCX01 | MGnify analysis MGYA00153384
ACAAAAAGAATCTAGTAGCAATACATGAATCTTGTCACGATTACGTGCATATGAGCAACAGAGGTAAAGTTGTAGCAATACACGAACCCTGCCAATCTGAACCTAGCACAAGCAAAAGCGCAAGCTAAGAATATCGGGAGCCGTATGCGGTGAAAATCGCACGTACGGATCTAAATGGGAGGTGCGGGGTTTAATAGCCCCCATCGACCCAAACTAAACATTGGTGCGTTACGGCTTGTGCCTAACACACCCTACATCAACTAAAGCCTAAAGCCTAAAGCCTAAAGTCCTAATTCGCGATACCTAGCCTGTAAATCTTCGATCGTAAATATCGTCTCAAAGTGTAACCCCTGAGCGGCATAAAATTCAGCACCGCCTTGTTGACGATCGACCAATGTTAACACTCGATCGACATCATAACCAGCAGCTCTGAGTCGTTCTACCGCTTTCATGGCTGATTGTCCGGTAGTTACTACATCTTCCAATACGACCACTTTTGCGCCTGGTTTGAGGGTTGCACCTTCGATATAGGCTTGGGTACCGTGTCCTTTAGCTTCCTTGCGGATGATTAATGCGGGGATAGATTTGCCTTCATAGACAGATACGACACTAACCGAAGAAACGATCGGATCTGCGCCAAGCGTCAAACCCGCGACAGCATCCGTATCGGCGGGTAGCATGGCTAACATCAGCCGTGCGGTGGCTACAGCCCCTTCAGGGTGTAGAGTTACTTGTTTACCATTGATATAATAAGTACTTTTTTGACGGGAAGATAGGACGAAATCTCCTTCCTTGTAAGCTAACTGACAGAGCAAATCTAGGAGATGTTGGCGCAAAGTAGTTAGATCGATCGTCGAATAGGGAATATTGCCAGAAGGTGAAGGCATAATTGTGATATTTAGATCGTGGGTATTCGATCTTATCCTAGCCACCACCCATGATCTCGACTAAATCTTCCCGATTTGGTCATCGACTAGTTGAATAACGTAAATAATTGATATAGAGGTTAAACTCATGCAGAAATTAAAAACGCTCGGTTTCCTAGCCCTAGCTATTGCAGCGGCTGGATGTTTCGCACCCCAAGCACACGCAGGTACAGTCGCCGACGAAATTGCTCGCGCTATGTTTAGTCAGTCAGGCGACATCTATCGCAATACAGGGATCGATCGTCAAGCAACATTATTACTTGGTTTGAGCTTCCCCGACCATGAAGCTCTCAATGATACTCGCACAGTAAATCAAATCTACCAAGATGCGATTCGTCAACGTGGTAGCACCCCAGTTCGTACCACCGATTTACCCAACCCATTTACCAGCTCTCTCCTGTCCGATCCCAGCTCTACCAGAAATTAGAGCTGATTCTTTGATTCAACAATTAATCCACCCAGCCCAACCCCCTGATGAAATGGGAATTTTCATGTTCCCTACCCTGATAAAGGCGAGGGCTGGAGCGGTTCCTGAACACTTCGACAGAGCTTCAGTTACGCATACTCCAAGCTGTCAACTGTCAACTTGACTTCTCAGCCTAGCTCTGACTAGTTTGATTTCTTCATAATTATAGTCATCCCCCAGATGCTCCTTAATCGGTGTCAGCCTCTCAACTCCGACGGTATTAATTGCCAGCTCGATCGCGGTTGCTTTTGCAGGTGGTACGATCCGATCGATATTGACTTCATAACCACACTCGATCAATTTAATCAGATGCTCGGAAATAGTATTTTCACGTACCGATCGTTTTGTCGCGATCGCAGCTAAACTCAAACCCTGTTGATACAAGTCCAATGTTTGTAAGTGAGTATAGGATACCTCACTTTTGCTGGGAGGAGGAGGATTTAATGGGGGTGTAGGATCGGATTCTGTTTGCACAGACAAGCCAGACTCGGCGCGGAAGGCTCTGATTTCACCTGTAAACATTTCCCCATACTGAGCGAGTTTTCGTGCCCCTACACCGGAAATTTGGGCGAATTGAGCGAGGGTTTGCGGTTGTTGTTGTGCCATCAGTCTGAGGCTGGAATCGGCAAAAATCACGTATGGTGGCACTTTATTTGCGTCGGCGTATTGTTTGCGGAGTTTGTGGAGACGGTTGAATAGGGATTGGATTTCAGCGGTATTGGTACTGATATCTAGAGTTTCGGCTGTTGGGAGGCTCGGCGCAATGGCCATTTCTACTTTGCGCTGGCTTTTGAGGATTTCCCAGCTCAAGGGATTGAGCGTCAAGACAGAATAACCATCGCTAGTTTCATCAACTAAACCTTGATGTAGCAGCGATCTGCCTAAGATCCGCCACTCATTTTGGGTACGATCTTTGCCAATCCCATAGGTAGACAGAGTATCATGTCCATTTTTCAATACTCGATCGCTTTTAGAACCGCGCAGCACGTCGATAGTATAACTCAGCCCAAAATTGCGCCCCTGTTTGCTAAATCTAGCCACACAGGATAATAGTTTTTGCGATTCGATCGTCCAGTCGGAAATCGGTCTAGGATATTTACAGTTATCGCAATTATCGCAGTTACCAGGAAAACTTTCGCCAAAGTAGCCTAATTGAATAATCCTTCGACATTCAGTAGCTTCGGCATAATTAATCACCCGCCGCAATTGTTGAGTCGCAATTCGCTGTTCCTCTTCGAGTGCCATCCCCGTTTCTCGATCGATCTTCTGAGCAATTAAATACTCGATCGTCTTAATATCTCCCATCCCAAAATACAGCGTACAATGAGCGGGTTCGCCATCGCGTCCTGCGCGTCCCGATTCTTGATAATAACCCTCAATATTTCGCGGTAGATCGTAGTGAATCACAAACCGGACATCGGGTTTATTAATCCCCATTCCAAATGCGACTGTAGCAATCATAATTTGCACATCATCGCGGATAAAGCTATTTTGATTATTGGTTCTAGTTTCACTATCCAAACCAGCATGGTAAGGCAATACTTTAATCCCATCATGTTGCAGTTTTGATGTGAGTTCATCTACCTTCTTGCGACTCAAACAATAGATGATTCCCGCTCCTTTTGACTGTTTAACTTGAGCGAGGAGTTCTTTATATGGAGTAGTAGTTTTGCGGCGAACTTCATAATATAAGTTCGGACGATTGAAACTAGCGACATGAATATCTGGTTCGCGGAGATCTAGCTGCTTGATGATATCCAGCCTGACTCGATCTGTGGCTGTCGCTGTCAAACCCAACCAGGGAACTTTGGGAAAATAATGTCTTAATTGAGATAGTTTCCGATAGTCTGGACGAAAATCATGACCCCATTCTGATACACAATGCGCCTCATCGATCGCAAATCCAGAAATCCCTACTTCTTGATGCAGATCGATTAGAAAGTTACTAATAAATTCCTGATTCAAACGTTCGGGAGCTAGATATAAAAGTTTGATCTCACCATTATAAATTGCCTCTGCTCGATCGCGTCTTTCTTCCGTGCTAATACTACTATTTAGAAAAGTAGCTGGAATACCATTATTCGTCAGTTGCTGCACTTGATCCTGCATCAGCGCAATCAGCGGCGATATCACAATCGTCACACCCTGTTTTAATAATGCTGGTAACTGAAAACAGAGTGACTTCCCGCCACCCGTTGGCATCACAACTAGTAAGTCTCGATTGGCTAGAGCCGTAATAATAATTTCCCGCTGACTCAATCGAAACTCATCATACCCAAAGTAATGCTTTAATGCCTGTTCTAGGGTTTCAAATTGGGTCGAGCCAAGCATGAGCGGGTAGAGGGTAGAGGGTGCAGAGTAGGGAGAGGATTTAGTCAGATACCTCAGTAGCTATGTTGAAAAGTATACACTAGACCGTTCTAAAATACTCGCGATCGACTTGGCAACAATGGTAACGATTTTTCACGCCAGGGTATTGGTAATATCTCATGTACTGTGCGATTAAGTGTTTCCCTGTCCAGTAATATGCCGCATAACGATATCAAATTTAACTTCCAAAGAATCAAACCTAGAATTTACTAGATCGATTTTTCCATTCAGCTCAGATCGCATTTCCCTAATCTCATCTTTGAGATCGTCGATCTCCTCATATACTCTGTCGAAAGCTTGCCGAAACTCTTGGGGCGATATCTGAGTATACTCTAATCGATCGACTCTGCGGTTTAAAGCTCTCAATTCGCGATCGACTTGCCGATTGTCATCTGGATTTTGTGCTTGAGTCATATTCCTGAGTAGCGATTAGGTGTACTTAGATTTTAAGTTCAGTTTAGTCCTCCATGTACCTAGAAATTCAATGTAGGGGCAATTCATGAAGCGGCGGTTTTATTCGGAGGTTCCCTCCGAATAAAAAAACCGACAAGACATTGCCCCTACATTGAACGAAATTCAATTCTCGATGGTTTTCGTCTACTCTCTACTCCCTACCCCCCATCAGTGAGAATGATACAAGAAATTATCAGTCTCAATGCCTGTCTGCTTCAAAATTTGGCGGAGCGTACCTTCAGGCATGTCGCCATTGTGATTGGGGACGGTGGTATATTTACCGCTATTATCATTAAACCAGATTTCGTGACTGCCAGAAGCCTGTCGATCGAGCGCGAATCCGTATACTCTCAACACTTTAGCTACTTCACGATATCTGAATCCCGATAACCTGCCCATCCCGTTTATTTACTTATTAGTACGAGAGGGCAGTCAAATTCGTCGGCGATGATGGGGAAACATTCGACTAGCTGATTGCGTTCTGCCATTGCTGCCAATATTTGCTTGGCAACATCCTGAGCGATTGCTAGAGTTTCAGTGAGACTTGGAGCTTGAGCAATTAATCCAGGTAGAGCATCAGAAGTGGCTAGGTAGTAGCCTTCAGGTAGTTTCTCGATATGTACGTTAATTAATCTTTCCACTGAATTACAATCTTGCAATTTTTCAAATTTCGGTAAAAGGTTTGAGGCGAGTCCAGTAGTGCTACTAAATTTACGAAAGTAGAAGCTACACAAACGATACATTCATACACTTATTATCGCATATCTATTTGAACAGTACTAGGTGCTAAAAGTTGGAGTTGGTTTTATTTCAGTAACTTGGCGTACAGATTTTGATACTGAGTATCCGATATCGCGCCAGGATTAGATTTTAGGGAAGCTGAACCCGCGAGTGTGGATAGCTCTCGGAGTAGGGCATCTTGTTCTTGACGGAGGATCTCTAATCGATCGATAATATAGTCGATTCGCTCTGGTGAATTTGGGAGCGAGCGCAAGCTTAACTGTTCGTCGATAGGCTCATTGTGCCCAATACCGCGAATCGAACTCCACATCAGCCCAAAAATCGGCTGGAGCAGTCTAAATGGTGTTGTGAGTAAAAACAGCCATATTTGTTCGATGCCACGTCCGATCGCCTTGATTAGCCCCCATAGAGAGAAGATTGTAAGTAGTAGTAAGCCAATTCCAGGGAGGGGATGGGCGAGTGTCCAAGCCAGGTAGGGATGGGCGATGAGCCACTGGCTGAAGTAGTTGGCGAGGGCATGTTCGATCGATTCCGAAATATCCATAACTGGTGATTAATGACTTGTAAGTAAATAAACTTTTAGTCAACCCTCTATTTAAATTTTCTCTCTGGCGGATCTTGGTAATTCGATCTTACCTGCTCAAATCCTTCAAAGTCGGGAATTTGATGCTATTTTTCATAAATCGTCCTAGCAAATCAAGGTAACATCGAGACTCTACAATAATTTTGCGAAATAATTAAACTAAATCGAATCTATCTTACAATTATGCACAAAGTTTTAGCCTTAGTCAGCGGAGCGATCTGCTTATTTTCAGCCTCGATCGCAGCAGCGGCACCCTCAGCCCAAAAACATAAAAGCTTTGCCCAATGGTGTCTCCAGAGAAAATCTGTACCTGTGGACACTCGACACACGATCGATGTCTTACTAAAACAAGCTGGTACCAACAACTGTCAACAAGCCGATGCTAAACTTAGAAATCTAACTAGTCTCTACCTTTATTTCGATCGAATCGTCGATGTCAAACCACTGGCGGGGTTGAGTAAGTTGACTAAGCTCGACCTCCATGCCAATCAAATCGTCGATGTCAAACCACTAGCGGGGTTGAGTAATTTGACTAATCTCTGGCTCCATAACAATCAAATCGTCGATGTCAAACCACTGGCGGGGTTGAGTAAGTTGATGTGGCTCTCGCTCGATGGCAATCAAATCGTCGATGTCAAACCACTGGCGGGGTTGAGTAATTTGACTACTCTCTGGCTCCATAACAATCAAATCGTCGATGTCAAACCACTAGCTGGGTTGAGTAATTTGACTAATCTCTTCCTCCCTGGCAATCAAATCGTCGATGTCAAACCACTAGCGGGGTTGAGTAATTTGACTGCTCTCTGGCTCCATAACAATCAAATCGTCGATGTCAAGCCGCTGGCGGGGTTGAGTAAATTGATGTGGCTCAGGCTAGATGGGAATCAAGTCGTCGATGTTAAGCCGTTAACAGGGTTGAGTAATTTGAAATATCTCTCTCTAAAGGGGAATCAAATCACTGTCAAAGTTTGCCCAGTCAAGCCAGAGTCTATCTGTAAATTCTCTGGAAGTTCTAGTCTCGATTACCTCCGGTAGACTGCGCTAGCGATCGATCTCTATCTAACTGCGATCGTATATGCTCACATCTTAGTAACTCGATCGAATCTATCTTAAATCATGCACAAAATTTTAGCTTTATTCAGCGGAGCAATCTGCTTATGTTCAGCCTCGATCGTCGTCACAGCAGTACCCTCAGCCCAGAAACCTCAAAGCTTTGCTCAATGGTGTCTCCAGAGAGAATCTGTGCCTACGGCTACTAGACACACGATCGATGTCTTACTAAAAGAAGCTGGTACCAACGACTGTCAACAAGCCGATACTAAACTTAGGAATCTAACTACTCTCAACCTCGCTGCCAATAACATCGTCGATCTCAAGCCACTGATGGGGTTGAGTAATTTGACTACTCTTAACCTCAATATCAATAACATCGTCGATCTCAAACCACTAGCGGGGTTGAGTAATTTGACTACTCTCGACCTCAATATCAATAACATCATCGATGTCAAACCACTAGCGGGGTTGAGTAATTTGACTAATCTCTCGCTCGCTGGCAATAAAATCGTCGATGTCAAACCGCTAGCGGGGTTGAGTAATTTGATCGTTCTCTCGCTTAAGAAGAATCAACTCACCGTCAAAGTTTGCCCAGTTAAACCAGAGTCTATTTGTAGCTTTTTTTAGGCTCGATTACATCTGGTCGGCTGCGCTAGCGATCGATCTCAATTTAACTGCGATCTTATGTGCTCACATCTTAGTAACTCGATCGTTACTTCAGGATAAACCAATCGTAAATTCTGCCGATCGATCGAGCAGTTCCAAAGCCTAACCCCTACACATTAGAATTCGCGCCGAGCTGTTCGCTGTCGAGGTTGAATAATACCTGGAGAGTGTGCATGGCTCTGCGGCGGGTGTCGGCATCTTCTTGGGCGCGGAGTTGTACCATCGGATCTTGAAGGATTTTGTTGACGATGCCTTTAGTTAAAGCTTCGATCGCTTCTTGGTGACGTTCGCCAAATTCGGCACCTAATCTGGAGAGAGCTTTTTCGAGTTCTTGGAGCCGGATTGTCTCCATTTTATCCCGCAAACAGTTGATTGTGGGCACGGTTTCGAGCAATTGCCACCAACTATTGAAGTTTTCGACTTCTTCTTCGAGGATACCTTCGGCTTCTTGAGCCATTTTGATCCGGCGTTCTTGATTTTGGGCGACGACGGCTTTGAGATCGTCTACGTTGAAGGCTTGAATATTGACTAGATCGTTAACATCACTGTGGACGTTGCGCGGTACGGAGATATCAAAGATCATCAGCGAGTGATGAGGATCTAGCACAGCTTCTAGTTTAGCCGCATTTAATAATGGTTCGGTGGCTGATGTACTAGTAAAGACGATCGTCGAAGTAGAGATCGCGCTCATCATTTCCGTCATCGGTTGGAGCTGAAGATCGATCGCTGTAAACATCAGTTTCAGCTCTTCGGAGCGTTTTACCGATCGATTTAAGATCGTAATATCTGTCGCACCTTTGGAAATCAGATGTTGTACCAATAGTCTCGACATTTTACCAGCACCGAGGATCGCGATCCGATGGTTGGCAAAATTCCCAACTTTCATGTGTGCCAATTCTACCGCAGCCGAACTAATCGATACTGCACCCGTACCGATACTAGTTTCGGTACGTACCCGCTTTCCTGCGGTGAGAGCTTGTCTAAATAACCGATTGAGAATCGCACCCATCCCTTGATATTGCTGTCCGATTTTGTGGGTTTGTTTGACTTGGGCGAGGATTTGTCCTTCCCCCAAAACGAGACTATCCAAGCCACCAGCGACGCGCATGAGGTGCATCACCGCATCTTTGTGCAACAGGATAAATAAATGTTGTTTGAGATCTTTGAGCGGTAGCTTACTAAATTCTGCCAGAAATTGGATCGCATCCTGTACGCCGCGATCGGCTGTAGGTGTGACAATATAAATTTCGAGGCGATTGCAGGTACTCAGAATCGTCGCTTCTTTGATATGAGGATAATTGCAGAGGGCTTGAATCGCTGCTTCCATCTGCGTATCGGGAACGCTAAGTTTTTCGCGGATGTCTACAGGTGCGGTTTTATGACTCAAACCGATAACAGCAATATTCATGTCTACTCCGCGTTCAAAAAGTGAGGATTTTTAAAGTTTTGTTATATAAGTTACGGACATGTAGCCGCTGACAACGCAATATATTTAGATATGATGTGTTGTCCCAGCAATAAGCTGGTTTAGTTATTGTATATAATCGCTGCTTATCTTGCGCTAATTATAGATGAGTTCTAAATAGTTTGTTATGCTTCTTCACCAGGTTAGGTGTTAGGTATTAGGCTTTAGGCTTTAGGGAACTAGATTAGGCGTTAGGCGTTAGATTCTAGGCGTTAGGGCACTAGCAAGATGCTTGACTCGTTAGCACCCAAAGCCCAATATTGACAACCTAAAGCCTCAAAGCCTAAAACCCAAAGCCTAAAGCCTAAAGCCTAGATCCTAGTGCAGACTTACTGTCTGAGGTTTGCCAACCATGTGGATGGTATCGACAAACCGAGCAGTTTTGGACTGACTGGAAATAACTAGGGTATGAGTACGTGCGCCACCTTTAAAGAAGCTAACGCCATTCATGATATTCCCAGAAGTAATCCCAGTACCAGCAAACAGCACGTTTTGACCGCAAGCTAGTTCTTCGGCGGTGTAGACTTTATCAGGATCGGTAATACCCATCGATTTGAGTCGATCGATATTTGCTTCTTTGCTTTCACCGATCAAGCCAGTTTTGACAATGGCGGGATCGTAGATGAGTTGTCCTTGAAAGTGAGCACCCAAGCAACGCAGAGCGGCGGCGGAGATGACTCCTTCAGGAGCCGCACCGATACCCATCAGCGCGTGAATATTAGTACCTGCAAAACCACAGTTGATCGCTGCACCAACGTCACCGTCAGTAATCAGCGCAACCCGCGCACCAGCAGCCCGAATTTCAGCAATCAGATCGTTGTGACGATCGCGTTCCATCACGACGACAACTAATTCGTCGATCGGCAGATCGAGACATTCAGATAAAATCTTGAGGTTTTCGGTAGCAGATTTATTGATATCTACTTTGCCTTTGGCTGCTGGAGGTGCAGCGAGTTTCTTCATGTAGAAGTCAGGAGCTGCAAACAAACCACCTTTTTCGGAGATAGCCAATACAGCCATCGAGCCAGGTTGTCCGTATGCACAGAGGTTTGTCCCTTCACAAGGATCGACAGCGATGTCGATTTCGAGCAGTTCATCGATCGTGCAAAGTTCAGCAGCATTAGGTTGAGAACAAATCCCGACTTCTTCACCGATGTAGAGCATGGGTGCATCATCGCGCTCGCCTTCACCGATGACGATGCGTCCGCGCATGTGGATTTTGTTCATCCGTTCGCGCATGGCTTCGACTGCAACACGATCGGCTTCATTTTTGTCCCCCTTACCCATCAAGCGTGCTGACGCGATCGCGGCTTGCTCAACTACTTCTATAATTTCTAAACCTAAACTATTTTCCACTGCGATTTGCTCCTAAAAAGCTCTATTTATAGGGATTTGAGTCGCTTACAAGTCTACCAGAGCGAGGGGACGCGCGATCGACGATCGCACTTTTGCGCTATTTGTCCTGCTTTGTGCGTGAGGTGAGGGAAATCGGATTTGGTGCGATACTGTTGGATTGGAGCACCTAATTGACGATTGAGATTTTTTTAGCGCATCAAAACAAAGAACGCTAAGGTTTTTTGGTGCAAGATGTGAGTTTATTGGTGGCTACCGCAAAGAACGCAAAGGGACTACTATGAACAAAAAGTCAAGGATGATTAATTTTCCTAGTCGGTTCGATCCTAAATGCCCCTAATACTTATTCTCAATCATGCTGATTAGCGATCTGGGCGAACGCGGATTGTTGCAATTAATTCAGCCCTATTGTCTCCCAAATACGATCGGTGACGATGGCGCGATCGTTCATCCCCCCGCAGGTTGCGAGTTAGTCGTAACTACTGATGTATTGGTAGACGGGGTGCATTTTAGCGATCTCACCACCACAGCTTTTGATGTCGGCTGGCGATCGGTTGCTGCCAATTTATCAGATCTGGCTGCAATGGGCGCAACACCCCTGGGAATTACTGTCGGGTTAAGTTTGCCCCCAACGTTGCCTGTCATCTGGCTGGATTGGCTCTATCAGGGAATGCAGGCTTGTTTGGAGCGGTATGGAACCGGAATTATCGGTGGAGATTTGACGCGATCGAGTGTAGCGACTGTAGCAATTACAGCTCTCGGTGCAGTGAGAACGGATCGAATCATCAAGCGATCGACTGCCCAAATTGGCGACGCGATCGTGGTGACGGGTTATCATGGTGACTCTCATGCGGGGTTACAATTGCTCCTCGATCCTGAATTGAGACAAGACGCTGGTAATTTCATCGATCGAGCAGATCTCCAAAAGCATCGAGAAATACTAATTTCAGCACACCAACGTCCTCAGCCGAGACTAGATATTCTCCCCATGCTCGAATGCTTGCAAGCGAATGCAAGTCAAGTATTTTCAGTTGCGGGGATGGATAGTAGCGACGGATTAGCAGATGCGATCGTTCAGATTTGTCAGGCGAGTAAGGTAGGCGCGACACTCGCTCGATCGACTATGCCGATCTCTTCATCCTTATCCCAAATGTTTCCAGATACCGCTCTAGACTCAGCTCTATACGGCGGCGAAGACTTTGAACTAGTATTGTGTATGCCAGAATTGATCGCGCTAGAATTGGTCGAGAAAATCGGTAGAGGTGCTGCAATTATCGGTCAGATCGGGCGATCTCCAGATATCATCTTAATCGACGATCTGACCGAAGATGCCCCCATTTATCTCGATCGCCAGTCAGGATTTCAACACTTCTAAGCAATCCTAAATGATTCATCAGATTTATTGAATCGAGCTATTCTCTTCGGTGCGTTACGGCTGCTGCCTAACACACCCTACACCGATCTAGCTATCAACTATCAACTATCAACTATCAACTAATTTAATGCCCTTCTATCAACCCAACGCCCAACTAACAACCCTCGCCGAGCAAGCCCTTGCAGACACCTGGGCAAAATTCCCCGATCTAAAACCTGCCCAAATCGCCCTCACCTGGATCGTCTACGATCGACCCATCCCTGTCAACACAGGCGGAGCCATCACCGCTGACGAATTGTGGAAATATCCAGTTAGAGGATTCAACCATCGCGGTGGCGAGCGCGTCTATCCAGCCAGCATCGCTAAATTATTTTATTTACTAGCAATTCACGAGTGGCTAGAACAAGGCATGGCAACACCTTCAGCCGAACTCGATCGAGCCATCCGCGATATGATAGTTGACTCTAGCAATGATGCTACCAGCCTAGTTGTCGATACTCTCACAGGCACCACCAGCGGCCCAGAACTCTCCTCAGGGCCATTTACAACTTGGCAAGCACAACGCAATCTCATCAATCGCTATTATCAATCCCTCGGCTGGGCAGAATTAGAGCCGATCAACATCAATCAAAAAACTTGGAGTGATGGCCCATACGGACGGGAACGGGCATTTGTCGGTGAAATGCGGGAAAATCGGAATATGCTCACTACAGATGCCGTAGCCAGACTAATGCACAGTATTGTCGGCGGTGCTGCCGTGAGTGGAGATCGATCGAGTCAAATGATGCAACTCCTCCACCGCGATCTTCACTTGGCTGGAGTTACCCCCGATTTAGGTGAGGAGAATCAGCTAAATGGCTTTCTGGGAGCAGGTTTACCACCAGAGAGTCAAATCTGGTCAAAAGCTGGTTGGACATCTCAGGTGCGCCATGATGTGGCGTATATCGAACTAGTCGATCGACAACCCTACTTACTAATTGTCTTTACTGAGGGTACAGATAGTAGTCAAAATCGGCAGATCCTGCCCTTCATTTCCGATCGAATTGTGACAGCCATGTTTCAAGTCTAAATACCTAAATCGATCGTCCACCAATATTAACAAAGAGCAGAAGCTATGGCTTCGGGGTTTAAATCCCCATCTTAAAAACCCAATGATCAATGATCAATGATCAATTATCAATTAATTTAAACCCATGTCTTCCGGTACAGCTAATAATTCTCCCTCAGCTCTCACCACTCACACATTTGAAATAGTTAGTGTCGATAGTAATGGTGAAATAATCGCTCGTCAGTCAGGAGCTGCTTCATGTCTGATAGAAAGCTTAGGTGACGATATCGATCTAGATCTAGTTTTAATTCCTAGTGGTACATTCATGATGGGCGACGATCGACATCATCAAGACGAACAACCGATCCATCAAGTTACAGTCCCATCCTTTTATATCGGTAAATACCCGATTACTCAGGCTCAATATCGATTTGTAATGGGTGAAAACCAGGGTGATGCAATCGGAATAGATTACCCGATCGAGAAAATTAATTGGCACGATGCGATCGCATTCTGCCATAAATTATCTCAACAAACAGGCAAATATTATAGCCTCCCCAGTGAAGCGCAGTGGGAATATGCTTGTCGCGCTGGAACTCCTACTAGCTTTCACTTTGGGGATACTATTACCCCAGAGCTGGCAAACTATAACGGGGATTATCCCTATGGTGACGCAGCTAAAGGCGAAAATCGCGCCCAAGCGACACCTGTGGGGAGTTTCCCCGCCAATGCTTTTGGGTTGTATGACATGCACGGGAATGTGTGGGAATGGTGTCTGGATGGGTATCAGCCGAGTTATCAGGGTGCGCCGATAGATGGGAGTGCGGTGGCTGCTGGTTTGACTGATGGCGTAAAGCGGGTGATGCGTGGAGGTGCTTGGGATTATGTGGCGCGGGGGTGTCGGAGTGCGGTGCGCTGTAGTTTGGATGCGGGGCTTCGTGTGGGTGGCTGTGGGTTACGGGTGGTGGTGCAAGATTGAGAGTAGTGGCGGGTTGATGAATTGCGCCTATTTGCAATTTTGTAGCAGAGTGTACATAAATCGCGATCGCGTAACGTCTCTTTTGGAGAATCGAGTTCTAAACTGGTAAGTAATCTGATGTAAAGAGCCTAGATGCTCGTTGACAAAGCCTTATCTTATGCAAAATCGCGATCCGTTTGACTGGAAACAAATAATAGCCATTGGCTTTGTGGTTATTTTAGTAATTATCGGATTCAACTCCTTTGTGGTAATCAATCCTGGCGAGGCTGGGGTAGTAAGTGTATTGGGGAAAGCTTCTGATGGCGTGCTCCTAGAAGGCGTTCACTTCAAACCGCCGCTGGCTGGAAAGGTAGATATCTACGATATTACGGTGCAGAAATTTGAAGTTCCCGCTCAAAGTTCTACCAAGGATTTGCAAGACTTAACTGCTAGTTTCGCGATCAATTTCCGGCTCGATCCGATTCAGGTGGTAAATATTCGCCGAACTCAAGGCACCCTCCAAAACATTGTCTCGAAAATTATTGCCCCCCAAACTCAAGAATCCTTCAAAATTGCCGCCGCGCGGCGGACGGTAGAAGAAGCAATTACCAAGCGCGACGAACTCAAACAAGACTTCGATCTGGCTCTAGGTGCTCGACTGGAGAAATATGGGATTATCGTTCTCGATACTAGCGTTGTCGATCTAGATTTCTCTCCTGAATTTTCCAAAGCAGTGGAAGAAAAACAAATCGCCGAACAACGCGCTCAAAGAGCAGTCTACGTTGCCCAGGAAGCCGGACAGGAAGCCGAAGCCACCATTAACCGTGCCAAGGGTCAAGCGGAGGCGCAACGCCTATTACGTGAGACTCTGACTGCCGAATTGTTACAGAAACAAGCGATCGATAAATGGGATGGCAAATTTCCACAAGTGATGGGTGGAAATGGCGCACTTCCCTTCATCAATATCGATCCTAATAAAACAACCTAGCAGATCGGAATTCTCCCAATTTACCTACTTAAATCCTCGCGTTTCTACTTAACGATCGAGGATTTAAATAGGTATGTGCAATTATCGATCGGTTAGATTATGTCTAAAACCTAATAACCCAATTATCAATTATGGCGATCCTAAATCAGATCGCTGCGATCGAATACTGGTGAGTTACGGCAGCAGCCCAACACACCCTACATCAACTAAAAACCTCGCTGTCAACTGTCAACTGTCAACTGTTCCAGTAATGCCGATGAATAAAAGTAGCTCCACATTGACTAGATCGCCGATCCATCGTGAAGTCACAGCATTTCTGACACTAGCTATTCCCCTCGCTGGCGTTCAACTCTCCCAAGCTGCCATCGGATTTGTCGATACGTTAATGATGGGCAGGATGGGGCTAGAAACCCTGGCTGCGGGAGGATTAGCAACACTGACTTTTAGTGTATTTTTGTACACGGCGACGGGGGTGGTAATGGGTGTAAGTCCGATCGTCGCTACAGCTTATGGTGGTGGATATAAGCAACAGATCGAGCGCGTCGTTGGGCAAGGGTGTTTATTAGTCATCGGTTTAACTATTCCGATCTCTTTTTTTATTGCCAATATTGACTTGCTGATGCGTTATTTGGGACAGGCAGAAACGACGGTAGTTTTGGGTAATACTTATCTAGATATCATGGTGTGGGGATTCTTTCCCGCCCTGGGTTTTTCCCTGCTGCGGAGTGTCGTCACCGCGATGTCCCATACTCGCATCGTCATGCCGATCGCGATCGGTGGGACGATGATTAATACGATTGGTGACTATAGTTTAGGTTTTGGTAAATTCGGCTGTCCGCGCTTGGGAATTGCTGGATTAGCAATAGCCAGCGTCTTGGCAATTTGGGCGATGTTTCTGACCTTAGTTGGTTATATTCTGACCCAAAAAGAACTCAAAACTTATCGATTCTTTCAGCAAATTTATCGAGTCGATCGCCAGATATTAACATCATTAATCCATGTCGGCGTACCGATCGGGATTGCCACAGCTTTAGAAATTGGACTGTTTACGATCGTTACTTATTTAATGGGTTCATTGGGTACTGAAGTGCTCGCAGCGCATCAAGTCGTATTGCAAACGATCGCGATTACCTTTATGGTGCCATTGGCGATGTCCTATGCAGCCACGATTCGGGTGGGACATGAGATCGGGCAACAGAGTAGAATTGGGGCGACTCGTGCTGGTTATGTCGGGGCGGCGATCGGGTTAGGATTTATGATAATCATGGCGATAATTATGCTGTCATTTCCTCAGCAAATCATCGGTATTTTTATTGACATTAACGATCCGCGCAATGCAAATGTGCTCACTTTAGCCACAGGAATGATGACAGTCGCCGCCATTTCTCAAGTTTTAGATGGCCCCCAAAAAATTATTCTGGGTGCTCTCTACGGCTTGCAAGATACCCGCGTCCCGATGATTCTCAGCTTGTTAGCATTTTGGGGTGTCGGTTTAACCAGTGGCTACTGGCTGGGTTTTCATACATCATTAGGCGGTAGCGGTTTATGGCTCGGACAATCGATCGGGATTGGTGTTTCTGCAATCATCTTCTTCTGGCGTTTTCATCATCTAGTATCGAGAAAACACTCATGATATTCGATCGATCGAGCCAAATAATAATCTTTGTGGGGTGGGCACTACCCACCACTTAAACCTAGACAGTACTAATATTTCTCTTGATGCCTATTACCGATAAAACCCTATAATCAAAGTAAATTTCACTAATTAATTCTTCTTCACTTTCTGTTTTTTCGTAGGTTTGAGTAAAGGAGTATTTAGAGTCTCATATAGACTAAACAAAAATTCAATCCGATTCAATTCATTTATAAATACCTGCGGACGATAACATAGATCTACAGCTTTGTCTAATGTTTGATGTGCTTTTACCAAGTCCGGCGGCATCGTCAGTGGATCGTACAAATCGGCTAAACTGCTATCAGAATACTTTGCTCTTGTATCTAAAACTACTTGCGCGGCTAGTTCTACTTTTTGCTTTTGCTTGTCACTGATATTTTCAGGAAATGGATAGTTGTTATAAACGATCGTATTTGAATAACGAAAACGACTTTCTAATCTTCCACACACATACCTTACCCATGTCATGTGCATTTCAGATGTGAGAACTCCAAAAAGATAAAGAGTTGCATCTGAGATAAAAGAGCAAAGATTGCTTGGAATTGTATCTTTATCAATAAATCCAAACGGTACATATTTTCTATGCTCAGATGAAACTAATGGAACGATAATCGCCGATTTAGGATTGTGCTTGTCTCTAAAAGTTGTCGGATACTCTGCTAGAAAACGTGCCTGTTTATCAGTACTAGCCAACCTCAATTTTCTAACATTGTCAATTCGGCTCATCACTAAAGGCATTTGTTTCAAGTCTTGTGGTTTGGCATCAACCAACCACAGACACCAGCGATTCTTCCCATTAATAAATTCATCCGAGCCAATGAATTTTTTGAAGTATTGCTCTGACAGAGGCTCCTCGTTAATAAATATTTCTTTTTCGCGATCGTCAAAAATCAAGTTTCCACCATCTATTGCTTTATTTCCAGCTAATATTGCAGATACATTAGAAATGGGTTTAGTTCTTTTTAAAATTATTAAGTCTTCCCCTTCTACTAAATATGGATTAATATTTTTTGCTTTTCTTGCTGTTGGCTCACCTCTAATCTCAGCATAATCAAAAACCTTCTTATTTTCAATATCCTGTAATCCAAATCCGATAATCACACAATGAACCGCAGCATTTCCTTTTGCCTCATTTTTCCAGCTAAAAGTACGATGAGCGAAATGTATTTTAGCCTTGTATCGATGGTAAAGCTCTTGCCACAGAATCCCAACTTGTTCGCCTTGAGAAATCGAATTTGTACTGACAAAAGCACAGCAAATATTTGTATCTTGGATAAACTGAGCCGCCTTAATGTACCAAGCCGTCACATAATCCAATACACCAGCACCATTCACACCTTGACAAACAAGCTCCATATCAGCTTTCTGTTCGGCATTTTGGAGATGCTTCCCAATAAATGGTGGATTCCCTAAAATGAAATCCAACTTATCTTTAGCTACAACCGTCTCCCAATCAATTCGCAACGAATTACCATGTACGATCTTTGCCGCCTTTGTTAGTGGTAGCCGCACAAAATATTGACCAAACTGATTACTCACCTTAATATTCATCTGGTGATCGATTAGCCACATCGCCACCTCAGCTACCCGCACCGCAAATTCATCGTATTCAATCCCTGCGAACTGGTCTACATCAACCTGAATAATCGAGCTAATATCAGTCACTAACTGACCACTTTTATTTAACTCCAACAAAATCAGGATTTCTAGATCTCGTAACTCCCGATAAGTAATAATTAAGAAATTTCCACAGCCACAAGCAGGATCGAGAAAATGTAGAGTAGCAATCTTTGTATGCAGGGCTTGTAGCTTACCTCGACTACTCTTCGCCTTCTCAAACTCTAGATATAAATCGTCTAAAAATAGCGGTTTAATTAGCTTTTGGATATTCTTTTCAGATGTATAGTGTGCGCCAAGATTGCGGCGTTCCTTCGGATTCATCACCGCTTGGAACATCGAGCCAAAAATTGCTGGTGAAATCTTCCCCCAATCCAGCGCACAAGCCTCTAACAACATCTCGCGCATTTTGAGATCGAACGCCGCAGGCTGCAAGAATTCCTCAAATAGCTTGCCATTGATATAGGGAAACTGTGCTAAATTTTCATCTAGATTCTTTAGTCGCCTTGCTCTAGGTGTATTCAAGACATGAAAGATCGAAGCGAGGTGCATCGCCAAATCGCTGCCATCTGATTTGGTGTGTAAATCCAGATATTCCCAAAAGATCCCCTTCTCAAAAATCCCTGTATCATCTGCAAATAAACAAAATAGCAATCGGACTAGATATACTTCTAAATCGTGTCCATTATAACCAATCTCCTCCAAGCGATCGTGCAATTTGCCCATCAATTCGGCAGCTTCGATGTTGACAGGATCGGAATCTTTATAGGTGCGCTGCTCATATCCAGCAATAAACCCAAATAAATGAACACACTGCACAAAGTCTTTGAGTTCAAACTCTGTCGTTGCATCGGTATCTAGATCCAGGGTGAACGCATCAAAATTGGATCTCTTTTGAGGGACAGAACCAAAATAAGCGATCGAATAATATTCACCGCTTAATTACAATTATTACAATAACAATTGAAACTAAAATTAAATATCAGGTAAATTAATTAAGTTTAGTTCAGCTTAAAGCTTGACTAAATAGTTCTAATCAAATGGAGATCGATTGGTTAGTCAAAATAAATCATAGAATGGCTTCTAAAAGTTCGGTTGAATATTCTTCATCAAGTGTCGCCAGAAATCTCTTGCTTCTAACACTTAACTTCCGACTCTTATTTTGACTAATTATATTAATGGCTATATGTCTTAAAACTGCAAAGTTAGCTGGAGCATGATCTTTTCTAATTCGACTATTATCTTCTTTTAAAGCAACATCAAGCACCCAGTGGAGAGAATTTTCTATCGACCAATGGCCTCTAATTGCTTCCGCTAATTTCTGGGCATCATTCTCTAAGCTACTGATAAAATAACGAATTTCTACGCTAGTTTTT
>ENA-OFCX01000537-OFCX01000537.1-metagenomes-genome-assembly--contig:-NODE-537-length-19113-cov-9.298982_pt1 | contig 19113 bp, 17 predicted proteins | sample MGYA00153384_OFCX01 | MGnify analysis MGYA00153384
TAGCGATATTGCTTGCGCCCGCGCGCATCCTTGCCGGTGGCCTGGATATGGCCATTTTCGGTCTTGCAGAACCATGCGTCAATGTAAGCAGGGGGAAGCGCGAGGCTATTCAAACGGTCGATTTCGTCGCGGTCGGTGACCCGTGCATTGCCGTCGAAATAGGCCCATGCCTGACCCTTGCGCTGGCGTGTATATCCCGGGTCGCTATCGCTTGAATGGCGCAACATAGTGCATGGTTCCTCGTTTGGGGCATCAAGCGGCGAGCACGCCGGTTGTTCCCGACGCGAAAGGATTTGCGAACCGATGGCCGATCTGGATGGAAAGAAAGTGCTGATCGTGGCGACCGACCGGTTCGAGGAAAGCGAATTGTTCGGCCCGCGCGAGATACTGATGGCGCGCGGCGCGACGGTGACGCTGGCATCGCTGGCGATGAACGCGATCATGGGCACGGTGCACGACGAGCCGGGGCGAAAGATCGCGCCCGATCTGCTGATCGGCGATGCGCGCGAAGGCGATTATGACGCGCTGCTGCTTCCCGGCGGGGTCGGCAACCCCGATCGGTTGCGGATGGAGCCTGACGCGATTGCGTTGGTGCGGGCGTTCGCCGGGGCGGGCAAGCCGGTGGCGGCAATCTGTCACGGTCCGTGGTTGCTGGTCGAGGCCGACGTGGTGCGCGGCAAACGGGTCACCAGCTGGCCGTCGATCCGCACCGACCTGCGCAACGCGGGGGGCGACGTGGTCGACGAGGCCGCGGTGACCGACGGCAACATCATCACTAGCCGCAAGCCCGACGACGTGCCGGCCTTCACCGAGGCGTTAGCCAGAGCGATGCTGTCCTAACCATATTGAAGGTTTTTCTGCCTAATCCGGCGCGATGAGCAAGATACAGGATCGCGGACGGCTGGACTGGGTGGTCGAAGTGGCGGGGGCTTCGGCACCGGCGCTGGCGGCGGCGTTTGCGGCGGCGAAATTTGCGCCAGTTTACGGCTGGGCGGTTCCCATCGCTGCGCTGGTTGCGGGTGGCGGTGCTTTTTTCGTGGCGTGGGCTGTGCTGCGGATGGTGCGGCCCGAGCCGCGGCGGCATCGCTTGCCTGCGTTCGCGGGCGTTGTGCTCGACGACGAATTAATGCTCGATCAGCCGGTTGCCGACATATTGTTGCTCGACCAGCCGTTGGTCGAGCGCGAAGCCAAAGCGGTGGCCGAATTGCTGCTCGACGATCCGCTCGCCGCGCCTGCCGCCGACTCTCGAGTGGTGCAATTGTTCGCCGACGGGCGGATGCCCAATGCGGGCCAGCTCAAGACCAGGATCGACCAGCATCTCGCCGATAGCGGCAAGTCGGTACCTGCAGCCGATGCGTCCGACGCCCTGAGCGATGCATTGGCCGAACTGCGCCGCTCGATTCGCGAGGCCTGAGGCTGCTCACTCGGCGACGGTCAGCGCTTCGATCTCGATCAGGATCGACCCGTCGCGTTGATCGACCGGAAGTTTGGCCAAGGTGATGTCAGCGACGATCTGGCCGGGGATCGCAAAGTCGGCATCTTCCAGTCCTTCGATCAGCAAAGCAGCGATCGTTCTCGCATTCGGCCCGGGGATTCGCAGCGTGATCTCATGTCGCTCCCCCGCGAAGGTCAGCGAATTCCAGTCGGTCGATCGGAAATCGCTTAGCAATATCCTATTGCGATCGACGCCTGCCCTCGCCAGTAAGGCGCGCAGCAGGCCCGCCGCAGCGGTCGACATCGCCAGTTTCATCATTGCCCATGCTCCAGGTATCCGACCACCCGCGCGACCGTCTCCGGCCGCGGCTCTCGCCCTCTGCGCAGGTCGAATACAAAGCGCGGATCGTTGAGCGCTTGTCGTCCAAATCGAGTCGCCGGCACGCCCGATGAACGCAGGAATTTCTCTATCTCTCTCAATAAATGCACGGTTGAAAACCCCCAATTGGAGAACGACTCGGCAATCGGCTTTTTCCAATGCAATTCCTACTTGTCTGGCGTTATTATACTTGGGATACCCAAGCAGCCGTTTTCGCCTCCAGAAATGGGGGTGTTAAGTGAGCGTATCTAAATCAGGATTGGAGTTCATCGCATCGTCCTTGCAGCTGTTCTACAACGAGATCAGCTGCGCGCGTAAAGCTATCAAGGGCAGCCGGAACGTTCACCGAATGCGGAAAGCGGGCATCGTCAAAGAGTATCTTGAACTTGATATTGTAATCTCTGTCAGGCTCCGCCTACCCTTCCCAGGTGGCGATTACTGCCTCGTTTTTCACCGCATCCCACACTGGCGGCATGAAATATCGCATGACGACATCGCCTTGGATCGGATGCATCATGAAAGTGACGGAGGGCTGCACGACGAGGCCGATGGTGTGTTTTCGGTTTGCCAAGGTGGCGAGTGCGCGGATCACGTCACTACCGCCGGAGTAACTATTCCCAGTCGGGTATGGCTGATAGGACTCGAACAAGTCCCACAACCGCTTATCGAGTCCACGTTCTTCGAGCAGCCTTATGAGGTCGGTCGGGCTGCAAGCCCAAGGAAAGTAGACCGACTTTCGAGGCGGGCCGCTGAGCAACTTACGAGCGGCGAACGTTGCTTGGTCGAAGGCCTCTTTAGTTCTGGTAAGGGCCTCGGTAGCCTTCCGCGTAAGCTCGAGGGGAAGCGGCTCCTTCAACCTGAGCTTGTGAACGCTCTTGAGGGTTTGAGGGTCGATATCGGTGATAATTTCGCGACGGTCAGGGCAAAAGAAGGCCCTAGCCCGCACATCGAATTCGTTGATTGCTTCATGTGCCCAACTGACAGACTCCTTGGCTGGGCGAAAGGCGGATTCGACAGTCTCATTCATAGGGCGGGAGCATAGCTCCCGCCTTACGGACGAGTCTATCCAACGTCGCATCAGCGGCGGCGGGATCTAGATCGCCACCTTTGATCAGCTTTCGGGCGTCCTTTTTGAATCGGGCGCTTTGCTCGTCTTGCGTCTCTGGGTTCTTTTTCGGTGGCATCAGGCCCTCGCACCAATTGTTTGATAGGTAAGGCGCTTGCCGACGATACCACGCAACATAGCGTTGGCGCGATCCTCGTCATTGCAGCCGGTCGCCTCGCGGTTGCTGTAACGGAACTCAAACTCCGCAAGATAGCGATGCAGGTGCTTTTCAGCGCAGAATTGATACACGCCGCGCATCCCGCGTTTGAAGATGCTGAACGCGCCCTCGACGGTGTTGGTGGTAATATCGCCCCGCGCATATTCCTTGTTGTAGTGATGCACCGCGCCATGCTCCGCGAACTCGCGGCCAATGCGCTTATACATGACATGCTCGTCGGTCATCAGGCGAGCTTCGCGCGACAGGTTGGCAAGCACGATCGACTGGATTTCCTTGCCACCATCGACGTGGAAATAACGGCCTTCGCCGGTGTTCCGATCGATCAGGCCAAGGACAGTCATCTTGTGGCCCCAACCACCCTTCGGATTGCCAGCGCCAGCCTTGCGGCCAATGTAGGTCTCATCGACTTCGACCGCGCCACCACCCTCACCGAGAAGACCAAGGCCACCGTCGCGCATGGCTTCACGGATGCGATGCGCCATGAACCAAGCGGTTTTCAGGGTGACGCCCAAGGTGCGATGCAACTGATTACTCGAAATGCCCTTTTTGCTGCCCGCGACCAGATACATCGCCTGCAACCAGATATGCAGCGGAACGTGGCTGGCTTCAAAGATAGTGCCCATGCGGACGGTGAACGGCTTGCGGCACTGGTAGCACTTGTAAAGGCCTTGGCGGGTGGACTTGCCGCCCATCTTGCTGATGCGCTCCACACCGCCGCAATGCGGGCAAGTCGGGCCTTCCGGCCACACCCGCGCCTCGACGTATGCAAAGGCCGCTGCCTCATCGTGAAAGTGCTTAGCTGAAAGTGCGGATGCCATGTTCGTTTCCCTCTGTGGAAACGGTCTAGGCTAGGTGGTTGGGTATGTCAAGTATAATAACGCCACTTGTCTAGGGCGTTACCTACGAATATGGTAAATACATGCCGAATGATCCAAGAAGGGTGCTCGAGCGCCTCTGTGCGGAGCGTGGCGAGGATTTTGCTGGCCTGTCACGGCTGCTGGGCAAGAACCCCGCGTACATCCAGCAATTCATCCGCCGCGGGACACCGCGCCGCCTGCGCGAGGACGAACGTGGTAAATTAGCGCGCTATTTCGGGATTCCGGAAAGCCAGCTTGGCGGGCCGGATAGCGCGCAGGAGGCACCGTCGGGGATGGTATCGGTCGCTCGAAGCGCGGTTCGAGCGTCCGCCGGGCCAGGGGCGATCCCCGCGGGCGAGGAGGCGCTGCCGTATTTCGCGTTCGATCGGCGCTGGCTGAAGGCGCTGACCGGGGCCCCGACCGACCATCTGTCGATGATTCGCGTCGAGGGCGATTCGATGGCGCCGACGCTGGGTGACGGCGACGACATATTGATCGACCGGCGCGAAGCGGGCGAGCCAATCCGCGACGGCATTTACGTGCTGCGGATCGACGAGCGCTTGCTGGTCAAGCGGCTGGCGGTACATCCGATGGGGCGGCTAGTGACGGTCCAGTCGGACAATCCCGCCTATCCCGACTGGCCCGATTGCCCGATCGGCGATGTGACGTGCATCGGGCGGGTGATCTGGGCGGGGCGCAAAGTCGTTTGAGCTCAGCCGACCCGCTTGCGATCCTTGAGCCACACGGCGATCGCGATCAGGGTTCCGACCAATGTTCCGGCGAGCGTGCCGAGCAAGGCCTGGCCGCCATAGACCCCGATCCCGAATCCGGCGAGGATCGCGAGGATGAGGAAAAAGCCGCCTGCAGTTGAGGGTCGATCGTTCATTCCGCCGCCATGCCCCGAGACGACGCGCGGGGCAAGAACTTGGTTGACGCGGCGTATACGGCGTTTGTGCGCGGGGACGAAAGCTTGGCACGTTAAGAGCCACGCCATGTCGACATATTTCATCGCCGGGCGGACCACCGTTAACGACGCCGTGTCGCTGATCGAGGAATATGGTCCCGACGCGCCGCTCGCCGCTGCGATGCGCGCGGTGCAGAGCCGCGACGCGGGCAATGTCCTTAAATTCTGCCACTGGCGGCAGATCGAGCGACTGTCTGCGTTGCTCGCGAGCAATGATGTCGAAGGAACGTTGCACTAGCCGCTTGCGCGGACTGGCGCGGTTCAAGTGCGGCCTCTAGGCTGTGCCCGATGAATTCGGAAGGATTACAGCGCAGGCGGGCAGGGATGCTGGTAGTGGCGGCGTTTGTCGGCGCCATGCATGCGCCATTGCAGGCGCAGTCGGCCCAGCCTGATCCGGCCACACTCGACCCCAATGCGCCGATGGATGCGATGCCCGGACTGGGGGTCGACTGGCCCGACATGAATGCGCCCGACCCCAAGCCCGAGCCGGAGCCGGTTTCGCCCACGAAGCCGCCGACGACCACCGAGGCTGCCGACGCAAGCGGATCGATCGAGGATTCGGCGGCCGCGCGGCGCTATGTGGTGCGGGTCGAAGGGGTCGGCGCGGAGGACAGCGCGATGCTGCTCGCGGCATTCAAGAGCAAGTCGGCGCTTGAGGAAGGCGCTGGCAAGCCGGCCAATGCGGCGCAGATCGACCGCCGCGCGCGGGCCGATGCCGAGCTGCTGACCAGCCTGCTCCAGTCGCAGGGCTATTATGATGCCGAGGTCAATCCGGGGATCGCGCTCGATGGCGAGCGGATCGCGGTCACGTTGCGCGCGACTCCGGGTTCGCTGTACAAATTCGAGGCGGTCGATTTCCCCGGGCTGGCGGAGGCGGGCGGCGAGGCGGCGCCATTGCGCGAGGCCTTCGCGGTCAAGCCGGGTGATCCGGTGGTGGCGGAGAAAGTGATTGCCGCCGGGATCGCGTTGAAGGTCGCGCTCGGCGAGCAGGGGTTCGCCACCGCAGATGTCGGCAAGCAGGACATCGTGATCGACCATTCGACGCTGACCGCGCGGCTGGTGCTGCCGGTGACACCCGGGCCGGTGGCGCATTTCGGCGCGATCCACGTCAGCGGATCGCCGCCATTTTCAGCGCGGCATGTCGGGGTGATCGCGCGCTTCAAGCGCGGCGACAAGTTCGAGCGGTCGGACGTCGACGACCTCCGCCGAGCGCTGGTGGCAACCGGGCTGGTGGCGGCGGTAGAGACGAAGGTTGTCCCGCTCGACGGAGGACGCACAGTCGATATCGACGTCCACCTCGACCCCGCGCCGGTCCACACCATTGCCGGCGAATTCGGCTACGGCACCGGCGAAGGAGTGCGCGTCGAGGCTAGCTGGCAACATCGCAATTTCTTCAACCCCGAGGGCGCGCTGACGCTGCGCGCGGTCGCGGGAACGCAGGAGCAATCGGCCTCGGCCTCGCTCCGCCGTAACAATTTCCGCAAGCGCGACCAGGTGCTCACCGCGCTGGTTTCGGCGAGCAATGTCGATCGCAAGGCCTATGCCGCGCGGACCTTCTTGCTGTCCGGCGGGATCGAGCGGCAAAGCAATTTCATCTGGCAGAAGAAATGGACTTACAGCCTGGGCGCGGAGCTGATCGCGTCGGACGAGCGCGACACCATCCAGGCGACCGGTGACCAACGGCGGCGGACATTCTTCATCGGCGCGATCCCCGCCAGCCTGGCCTATGACGGCACCGACGATCTGCTCGATCCGCACCATGGCTTCCGGCTCGGCGGGCGGGTCAGCCCCGAACTCAGCCTGCAGGGCGGGACGTTTGGCTATGTCCGCGCCCAGCTCGACGCGTCGGCGTATCTCCCGGTTTCCGACCGGATCGTCGCGGCGGGGCGGATCCGGCTTGGCACCATTTTCGGTACCGACCGCGACGACGTCGCCCCGTCGCGGCGATTCTATTCGGGCGGCGGCGGATCGGTGCGCGGCTATGGCTATCAGCAACTCGGCCTGCGCGATGTCGATGGAGTACCGATCGGCGGGCGCAGCCTGGCTGAATTCAGTCTTGAGGCGCGGGTTCGACTGAAGGCGTTCGGCGGTAATTTCGGAATCGTGCCATTCCTCGACGGCGGCTCGCTGACCGACGGTGCCGCGCCCGATCTTCGCCATTGGCAATTCGGCGCGGGCATCGGATTGCGTTATTATTCGAGCTTCGGCCCGATCCGGCTCGACATCGGCACCCCGATCAACCCGCGCCCTGGCGACGGCCGGATCGCGGTCGCGGTGTCGCTCGGCCAGGCGTTCTGACCATGGCCGATGTGGAGCCTGCCAGCGAGGCGATCATCGTTCGAAAACATTGGTCGCGGCGGCTGCTCAACGAATTGCTCGCGTTGCTGCTGGTGCTGTTGCTGCTGCTCGTCGGCGGGCTGGTCCTGCTCGACACCGCGCCGGGGCATCGTTGGTTGGCCGACCGGATCGCTGGGATCGAAACCAAGTCGGGGCTGAAGATCGAGATCGGGCGGATCGAAGGCTCGGTATTCGGCAATTCGCATCTCAAGAACGTCCGCGTGTCGGACCAGAAGGGCGTGTTCCTGACCTCGCCCGACATCATGCTCGACTGGGCGCCCGGCGCGTGGCTCGGCAATCGGCTGCACATCGACCGGGTCGAGGCCGAGCGGATGACGTTGTCGCGGTTGCCGGCGCTGAAGCCGACCGGGCGCACCGGGTCGATCCTGCCGGGGTTCGACATTCATATCGGACGGCTCGAAGTGCGGCGGCTCGAGCTCGGGTCGGCGGTGACCGGACGGCCGCAGGTCGGCGCAGTGACGGGATCGGCCGATATCCGGCGTGGCCGGGCGCTGGTGCGGCTCGACGCGGCGGTCAAGGGGATGGACCGGCTGCACGTCGCGATCGATGCCAAGCCCGACCGCGACCGGTTCGATGTCGAGGCGCACGCCAGCTCGCCCGAGAATGGATTATTGCCGGCTTTGTTCGGATCGAAACGGTCGTTGCTGATTGATGTCCATGGCGATGGGCGCTGGACCCGTTGGCGCGGGACGGCGGCGATGCACTTGTCGGGACGCCCGGTCGCGGCGTTGGCGCTGGGGGTGGATTCGGGGCGCTACAGCCTGTCGGGCAAGCTCGCACCCGCACCATTCTTGACCGGGCAGCTGCAGCGGCTGAGTACGCCGCTGATCAGCATCAAGGGCTCGGCGACGCTCAAGGGCCGCTTGCTTGACGGCGAGATCGCCGCTTCATCGCCCGCGATTCATGTCGTTGCGCGTGGCGGGGTCGATCTTGGGGCTAACGCCTATCGCCAAGTGCGGCTGGGGGTCGATTTGCTCCAGCCGTCGGCATTGTTCGGCAATATGCGCGGCCGAAATGTGCGGCTGGTGTGGACGCTCGACGGCGGCTTCGGCCACGCCAATTTCGCCTATCGGCTGACCAGCCCGCAAGTGCAGTTCGACAATACCGGCTTTACCGATGTGCGGGCGGAAGGGCGCGGGACAGCGTCGCCATGGCCGATGCGCGTTCCGCTGCGGTTGCAGGCGCGCGGCGTGACCGGGGTCGGCGATGTGGCGGGCGCGATCCTCGCCAATGTCCGGGTCGAAGGCATGCTCGACGTCACCGACAAATTGCTGCGCGGCGACAATCTCACGCTCGCCAGCGACAAACTGGACGGCAAGATATCGCTGATGATCGACCTCGTCACCGGCAAGTTCGACATCGTCATTTCGGGCGGGCTGGTGCGGTACCTGATCCCCGGAATCGGGCTGGTCGACGTCAAGAGCGAGCTCCACGTCGTGCCCGGTCCGGATCGCCACACCCGCGTGGTCGGCAAGGCCGAAGCGTGGGTCCGGCGGCTCGACAACAGTTTCTTCGCCGATCTGACCGGTGGCCTGCCGCATATCACCACCGATCTCGAGCGCACCGGTGACGGCATCCTGCATCTCACCAACCTCCAGCTTTTCTCGCCCAAGCTGCGGCTATCGGGCAATGGCATCCGCCGCCGCGATGGTACCTTCCACATCGAAGCGAGCGGGCGGCAGGCGAAATACGGGCCGGTCAAGATGGTGCTCGACGGGCATATCGAGCGGCCGCACGTCGAACTGCTGCTCGCCAGCCCGAACCCGGCGATGGGGATCAGCGCGATGCGGCTATCGCTCGATCCGCGCGACTATGGCTTCGATTATAGGGCCAGCGGCGGATCGAAGCTCGGGCCGTTCACCTCCACCGGGCGGATCCTGCTGCCCCGCGGCGGTCGCGCGACGATTTCGATCGCCGCGCTCAACGTCGCGGGATCGGTCGCGCGTGGCGATTTGCGGTCGGACCCCGGCGGGTTCACCGGGCAACTGGCGGTGAGCGGGGGGCTCGGCGGGACGCTCGGTTTCCGTCCGGTGGGCGGCTCGCAATTGATCGAGGCGCATCTCACCGCGACCGACGCGCAATTCAGTGGGTCGCCGGCGATTGCATTGCGCTCCGGCAAGCTCGACGGGACGATCTTGCTGGAGGACAACCGGACCTCGCTCGACGGCACGTTCGTCGCGCGCGGGATGTCCTATGGCGGGGTCGAGATCGCCCGGCTCACCGCGTCGGGCAAATTGGTCGATGGTTCGGGCCAGGTCCGCGCGGCGATCGCGGGGCGCAAGGGCAAGGCGTTCGACCTGGTCGGGGTCGCCGACATCACCCCCGGCCGGATCAGCATCAATGGCCGCGGCGAGGTCGACCGGCGGACGCTGATGCTCGACAGTCCCGCGGTGCTGACCGCCGAGGGTGACGGCTGGCGGATCGCACCGACGCGAATTCGCTTCGGCGGCGGCCGCGCGACCGTGTCGGGGCGCACCGGTTCAAGTCCCGAAATCCACGCCGACCTGCAGGGCATGCCGCTACAATTGCTCGACATCGGCTGGACCAATCTCGGCTTGAGCGGGATCGCCACCGGCAAGCTCGATTATCGCTGGCGCGGTGCTACTGGCGCGCCGAGCGGCCGCGCCGACTTGCGCGTTCGCGGCCTCGCTCGCGCCGGGCTGGTATTGTCGTCGAAGCCGATCGACGTCGGGCTGGCGGCGGTGCTCGACGGCGGCAAGGCGGCGATGCGCGCAGTGGCGGTGAGCGACGGCAAGACCATCGGCCGGGCCCAGGCGCGGTTTGCACCGCTCGGTTCCGGCCCGATCATCGCCGAGCTCGCCAATGCGCCGATGATGATGCAGGTCCGCTACGCTGGCCCGGCAGACACGTTGTGGCGCTTGTCCGGGGTCGAGATCATCGACCTCAGCGGGCCGGTTGCGATCGGCGCCGACATCAGCGGGCGGCTGGTCGACCCGCAAATCCGCGGCTCGATCCGCGCGGTCAATGCGCGCATCGAAAGCGCAGTCACTGGCATGGTAGTGCAGAACCTCAATGCCAGCGGGCGGTTCGGCGGGTCGCGGCTGGTGCTCGACCAGATCGCCGGCCAGACTCCGGCGGGCGGCAGCATCGCGGGCGCGGGCAAAGTCGATTTTTCGGGCGGCCGACCGGCGCTCGATCTCAAGTTCAATGTCGTCAAAGCGCAATTGCTCGACCGCGACGATATCGCAGCCACGGTCACCGGCCCGCTGGCGATTCATAGTGAAGGGCGCGGCGGGCGGATTTCGGGGCAGCTCAGGCTCGACAAGGGGCGCTTCACGCTCGGCAAGGCAGGGGCCGCGGCGGCCGTCCCGCAGCTCGAGGTGCGGCATGTCGGGCGCGACGTCGAAGACGTGATCGAGATTGCCGATCTCGCGCCGTGGACGCTCGACCTCAAGGTTGCAGGTGGTGATTTGACGGTGCGTGGGCTCGGGATCGACAGCCGCTGGTCGACCGACCTCGCGATCGCTGGCAACGTCACCGCGCCGCGCTTCACCGGTCGCGCCGATCTCATCCGCGGCAATTACGACTTCGCCGGGCGCAGTTTCCGGCTGAGCAAGGGCGTGATCCGCTTCCGCGGCGAAAGCCCGCCCGATCCATCGCTCGACATCAACGCGCTGGCGCAGGTCCAGGGGCTCGACGCGTCGGTGACGGTGCGCGGCACCGGCCTCAAGCCCGAGATTTCGTTCACCTCGGTCCCGCAATTGCCGCAGGACGAATTGCTGTCGCGGATCCTGTTCGGCACCTCGATCACCAACCTGTCGCCGGCCGACGCGGTCCAGCTCGCCTCGGCCATCGCCGCGCTTCAATCGGGCAAGGGCAGCCTCGACCCGATCAACGCGATCCGCCGCGCGGTCGGGCTCGACCGCCTGCGCATCCTCCCCGCCGACGTCGCCACGGGGCAGAAGACCGCCATCTCCGCCGGCAAATATCTCGGCCGCAAACTCTATGTCGAAGTGATCACCGACGGGCAGGGCTATTCGGCGACGCGGATCGAATATCAGGTCACCCGCTGGCTATCGATCCTGTCATCGATCTCGACAATCGGCCGGACGAGCGCCAACGTGCGGGTAAGCAAGGATTATTGAGGGGCAGGGGCGAACATGAATAACTGGAATTTCCGCAAGGCGGTGGTCGCGCGTGAGGATATGCCCGAGCATCACCGGCTCGCGCAGACCTTGTCGTGGCCGCATCTCGTCGCGCTCGGTGTCGGCGCGATTGTCGGCACCGGCATCCTGACCTTGATCGGAGTCGGCGCGGGCAAAGCGGGGCCGGCGGTGATCCTGTCGTTTGCGATCGCCGGGCTGATCTGCGCCTGCGCGGCGCTGGCCTATGCCGAGGTCGCGACGATGATCCCGGCATCGGGCAGCGCCTACACTTACTCCTATGTCGTGTTTGGCGAATTGCTGGCGTGGATGATCGGGGTCGCGCTGATCCTCGAATATAGCCTGGTCGTCAGCGCGGTCGCGGTCGGCTGGTCGGGCTATGCCGCGGGATTCCTGCAATCGGTCGGGATGGGCCTGCCGGGCGCGTTGATCCAGGGGCCGGAACTGGGCGGGATCGTCAACCTGCCCGCGATCTTCATCATCGTCGTGGTCGCCGGGCTGCTGATTGCCGGAACGCGCGAAAGCGCGACGCTCAACGCGATCCTCGTGGTGATCAAGATGCTCGCGCTGGCCTTGTTCGTCGCGGTCGCCTTGCCGGTGTTCAACGCCGATCATTTCCACCCGTTCATGCCCTACGGTTTCCCCAAGAGTGGTGCGGCGGGGAGCGAAGTCGGGGTGATGGCCGCGGCGGCGATCATCTTCTTCGCTTTTTATGGCTTCGATGCGATCGCCACGGCGGCTGAAGAAGCCAAGGATCCGGGGCGCGATCTCGCCATCGGCATCGTCGGATCGATGGCATTGTGCGTTCTGATCTATATGATCATCGCCGCGACCGCGGTCGGTGCGCTCGGCTACACCCGCTTCGCCAACAGTCCCGAACCGCTGGCGCTGATCCTGCGCGAGATCGGCCAACCATGGGCGGCGCGGGTGCTTGGTGCATCGGCGGTAATCGCGCTGCCGACGGTGATCCTGGCATTCTTCTTCGGGCAGAGCCGGATCTTCTTCACCGTCGCGCGCGACGGCCTGCTCCCCGCCAGCCTGGCGCGGGTGTCGTCACGCGGAACCCCAGTCAGGATCACCATCTTCACCGCGATCATCGTCTCGATCATCGCCGGGCTGGTGCCGCTGGCCGACATTGCCGCGCTCGCCAATGCCGGGACGCTGGCGGCGTTCATCGCCGTGTGCGCGGCGATGCTGGTGCTTCGCCGCCGCGAGCCGAACCGCGAACGCAAGTTCAAGGCGCCACTGCCGTGGGTGATCGGGATCGGCGGCATCCTCGGCTGCCTCTATTTATTCTACAGCCTGCCGACCAAGACCCAATTGTTCTTCTTCGCCGCGCAGGGGATCGGGTTAGTCCTCTACGCCATTTACGGCAGCGGCGCGGCGGCAAGGGCGCGGGCGGCCAATGGCGGCTGATGCACGGCGGCGGCTGACCAATATTGTCGGCGGGAGCGCCGGCAATCTCGTCGAATGGTTCGACTGGTACGTCTATTCGGCGTTCGCGTTGTATTTCGCGCCGGTGTTTTTTCCCAAGGGCGACACCACCGCGCAATTATTGAACACCGCAGCGGTGTTCGCGGTCGGATTCATCATGCGGCCGATCGGCGCGTGGGTGATGGGGATGTATGCCGACCGGCGCGGGCGCAAGGCCGGGCTGACGCTGTCGGTGTCGTTGATGTGCCTCGGCTCGCTGATGATTGCTTGCGCACCGACCTATGCCGGCGCTGGTTTACTGTCCCCCGCGATCCTGATCCTCGCGCGGATGATCCAGGGCTTGAGCCTTGGCGGCGAATATGGCTCGAGCGCGACTTATCTGTCGGAAATGGCGGGCAAGGAGCGGCGCGGCTTCTGGTCGAGCTTCCAATATGTCACCTTGATCGCCGGGCAATTGCTCGCTTTGGCGTTGCTGCTCGTGCTCCAGGTGCAGCTGGGCGAGGCAGGAATGGAGCGCATCGGCTGGCGCATTGCCTTCGGAATCGGGGCGGTGCTCGCGGTGGTGGTGTTCATCATCCGCCGCAACCTCACCGAGACCGACAGCTTCACGAGAGCCGCGACTTCGCGGGCACCCAAGTCGAGCGGGACCAACCTGTTCCGCGACCATCCGCGCGAGGCTTTGCTGGTGATGGCGCTGACCGCCGGGGGAACGCTCGCCTTCTACGCCTACACCACTTACATGCAGAAATATCTCGCCAACACCGTCGGGTTCGATCGCGCCACCGCGTCGCGGATCATGTCTGCGGCCTTGTTCGCCTTCATGCTGCTCCAGCCGATTGGCGGCGCGCTGTCGGACCGCATCGGGCGGCGGCCAGTGATGATCTTTTTCGGCATCGGCGGGGCGTTGCTGACCTATCCATTGTTCGTCGCGCTCGAGGAGACGCGGGATCCGGTCGCCGCGTTCGGGCTGGTGATGGCGGCGTTGGTGCTGGTCACCGGCTACACCTCGATCAACGCGGTGGTGAAGGCCGAATTGTTCCCCGCGCACATCCGCGCGCTCGGGGTCGCCTTGCCCTATGCGATCGCCAACACCTTGTTTGGCGGGACGACCGAATATGTTGCGCTTACCCTGAAGAAAATGGGCCACGAACGCTGGTTCTACATCTATGTCTCGGTGGTGATCCTGGGTTCGCTGGTAGCCTATGTTTTCATGCGCGAAACGCGCGATGCAAGCCTTATCGATGGGGACAATGAATGATGGGTAAGCAACAAGTCGCTGACGCGGGGGCGCCATCATCGCGGATCGATTTCGATTTGATCATCATCGGGTTTTTCACCCTGGTTGTCGCCTTTGCGCTGGGCGGCGCGGATAACATCTTTCGCGACGGCGACGTCAGTTGGCACGTCGCCGCGGGGCAGTGGATGATCGAGCATCGGCAGGTGCCGTTGGTCGACCCGTTCAGTTACTCGGCCTTGGGCCAGCCGTGGATCGCGCACGAATGGTTGTCGGAAGTGATCATGGGCTGGGCCTATAATCTGGCCGGCTTCGCGGGACTGACGATATTGTTCGCGCTGGCCATGTCGTTGACGTTGCTGATCGTCGGGCTGGAGGTGCGGCGCTGGGCAGGGCCGGTGGTGCTCGGGATAACATCGTTCGCTTTGTCGATGGCGTTGATCCCGTTCCTGCTTGCTCGTCCGATGGTGCTCGCCTGGCCGGTACTCGCTTTCTGGCTGGTGGCGCTGATCCGTGCGCGGGCGCACGATCGGGCGCCGCCATTGTACCTTGCCGCAGTCATGCTGTTGTGGGTTAATCTCCATGCCAGTTTTGCCCTCGGGATCGGCTTGATGGGGCCGTTCGCGCTCGAAGCGTTGATCGTTTCGAAAGACCGCCGACGCGCGTTCATCGGCTGGCTGGTGGTCGGCGTCGCATGCCTCGCGGCGGCGTTCCTCAACCCCAATTTCCTGCGCGGCGTGCTGATCCCGTTCGGCGCCTTCGGAAGCTCGAACATCAATTTGATCCAGGAATTCCGACCGACCGACATGACCTACACGCCGGGCTTTGAAGTGGCGCTGTTGCTGCTGATCGGCGCGTGCCTGTGGGTTGGCGCGAAGGTGGCGCCGCTGCGACTGTTCGTCGTGCTGCTGCTGCTCCACCTGGCGCTGGTCCACATGCGGCATCAGGCGTTGTTCGCGATTGCCGCGGCGATCATCGTGGCACCGGCGATCGGCCGTGCCATCCGCGGGGAGACCGAACGACCACCCGCAAGCTACGCGTTCGAAGGCAAGCCGATGGGCAAGCGCCTGCTGGTTGCGGGCGCTATGGCCGCCGCCTTCATGGCGGTCGCCGCGGGTCGCTTATGGTCGCCGATCGTGCCACCCGAAAGTTCGATCAACCCGATCAGTGCGCTGGCCCATGTCCCGCCAGCACTGACGCGGCAGCATGTCCTCAACGACTATAGTCTTGGCGGGCCGCTGATCTTGCGGGGGATCAGGCCGTTCATGGACGGTCGGACCGACGTCTACGGCGAGCCGTTCTTCGTCGAGTTCACCAAGGTCCAGGCAGGCGATCAGGCCGCGCTCGATCGGGTCGATGGCAAATGGCATTTCGGCTGGACGATCTTCCCGCCATCAAGGACAGCGATCATCGCGTTGATGGACAAACGCCCGGGTTGGCGGCGACTGTACAGCGACCAATATGCGGTCGTCCACGTGAGGAGCGCGCCGGTCGCCGCAAACTAGCGCTTGAGATAACCCTCGAGGTCGTTGCGAAGTTCGGGAAGGCTTGCGCTCCTCCAATCGACCGCTTCGTCGACCTTGCAATCATCAAGGTAGGTCGGTCGGTCCCATTTGTGGGTCGCGACTTCAGGTTTGACCTTGGCCAGCAAGGCGATGTTGAACGGGCTCGCGAAACGCAGGCCAACCTGATCGCCGCGCGACCAGGTGACGACCGCGAAATGCTGCCCCGCACCGCCGAGGTCAAGCAGCACCTCGGCGTTAGGCGGGAAGGCGACGTCGCTGTCGACCAGTGCGCCACTCTCCGAAATGTTGCGGAAGCGGACGCGGGTGGATTCGTGGCTGAAATGGATTTCGCCCCACCAGATGAGTGGATGGCGAAGGTCGATCCGGCGCTGGGCGCCGCTCGCGGCATCCTTGGCCTTGGGTTTTGGGACCGCCGCTGCCGGTGCCTTGGCCCCTTTGACCTTGCCGGCGTCGGGAAAGCTGCGCTTGAGCACGTCGAGCAGCATTGCGTTGCGGGTGGCTTCATCGCCGCCGATCTGGGTTTCATGCGCAAATTCAAGGCCGATACGGTCGCCGCGGATCCAGCGCACAGCGGCTTCGACCGGGTCGCAATCGCCGAGCACGAGAAACAATTTCTGCCACATGTTGAGCGCGGCGTCGGTGCGGATCATCGCGCCGCCACCCGACAAATTGACCAGCTCGACCGGATGCAATTTGCGCCCGACCTGGATAACCGCTTCCTCGGCCTGCAGCCGGTGGCGGTCGTCGTCGCGGTGATTGACGCTGCGTACTTCCTCGCGCGCCACGGGGATCGAACCCAACCCCTTGTCGGATGCGCCCGACGGCTTCTTGGCCGGCATGGCCGGACCCGACGGGTGCAAGCCGTCACCCTTGCCGAGTGCGGAGCGGAAACTGTTCATCGATCGGACCTCACATGCCATGGCGAGACCACCATGACGCGCGATGGTGAAGAAAGGGCTAATATCCCGCCCCTTTCCGATCGAAATTGCGCCGATCAGCTCGAATAATACATGTCGAATTCGACCGGCGACGGGGTCGTCTCCCAGCGCATCACGTCGGGCCACTTCAATTCCATGTAAGCGTCGATCTGGTCGTCGCTGAACACATCGCCCTTGGTCAGGAAGGCGCGGTCATTGTCGAGGCTGACGAGTGCTTCACGTAGGCTGCCGCAAACAGTCGGGACGTTGACCAGCTCGGCGGGGGGAAGATCGTAGAGGTTCTTGTCCATCGCCTCGCCCGGGTGGATGCGGTTCTGAATCCCGTCGAGCCCGGCCATCAGCAAGGCGGAATAGGCCAGATACGGATTGGCGAGCGCGTCGGGGAAGCGGAATTCTACGCGCTTGGCCTTGTCGCCAGCGCCGTAAGGGATGCGGCACGACGCCGAGCGGTTGCGGCTCGAGTAAGCCAGCAACACCGGGGCTTCGAACCCGGGGACGAGGCGCTTGTAGCTGTTGGTGGTCGGGTTGGTGAAGGCGTTCAGGGCGCGGGCGTGCTTGATCACGCCGCCGATAAAATAGAGCGCCATTTCGCTCAAGCCGGCATAGCCATTGCCAGCGAACAGCGGCTTGCCGCCCTTCCAGATCGACATGTGAGTATGCATGCCGCTGCCATTGTCCTGGGCGATCGGCTTGGGCATGAAGGTCGCGGTCTTGCCGTAGGCGTGGGCGACCATGTGGACGACATATTTGTAGACCTGCATGCGGTCGGCGGTCTCGACCAACTTGCCGTAGGTCAGTCCGAGCTCGTGCTGGGCGGCGGCGACTTCATGGTGATGCTTGTCGCACGGTAGGCCCATTTCGAGCATGGTCGAGACCATCTCGCCGCGGATGTCGCCGGCGCTGTCGACCGGTGCAACGGGGAAATAGCCGCCTTTGGCACGCGGCCGGTGAGCGAGGTTGCCGCCTTCATATTCGCGGCTCGAATTGCCCGGCAGTTCGATATCGTCGAGCTTGTAGAATGAGGTCGCGTAACTGTCTTCGAAGCGGACGTCGTCGAACATGAAGAATTCGGCTTCGGGGCCGACGAACACGGTGTCGCCGATGCCGGTCGCTGCAAGATAGGCCTCGGCGCGGGTTGCGGTCGAGCGCGGGTCGCGGCTGTACAGCTCGCCGGTCGAGGGTTCGACGATGTTGCACACCATGATCATCATCGGGGTGGCCGAGAACGGGTCGATATAGGTCGCGGTCAAATCGGGCTTGAGGATCATGTCACTCTCGTTGATCGCCTTCCAGCCCTCGATCGAGCTGCCGTCGAACATGAAGCCATCGGTCAGCATGTCCTCGTCGATCGCCGAGGCGACCATCGACAGATGCTGCCACTTGCCCTTGGGGTCGGTAAAGCGAAGGTCGACCCACTCGATTTCCTGCTCCTCAATCGATTTCAGGATTTTCGCTGCTTCGCTCGCCATGACCGGCTCCATCTGCTGAATTTGAGAATCGCGGCGGTTCGGGAATCAGATGGCCCCCGGACCGCCTTGCCGCCAGCGACTTGCGGATGCGGCGGGGAGAGTCACGCGCGAGGTGAAGATTTCACCAACCGCCCGCCCCGAACGAGAGGCTGTTTGAGGGATGGACGCGCTGGATAACGCTTTGTACGCTGCGGGTGGGTCTGTTGATCGGTACCGCTGCGGGGGCGGATCGACCTCACGATCGGGATACAGGGGATCTGAGCATGACCGACAACACGCCGCCGACAGAGGTTGATGTCACCAAGGAATGGCGCGCGACGCATGGCCAGGCCGGTGCCGCCAAGCGCCTGCGCATTTTTGCGGTGATCGCATGGGTGATCGCGATCGGTACCGAGATCGCCGGGATCGTCCTGCTCCGCCAGCACAAGTTCGACCAGGGCAACCTTGGCCTGCTGATCGGGCTGCTGGTGGTGATCGCAACATTCGCGATTGCCGGCAGCCTGATGTGGAAAGCCGCCAACAAGCAGGACCCGGCGCGCGCGTCCGACAAGGCGCGGTTCTTTTTCCAGAACCAGCTCGGCGCGATCATCACCGTGATCGCCTTCCTGCCGTTGCTCGCGTTGATCTTCCTCGACAAGGACATGGACCCCAAGAACAAGAAGATCGCCGGCGGTGTTGGCGCCGTGCTGGCGGTGTTGGCGACGCTGATCGGGGTCAGCTTCAAGCCGCCGTCGGTCGAGCAATATACGCAGGACATGAATAGCTGCGCAGCGCAGATCAAGGCCAAGCAACCGACCAGTGCCTGCTCGCCCGAAGTCGCCGCCCAGGCGCAGGAAATCGCCAAGGATTCACAGGCCGTGACCGACGCCACCAAGACCGCCGCCAACCCGGCCGGGCAGGACGTGGTGTACTGGATCGCGCCCGAAAATGGCGCCAAGACATCGTCGACGCCGCACGTCTTCCACCTTTGCGAAGGCGTCAGCCCGCTGCGTGGCAAGACGGTCAATCGCGGCTCCGTGACCAGCGCCTATGCCGAAAATGCATCGCGCATCACCAAGGAACTGGCGATGGAGCAAAAGCAGTGCGGGTTCGCGACCGCGGCTAAATAAGCGC
>ENA-OFCX01000540-OFCX01000540.1-metagenomes-genome-assembly--contig:-NODE-540-length-19090-cov-3.056422_pt1 | contig 19090 bp, 16 predicted proteins | sample MGYA00153384_OFCX01 | MGnify analysis MGYA00153384
CGAAAAAGTTGTCGCCGACTGGTACGACAGTGCCAAGATATTTTTCGATTAGTTCGGGATAGTCTTTGACGGCTTCTGTGATGGAACAGAAGATAACGCCGTCTTTTGCTAGTTTTTCTCTAAAGGTTGTGGCAATTGAAACGCTGTCGAAAACAACATCGACGGCGACATTTCCCAGTCGTCTTTGTTCGGATAGGGGAATTCCCAATTTCTCGAAGGTTTCTAATAGTGTCGGATCAACTTCGTCCAAACTGTTGAGCTTTTTGGGCTTTTGTTTTGGCGCGGAATAGTAGATAATGTTTTGGTAGTCGATCGCGGGATAGTTGACATGAGGCCAGGTCGGCTCGGTCATGGTCAGCCACTTGCGGTATGCTTTGAGACGGAATTGCAGCAAGAATTCCGGTTCGTTTTTCTTGGAGGAAATCAGCCGCACTACATCTTCGCTCAAGCCGCGAGGGATGGTGTCTGACTCGATGTCGGTGACGAAACCGTATTTGTAGGGCTGGTTGACTAGGGTTTGGGCTGTGGTAGAACTCATTATTTTGCGTGCTCAGTGTTCTAGATAATGCTCTCAAAGATGGCAGACGGGGCAATGGCTGTCTGGGCTTGAGCGAGTTCTGCTGGACTGCTCGGTTGAGTTAAACAACTGGTTTGTTGCTTTACTATATTTTAAGCTACATTAACAATAGCGATCTTGTCAAAGTCAAATTAATATTTTTTTGTGAAGATGATGCAAACTCAGCAGACTTCCACTAAACAAGACATCTTGCAGTTTTTGCTCAAGGGGGGTCAAGGGACGGCTCTCCAGTTGGCAGAGTCTTTGGATGTCAGCCCCCAAGCGATTCGCCGTCATTTGAAGGATTTGGAGGGGGACGGGCTGATTCAGTATCAGTCGGTGCAGGCTGGGATGGGGCGACCACAACACATTTATGAGCTTACCAGTCTGGGGCGCGATCGCTTCCCGAATCGTTATGGCGATTTTGCGGTTTCTTTTCTGGATACTTTGGCTGAGACTGTTGGCCGCGAGCAAGTGATTTCTATTCTGCAAAAACAGTGGCAACGTAAGGCGATGGAGTACCGCAGGCTAATGGGTGCGGGTTCGCTGCAAGAGCGGGTGGCTAGGTTGATGGAGCTTCGCAGGGATGAAGGTTACATGGCTGAGTTTTATCCTGTAGAGTCTGTGGATGATGATTTGTGCGGCACGGATAAGGGCGATCGATTTGTGTTTATGGAACACAATTGTGCTATTTCTAATGTGGCGGAAACTTTTCCGAGTGTTTGTGGCAATGAGTTGGAAATGTTTGCGGCGGTCTTGCCGGATTGTACTATAGAGCGGACTCACTGGATTATTGATGGGGAACATCGCTGCGGTTATTTGATTGCAAGAATGAAGGAAGAAGGAAGAAGGAAGAAGGAAGAAGGATGAGGGAAGAAGAAGGAAGAAGACCCTTCGACTTCGCTCAGGAACCGCTTCAGGAAGAAGGATGAAGCAATTTTTACGAACATTCACTAGAAGGAAATCATGGGGTTTTGCAGTCTTGCCTGTTTATTTGCTAAACTAGAGGTTGCGCTATGTCAATAAACCTTATATTTATGCACAGGTTATTAACTGGAAAACTGCGGGTAGATTATTTAACAATACCGATCGCCAATCTTCCAAAAAATCTATCCGGTACTAAAATTGTACAGCTTACTGACTTTCACTATGACGGGGTGCGACTTTCGGAATGGCTGCTAGAAGAGGCGATTATGGCGGCTAATGAAGCTGAACCAGACTTAATATTTTTAACTGGCGATTTTATTACTTACGAACCTGCACCTATTTATGGCTTAGTGCAGCGATTAAAAAACTTGCAAAGTCGGGCGGGAATTTACGCGGTTTTGGGCAATCATGACCATTATTACCCAGGGGCAAAAATAGAGGTTGCTAATGCTTTAAATAGCGTGGGGATTCGGGTTTTGTACAACGAAGCAGTCTATCCTTTGGGGTCTGAATTGGCTTTAGTTGGGCTGGCAGATTTTTGGTCGGGCGATTTTCTTCCTCAACCTGTAATGGCATCAATAAATCCGGCAATTCCTCGGATTGTATTGTCTCACAATCCTGATACTGCTGAAAAGCTGCAACAATGGCGGATTGATTTGCAGTTTTCTGGACACACTCATGGCGGTCAAATCGTGATTCCAGGTATCGGGCCTTTGTACGCTTGGGTCAGAAAAATTGGCTATTTGATTCCTCCATTAATACGGAAGTGGATTCCTTATCTGTCGGCTTGCGATCGCGTGGTGATTCACTGGGAATGGGCTAGCGGTTTGCATCAGGTTGGGAGTAATTTGCTGTATGTGAATCGGGGTTTGGGAACTTATGCGCCCGGGAGGCTATTTTGTCCGCCGGAGGTGACAGTAATTACTTTGGTTTGTCAAGATCCGTAGGAGATGATTTAGGAGTGAATTTTCCCGATCGCAGATAATACTTGTACAAAACTAGCCCTAGTTTTTACGAAAGTAGATAACGTTATAGATGCGGAATGTGCGCAGTGCGCACCCTACAAGATAGATTTTGTGGGCAATTTCTATTATTTTTAATTGGCTTCTCCAAAGCGATAGCCTCTGCCGTAGACTGTGTGAATTAGCACGGACTCGCCGGGGGCTTCTATTTTGCGTCGCAGCAGGCGAATTTGAGCTGCTAATACGTTGCTGCTGGGTTTTTCGGCTTCATTCCACAAATATTTGTGGATCTGTTCGTGTGTTAGCAATTGACCGGGATGGCGCATTAAGTATTCTAGTAACTGACATTCTTTTTCGGATAAGTCAATTGTACGATCGCCCCGATAGGCTAATTGATTGTCGTAAGCTAGCTGTAAATCTGCGACTTGCAGCCGCCCGACAGCAACATCGGCATCAAAATTAGGAGGCCGTCGCAGCAATGCACGGACTCTGGCTAGGAGTTCTCGCAGTTCAAAAGGTTTGACTAGATAGTCGTCTGCGCCGCAGTCGAGTCCTTGTACGCGATCGTCTAGGGTATCTTTGGCGGTGAGAAATAGCACTGGTGTATTCCGTCCTTGCGATCGCAATTGCTGACAAATTGCCAGTCCGGTTTGTCTTGGTAGCATCCAATCCAAAATTAGCAAATCGTAATTTCCCTGCATTGCTAAATTACTACCAGTTGCCCCGTCAAATGCCACATCAACTGTATAACCTTCGCGGGTCAAAACTCGACTCAGAGGGTCAGTCAACTCAACTTCATCATCAACTAAAAGAATCCGCATCCTGATTTAAAATTTTAGGCTTGAGGTCAAGTAAACAGATTTTTGCTACATTTTGAAATGTGCAATACTTTCCGATTCACTGTAGGCTGCTGCTACCCATTCCTGGATTGCAGGTAGTGCCAAAATGGCATCAGCATAAGCTTTTGCTGATGAATTTAGTTTGACATCGTAGGTAACAAAACGCATGATAACGGGGGCAAACATAGCATCAACAATTGTGAATTTCCCGAACAGCATATCGCCGCCTGTTCCGAATTTCTCCCGGCATTCGCGCCAGATGGTCAAAATGCGATCGATCTCTGCTTCGACACCGGGAGTCATTCCTTCTCCGGGATAGCGGTTGCGACAGTCCATCGGCATATTTTCGCGCAAATTTTGGAACCCCGCGTGCATTTCGGCGCAGATGGAACGGGCGTGAGCCCTAGCGACGACATCGGCTGGCCACAAATCACTAGCAAAGCGTTCAGCAACGTATTCGCAAATTGCTAAAGATTCCCACACTTTCAGGTCGCCGTCGATTAAAACTGGCACTTTTCCCGAGGGAGAATAGCGCCTAATTTCTTCATGGGTTGTCGATCCGTCGAGGGGGATTCTGACTTCGGCAAATTCTAGTCCAGCTTGTTTCATCGCCAGCCAAGCGCGCAGCGACCAAGACGAATAATTTTTGTTGCCGATTACCAGAGTCAGTTTAGTCATATTTTTGGTTTCAGCTATCATCTTTCAGCAGACAATCGTTAACAAAATTAGATTTAAGTAAGTCTCAATACAATATATACACAAACATAATTATTCGCAACACCTAAACTTGTTTTGATATTTGAACCATTTGTGCTACTGTAGTTTAGGAAAAAGCTGTTTCCGCTTAGGCTGCGCTTATCCCCAATCTCAGATTCAGCAATTTACAATTTCAAATCAATATGATTACCGTAGCACTTCCCAAAGGCGGACTGTTAGGAGATAGCATTCGGCTGTTTAAATCTGTTGGATTAGACTTCAGTGCTTTTCTCGATTCCTCTAACCGACAACTTCAAATTTACGACACTACCGGAACTGCAAAAGCTTTGCTAGTAAGGACGCATGACGTGCCGGTTTATGTGGAATATGGTCAAGCTGATTTGGGGATTGCCGGCTATGATGTTTTGCGGGAAAAAACTCCGAAAGTTGCGAATTTAATTGATTTAAAATTTGGCAAGTGTCGCCTGTCTGTGGCGGTGAAGGAAGCTAGTCCTTACCGGCGGACTGTTGATTTGCCTCCTCACGGTAGAGTTGCTTCTAAGTTCGTACACTGTGCGAGAGAATATTTTCATAATTTGAATTTGCCGGTGGAAATTGTGCCGCTTTACGGTTCTGTGGAGTTGGGGCCGATTACGGGTATGTCTGAGGCGATTGTGGATTTGGTTTCGACTGGCAAAACTTTGCGGGAAAATGGTTTGGTGGAAATTGATGTTTTGTTTGAAAGTTCGGCTTATTTGATCGGTCACCCTTTGAGTTACCGTTTGAATGCGGGGGGGGTTAATGAGTTGATTGGGAAGTTGAGAGAGCAAGTTTTGATTGCTGTTTGATGGTCTAAAATTAGTATTGGAGTTTAGACTAAGCACAAATTTACTCAGCTAACGCTGAGTAAAAATTGTGGTGAATTTAGAGAGAGCTGACAAGGTTAAATAATGGATTTTGACGAGTTTTGGAACCTACCTTTACCCTTTTTGACCACAGGATAGCGACATCTTCGAGTGCGCGGTTTTCTTGTTTGCCATCCATCTGAATTTCCTCGCCGTTTCGGAGCAACAGCCGGACTCCCAATCTTGATTAAAAGTGGAAGCATTGATTGTACAACGCTTCCAGGCGTCAATTCAGGCAAAGACAATTGCTGTGGGCAAACGGATTTCTCTGACGACATCTTTAGCTAGCCATAATTGCCAGGTTAGTAAAGGCATCAAATCGCTCCATCGTTCGCACTGTTCGCTTGGTACTCAACTTCGGCACAGTCCAATGCAAAGTTTGTTTAGCACTCGCGATACTAATGTTCGATGGCAAAGCGACGTAGATACAGTTGCCAAATTTCTGCCAGTGGTGGCATTTGGATACCAACCCATACTAACCACAAAGGTTGACTATTTAATCGACCCGTTACAGTTTCTAGACGTTCGACTAAAATCAAGGTCATTGGATGTTTGGGACTACCTCGAAAATGCAAGTTATCCCATTTTATTAATCAAATTTTTCCGAGTTTGGGTTCAACAGATTCGAGGGTTTGTTCTGGTTCCCACCAGCTTTGAGAGTCGCCCGGCTTAAACTGTTGACCGTGAATTTTGGGCCGCCCTTTACCACTATACGATGGGGGTGCTGACCATAAGCAACGATTGGAGCGAAAATGATTTTATCAGCGGTGGCAAAGGCGATGATACCCTATTTGGAGATGAAGGAAACGACATCATCCTTGGCGAATTGGGCAATGATTTAATCTTCGGAGGTAAAGGAAATGACTCCATCAATGGCCGCGAAGGTAATGACATCGTTTATAAAGATCGAAATGATGATTTCATTGATGGTGGTAAGGGTAATGACACTTTATTTGGAGGCAAAGGTGATGACATCATCCTTGGCAGTGAAGGCAATGACTCCCTGTTTGGGAATGAGGGTGCGGATACTATCTGCGACGGTGTAGGTAATGATTTTATCAGGGTAATGAAGCAGCAGATATCCTCGCAGGCTGTGAAGGAAATGACACTATTTACGGAGGTGAAGATAATGATACTCTCGTAGGCGGAAAGGGTGATGATATTCTTTACGGAGAATTGGGTAATGATAGTTTGATTGGCGGTAGCGGCAACGATATCTTTGTCTTACAGTCAGGTCAAGGATTTGATATTATCGCTGATTTTACCCAGGGTCAAGATTTGATTGGTTTAGCTGGTGGTTTGAGTTTTAGCCAATTGGCAATCAGTCAAAATACTCAGGGAACTCTGATAAAAAACCTGTTGACAGGGGAGCAGTTAGCTATGATGATTGGTGTGAATGCTAATGCGATAACAGCAGTGAATTTCCAGCAGATTTAAGCCAGAAAGAAAAGGCGGTGCGAGTTTACGAGAGTGGCGAGTTTTACCAACAATTATTGTTGGTGAAACTCGCCACTACGATCGCACAAATTATACGATCGCGAATCAGGGAAATATGAGATTAGCTAATAAGGACTAAAGTCCTTACTACCAACGATATTCTTGCTTAACCTAAAAAGAAATGATTAAGTAACCGTTCTGGAATTTAGCACCTGTAACTGATTTGCCAGTTAGCGCCGGAGGTAACAAAATATTGCGCCGCTGATCGCCGGCTTCGATCGTCACTTCCGGCCCAGATTGAATCAATTTAATTTCTTTCTTGTCAAACGAGGGCAAGAATAAACTAACTTGACGCTGTGCAATATTGATGTCGATCGGCTTTGGAGCTTTTGCCGCCTCACCAAAGTCTGGTAAAGCATCGATTAGCGGCTGCCAATTATTGTCGCTGTGCGCCGGCACCGAAACTGGCGTCAAAGGCTCAAAATCCGCCGCCATCGCTTCTGTAAGCGGTGCTTGATTGACAATTACACCCCCAACAGTCAAACCAACTTGTTGAGAACTTCCCCAAAGATAGCGCGCCGTGGCGATCGCACTTGCGTCCGCAGTCGTCACCAAATAAGCAGCCGTGCGGTTCGGATTTGCCAGCGCTTCCCTACCCTTATCCAAAAAATTATCGACTTGCTTAGTAGATTGAACAGCATTATCTCCCGACAAATCCACAGTCAACACCGTACTGACAACCGGTTGAATAAAAGGCGACAGCGCTTTGCCCAAATCGGAATCTACCAAAGCTTGGCGGAAGCGCCGGATATACCAACTCAGAATTTCCGGCATTCCCAGCATCCGCAGCGTATCCATCCCCCCGCTGCCATCATAAACAATTACATCGTATTGTTTGCTGTCGTCGTATTCCCGAAGTTCGTTCAACGCCAGCGCGCTGTCCATTCCCGGTAACACTCCCAATTCTTGACCGTAAATCTGTTTGAAAAAAGGAGTGCGGACATATTGAGCTTCTAGTTGTTTAACTTCGTCCCACCTGCGTTCTAGCAGCGGCGCGCTTTGCACCTGTACTGCTTTGAGGTTGGGGGCGATTTCCTGTGGGGTGGGAGTCAGGGGAGTTCCCAGCAGGATGCCTAATGCAGGGCCCGGATCTTGCCCTAGCAGCAAAACTCGCTTGCCGGCGGCCGCATATTTTTTAGCTGTTGCGATCGCGATCGTGCTGCGGCCAGTGCCGCCTTTACCCAAAAATGTCAAAATCAAAGCCATTTTCTGTTCTCACTGCCAAAGCTTACTATTTAACATTTAAGCGCAACCGTCAGCCAGAGTGGGGGCAGTTGTCAGTGAGCAGTTGTCAGTTATCAGTTGACGGTTGTCAGTTGACGGTTGTCATTAGTAATTGGTGGCAACTAATAAATAACCAATAACCAATAACCACTGCCCACTGCCCACTGACAACTGCCTTCTGTTAAACGAGTTCTAGCTCATCTTCAAAGAACCAAGTCGCAAAACTGTCAAACTTGACAACCACACCTACTCCACTGCCGTCAACCATTCTGAATCCGTCAACAGTGCCTATTGGATTCTCCTTTATCTTGCCCACCATATTTGCAGGTATCCGATCTCTAATACGGCGCACCTTAACTCTCTGACCTATTTCTATTGCCACTGAAATTGTTCTCCTGCTCTATATAACCTATATACAACCGTCCATTTTACAGTTTGGCGTCTACTTCCGAACAGCAAGGCCAGTTGGCGATCGCTCCCGATGATTTTTAGCAGAATTTTTGATCGACTTTCCCTAAAAGACGGTATTATAGTCGGAGTTGCTCTGCGGTTTGCTTTGATTAGCTCCTATTTTGCCCGATCGGGTTCCGCAGGCGTAGATCCAGTCGTCAGAGCTGGCCTCCGCCGTTAGATAATTATTTTTTATCGCTTCGCAAAGGGAATTTTTTTATTTATTACCACAACTACAGGATTTCTCCCCAATTAGTCATCCTTCCGGCAGAAGGCAAAAGGCCTTCAAAAGCAGTAATTAATTTTATGTTTGCTATGTATAAATCTTCGTTCTCTAACCTTGACATCTGCTAAAATTCAGGCTGCAAAGCACTTTGAGTCAAGTAGGCAAAAAATCCCGAACGTCGGATTTTAGTCAAATGCCATGTTGTAAAAGTTTCCTAAAAAATGATAAAAAAAAGAAGATTTAATGCTAAGATTTCAGGCTGAGAAAGTTTATTTCTGCTGCTGTTTTACGGTCGAAAAAGTGGAACGATTGCCGGATTTAGGGAGTCTAATAAAGGAAATGAAGTCTAGGAACTTCAACGTGACAAAATTGAAATTATGAATAAAATTTTTACTTGCTGGCGATCGACCAAAATTCCGCTCATCAGTTTGTCCTTGGCTGTGCTGGCCTGTCTGCCGCTCGGCCGATCGACGATCGCCAGTCCGCTCTCTCCATCCCCCAAACAACCGTCAAACGTTACTAAAATTGTCTCAGTCGATCGACCGCCAGCATTACCAACAGGCTCAAAGTCTCCCAAAAATTTGGCCTCCTTGGCGGCGAATCCATCCCCAGCAGAGACGATAAAGGCTCAGGGAACAGCCAGCGGGCGATCGCTCGAAATCCGAGAAATTCGCGGTACTGTAACGTTTAAAGGGCGACAGGCTGTCGTGGGCGATCGGCTTCTCGTCCCCGGAGACGAAATCATCACAGGCCCCAATTCCACAGCCCGTTTAGCGATCGACAACAACACCGGCATCGTCGAAGTTGCCGAAAAAACCGCAGTCAAAATATCCAGTCTCTCAGGCGAAAAAGACACAGCCATTTTTGTCAGCCTTGGGCGAGTCAGATTGTCGATCGGCAAAACTGCTGCGACAACTCCCGCAGCCAACACCTCAACAATTATCCCGCCCAACCAAATCGCCTCCCTCAATACCTTCAGCGGACTCGGCAAATTGAATCAAATTGCCCAACAAAAAAGTTCTGCCAGAACCGCCCCAGTCAGGGTTGAAACCCCAGAAGGCGTTGCGGGAGTCCGCGGCACCTCATTTGGTGTCAGCGTCAGCGAGGGCAAAACCGCAGTCGAAACCATTGAGGGTGCTGTCGGAGTCTCGGGGCGCACAGATTCCGAAGTAGTTGTCAACGCCGGCAGCGCGACCACAATTTTCTCTCAAACCCCCCCTGTGGCGCCCTCAGCAAGCCGTCGCCTAGCTCAACTCAAAGTCCGCAGTTTGTTCAGACTCAGCGGCGATATCTATCGTCTCAGGGGTCAAATTAACCCGATCGACTTAATTTATGTCAACGACGAAGCAATTAAGATCGATCAACAGGGTAAATTCAGCATCCAAGGGATTTTACCTCCAAGCCGCCGCCTCAAGATTGTAGTCCGAGGCCCGTCAGTCAGAGAACGGCATTACAACCTAGCAGTTCCCTAAACAACTCATTGTCCCGAGTTAGTTACGCACGCAGAACTCTGAGTGCGATCGTAAGTATTATTTCGGCTGATTATTTTGTGTAGGGGCGAAGTATTTCGCAGTGAATCTCCGCAGTCAAAATCAAGAAACTTTGCGGCAACACTTCGCTCTTGCGGTATTCTTAAAATTCTACACTATGACTCAAAAGAGAAGGTCGGACTCGAATGTCAATTATTGCGTCAAATTAATTGCATGAAGCTCAAAGAATGGATTGAGTATCTCAAACAACATCAACTGATCGGTCTCCGTCAATATATAATCACAAATCCTCCCTGGATGACAGGCGCTGTAGCAGGAATAATGTCTGTAGCCATGCTGCAATTTGGAATGTGGCAACCCCTTGAATATTTGGGATACAAAACGCTATTTCAAATTCGAGAATCGGGAATATTACCAAATCCAGGATGGGATTCGAGAATTGCCGTAATTGCGATCGAGCCGCAAAGCTTGCAGAAATATGGTAAATTTCCTTGGCCCCGCAACCGCTATGCCGAACTACTGTCAGCACTAAAAAAATCTCCCCCCACAGCAGTTGGTTTCGACATTCTTTTCCTCGATCCAAGTCCGAAAGATGATATTCTAGCCGCTGCGATCGCCGCCAACGGCAAAGTTGTACTCCCCAGAACCACCAAAGAAGAACCCGTAGCATCTTTTAAAGCAGCCGCCGCAGGAGTCGGACACATCATCCACGAACCCGACAGCGACGGCGTTAGTCGCGAGTCAAAAATCTTTCGGGCCGGAATTCCTAACTTCGGTTTAGTAATGACTCACAGATACAATGCTACTAACCCGCAAAATCCTGTATTGTTGCCACAGCCAAACAGTATGCAGGAACAAAAAGTCTGGATTAACTGGCCAGGGAAAACCGAAAATGTACCTACCTATGCTTTTGTGGATGTTGTAGAAGGTAGAATTCCTGAAAATGCTTTAGCGAATAAATTAGTCTTAGTCGGCCTAGTTGCTACTGGTTTTGACCAGATATCATCACCTCTCAACAAGACTACGGCTGGGGTTTATTTATATGCAGCGTTGGTTGACAATTTGCTCAATCAACGCTTGCTGCGGCGGCTGCCGATACTGCTAGAAATTTTGTTATTATTGGGGATTGGCCCGCTTACTTCTTGGATTCTGTCCAAGGGAGGTGTGAAAGAAAGAATTGCGATCGCTCTCGGTTTACCTGTTGTTTGGATTCTGACTGCTGCTTTGTTATTTGGCTTCTATTTTTGGTGGATTCCGATTGCTGCACCCATCGGCACTCTCATTTTATCTGGCACTGCTTTGCAACTGCGGGAACAATACGAAAAGCAGCAGTTGATGAGGTTATTTGAACAGCACGTCGCTCCCGAGACTGCTCAGCTTATTTGGGCACGCAAAGCTGAGATATTTGAACAGGGAGAACTAGAACCTCAAGAACTTACAGCAACTGTGCTGTTTATGGATATTCGCAGTTTTACTTCGATTTCGGAAAAAATGCCGCCGCGAGATTTGCTCAACTGGCTGAACAATTATTTGGAAGCAATGACCGACTGTATTATGGATCACGGCGGCGTTGTAGATAAATACATTGGTGATGCAATTATGGCAGTTTTTGGAGTGCCTTTTTGCCATAGCGAATATGCAGAAATTCAACAAGATGCTTTGAATGCAGTTGCGGCTTGCATTGCTATGCACGAAAAGCTGCACGAAATTAATCAGCAGCTTAGAATTGAACGCAAACCTTTAATTAAGTTTGGCATTGGTTTGCATACCGGACAGTTAGTTGCTGGGACTGTCGGCGGTTCCCGGCGTTTGAATTATTCTGTAATCGGCGATGCTGTCAATGTTGCTGCTAGATTGGAAGCGATGAATAAGGAAATTGTTTCGGATAGTCCTTTTAATTTGTTGGTGACGGGGAGGACTTTTGCTTATGTGCGCGATCGCTACGAAGGCCAGAAAGTAGGAGCGATTCAATTGCGTGGGAAAAAAGAAGAGACTGTGGTTTATGCTATTTTGGGCGCAAAGTAATAGTTATTGGTCAGTAGTCAGTAGTCAGTTGGCAGTTGGCAGTTGTCAGTAGGGAAAATTACCTTTTTCCCAATTCCCAATTACCTTTTTCCCAATTCCCAATTCCCAATTCCCAATTCCTTATCTAATCAAATACACTCAATCTCAAACTTTTAGCTATTTGTTCCAATAGAAATAAGCCCCCGACTGAATTCCCCTCTTTATTCAAAGGCGGACTGTAACAGCCGATCGCACCTTGACCCGGAATTACCGAGAGCATTGCCCCGCTAACTCCCGACTTCGTAGGCAATCCCACCCGCACCGCAAACCGTCCCGATGCCTGATACAAACCGCAAGTAGCCATTAGTGCTTTGACAGTGCGACAGTTTTCCCAGATTGCTTCGCTACCCCCAACCAAAACCATTCCCAGCTTAGCTAAATCCTCCACAGTTCCCGACAAACAGCAGATACGATTGTAGGTTTCCAAAGCAATTTCGGAGTTTTGAAGATAACCGGATTGTACCATTTCTAAGGCGAGATTCCAATTATTTTGATTCGGCATTGCATTCACTGAATCGAGCATTAACTCATCTACAAATAACTGACTGTTTGCTTGTTGATTCAGCCAAGTTTGCAAATTTTGACAGCGCGCCACAGCATTTTGACCGGGAATCAAGGACGCTAGGGCGATCGCCCCGCTATTAATCATCGGATTTCTCGGCTTCCCTCGATCTATTTCGAGTTGAGTTAAGGAATTGAAAGGCAGTTCCGAAGGCTCGCAGCCAACGCAGTCAAATACTGCTTTTTCGCCCAATGTGCACAGCAGATAAAGTAGCACGAACGGCTTGACTACGCTCATCAGCGGGAATGTTTGAGCAGTGCTGCCCCAGCTCAAAATTTGACCGTCAATTGCCCGAATTTGCACTGCAAACCCTTGTCTGTCTGCTTGGGCAAGGAGAGGTATGTAAGCGGGGATTTGACCGGATTTACTGCGATTAATTGCCTCTGTTGCCCAAGCAGCTAGTTGTTCAGCTTGCAGGGAAGATAGTTGGCTGGTGGATGTTTTCAAATTTGATCACTTATTTTAGTCTAATCTCAAGTGCGTTAGCGAAGCCCGCCCCTACGGGGGCTGCGCCAACGAAGAGGATCGCCCGATCGAGATCACAAACTTTTCCATGCCCGATTTTAGAATAAATCTAAGAAAAAAAATTACTTTGCATAAAAACCTGCTGTTTGCCCCGATAAATAAGTAGCAGCTAAAGAGGCAAAGTTGTTACCCCGCAACCAGCACTAGCTGGAAATGCCGACCGATCGTGATTTTAAATCCCCAGCAATGGGTCAGGGTGCTTCTGTAACTTAATTCTCAAGGGAGAAATTCGCAATCCTTTCCGGATACCCCCCGAACCTCTGAGAATTTACTATCCAACCAAATCTACCAAAATCAGGATAAAAAAATGTCAGACGAAGCGAAAGCAGAAGCAGCGAAACCAGATCCGCTAGTTTTTAAGGGTGTGTGCAGCGAAGGAATTCTCAAAGGCAAAGAAATTGAAGGTAAACTAGACCTCAAAGTCGTCGTCCTCTCCGCCAAAGCTAAAGAGACGCCGCAGAAAAAATCCGAGTGGGAGCCAGTGATCTTTTGGGTATTGTTTGCATTCATGGCAAACTTGATAGTCGGCGACCCCGCCGGAATGAGAAAATACAACTCCCCACAAAGGTCTCCTTCATCTAGTGAGATGTTAAACCAATCTGGGGAGCAGTCGTTGTTGCCTAAGAACACTTTGACTTCGCTCAGTGACCGTTAGACGCCGCTTTAGGCTCTGGGAGCCTGCCAGCCGCGCAAATAGTAATAAAAAGACCCGAAATATTCATCGAATACTTTCGTCGTAGTTACCAAGGCATCTGCACTAGGCAAAAACTTTCCTGCGTCAAAGCGGAGTCTAGATTTCCCTCCTCCAGTAGGTTGGTAAGTGTAGAAATCGGTAGCTCTGGGAATCACCTGAATTCCCATATTCGCAAATGCTAGGCTGGCACGGCGCATCTGAATCGCAGATGTTACCAGGATTACTTTACGCCCGACGCCGCGGCTGTCGAGTATCTTTCTCACTTCTTGGGCGCTGGTGCGGATGTTCCGGCCGTTATCGTCCAGAACGATACTGCTGCGGGGCACGCCCATGTTGTTCGCCAGCAAAGTCTCGATATCCTTAGCTTCGCCAACAGAGCCTTCAAACTCTGGTCTCGGGCCAGCGGTAACGATGACTAAAGGTGCTAGTTGCTTTTTGTAAAGCACAGCAGCATAGGGCAGGCGATTGCCTGCATCTGTGAGTTGAATCGCCCCTCGGTTGGGGATGTGAGGCCCAGTGGTTCCCTTGCCCAGCAGGACGATCGCCGCGGCAGTTTCGTCGCAGCAAGCTGTGCGGACAGCCGCAGCAGCGTCTCGTTCTGCTTGGTCAGCGAACCAGTAGGCGACAACTGGCAAACTCGAAAGGATCAAAACTAGCAGTGCTGCCAAGATCATTCTCGGCGCTGGGTTGCGGATGCCCCCATTCGTAATCAGCGCCGATGCAATTACCAGCAGCGTGATCGAAAAACCTAACGGCGTAAAGAAGAAGGCTATTAGGCCAAAAATCGCTGCTCCCACTTCTGTATCTGGCGCAAAAAATGCCAGAAACAGAAGGCTGATCAGCAACAAAACGCGCAGTCGGTCTAATAACGGATTGTCTTTGCCTCCTGATTGATCCCACCACGATTTGATCAGTGAAAACAGGAGGAATAGAAATAGAATGCGAGCTAATAGTTCTGGCATCTGGCAATATTCTGTGTGTTCATAAATTAGTACAGAAGTTTGGAAACGAGCGCGAATTTAGCGGGGGAGGAGATACGGGCATCGGTGGGTTCTTAACTTTCGCCAATAACGCAGTCCGATCGCACTTATCCTGATACTCGATTCCGGTCAGCTATCAACTATTGGTTACTAGCAATCGAGCCCGCTACTTCCAATCACAGATTGCTGACAGTTAATTGGTAATTGATAACTGGTAATAGTTGATTGGTAATTGGTAATGGATCGAGTACAGGCAGGTGGAATTGGCAATTCAAGCCTGCTTTCTGCTGTCTGCTATTTTTCCCCATTACCTGTTACCCATTCACCAATCCCCATTTATCGGCGTTTCAGTTGATTCCGAATTGCCTGCGTTACCGTTTGAATTACTTTAACACGAGCATAATACTTGTTATCGGCCGCAATTGGCGTCCAGGGAGCAGCCGGCGTGCTGGTGCGCTGAATCATTTGATTCACCGCGACTTCATAAAAATTCCACTTTTGGCGATTCCGCCAATCTTCCTCAGTGAGTTTGTATTGTTTAAATGAATTGTTTTGCCGCTCTGTAAACCGCTTTAGTTGCTCGTCAGGACTGATGTGCAGCCAGAATTTAACTATGACACAACCGAAACTGGTGAGTTGCTCCTCAAATTCGTTGATTTCCTGGTAAGCGCGGCGCCATTCGGGCTCGGCGGCAAATCCTTCTACTCGCTCGACGAGCACTCTACCATACCAACTCCGATCGCAAATGCTAATTTTCCCCGCCGTGGGTAACTTCCGCCAGAATCGCCACAGGTATTGGTGGGCTTTTTCTTCATCTGTCGGAGCCGCAAAGGGATTGACTGTGTAACTGCGGGGGTCTAATACGTCCGTCAACCGTTTGATCGCTCCTCCTTTACCGGCAGCATCCCAGCCTTCAAACAACACTAGCACTGGTATTTGATGTTGGTCGATGCTTTGTTGCAATTTGCCAAAATGGGTTTGTTCTTTGCGAAGTTGCTGTTTGTATTCGTCTGGCGACAGCGATTGAGTTAAATCTACTTGGGCGAGCAAGTCTGGTTCAGTAGGTTGTAAGTGTTCTTGATGCGGCAATTGTATCGGTGCTGATTGCATCGTTAGTCTGTCTAAGGCTTCTGTAATTGTGGCTGCCATTTGTGTTAAAACTTTGACTCTCGCCCACCGTTCGCAATCACCTTCTACTAATGTCCAGGGTGCTGGCCCAGTGCCGGTTTGGGTAACCATTTCTTCGGCAAAAGTGGTGTATTCTTCGTATTTTTTGGCTTGTTTCCAGTCTTCGGGCCGCACTCGCCAAGCTTGTAAGCTGTCATCTTCTAGTTTTTTGAGCCGATGTTTGAGTTCTTTTTTGCTGAGGTGAATCCAAAATTTGGCAATTGCTGCGCCGTCATCTACCATCTGGCGCTCGAATGAGTTGATTTGTCTGATGGCTGTGGGTACTTCGGCGTCGGAGAGTCGATCGAACAATCGGTCTTCTAACACATGAGTGTACCAACTGTGGTAGAAAAAACCAATCCGACCGCGGGCTGGGAGTTTTTGCCAAAACCGCCACAGAAAAGGATAGCCCATTTCTTCGGCTGACGGCGGCCAAATCGGGTGTACCGCAAACCCGCGCGGGTCCATGTACCCCACCATTTTTTTGACCAGCGCGCCTTTACCCGCGGCGGCCCAACCTTCAAGTACGATGATTGTGGGCAGTTTTTTTTCCCAGCAAGCTTGTTGGAGCGATCGCAACTGTTGCATTAAAGGTTCGATCTTGGCATCGTAGGTTTCTTTATCCAAGGAAATGTCTAAATCCAGGTTGTCGAGCATATTCACCTTCTACCAATCAAAAAAATTAGTTTAACGTTCGTTTAACGTTTGGATAAATTTTACCCTCAATTGTCGCTTGTACAGCGAAATAAACTATAGTGTTCGCTGAGAATAAGTGCGATCGCTCTTGCATTCAAATACCAGACTCGCTAATACTAGCAAGATTTTATTCACCTCAAACTTGTCAAAAAGAACCACAGCAGCTATAGTTGAGATAGAGAGCAAAAGTAAAAATCAACTACCCACTGGGGGTGACAACTTCTTTACTTAGCTGTAAAAATTTTATTCAAACAATAGTTACTCAAGTACCAAGCTTGGTAACTAAAGAGAGCGCGGCTCATCGACATCCAGCCATAAACTCACATACAAAACTAGCCCAAAAGGGCAAACCAATTTTTATGATTGCGCTATGAGATAAAACCTGAAAACCTGGGTGATACAAACAGGTTTCTGAGTTTTATCGACACCATTATCAAAATTACAGTAATTTCTTGTGGAACAGGCATCTTGCCTGTTACTGATATTTGTGCAAAATGTCCGAATTACTGTCATTTCTTGTGTAACAGCCCGGAAAGCCTGTTATTGACATTTGTGCAAAATGTCCAAATTACTGTACTTGTTTGTCAATATCCACCAATAGGAACAATCCGAATTTACGGATTGTAAGTTTTTTATGACTACCTTGAAAATGCGCTCCTACGGGGGCGAAACTGACTGGTGCGCGATCGCAAATTTGATCGACACCTGCGAAGCAATCGATAAACTCGGCGAAGAAGTCTCAGCAACTGAACTGAAGCTAATCCTAGATGCACCCAAACTCGACAAAGCCCGCGACGTGCAGTTGTGGGAAGATGGCAACTACAAACTCATCGGTTTGGCACTCCTAGATATGCCTGATTCTCAGGAGGAAATAGACGCTTGTCTCTGGTTTTATGTGCATCCAAATGTGCGTAGTCAAGGTTTAGAAAAAGAGATTATTAAATGGGGAGAAATACGGCTGAGTGAAGTAGGAAAAGCACGGAATTCACCCGCGAAATTGCGTACCTACAGCCGTGAGGATAAAGCCGATGAAATCATGCTATTTGAAAAACAGGGCTTTGCAGTCGATCGCTATTTTTGGACAATGGCCCGATCGCTCTGTGAGCCCATTCCCACACCCGAATTCCCGGCAGACTTTGCACTGACACACGTATCGGGAGAAAAAGACATCCAACCGTGGGTAGAGATGTTCAACCAGTCATTCATCGATCACTGGAATCACCACGATTTAACGGCTGAAACCGTGCGTTACTGGATGCAAGACCCGAATTATCAGCCAGAATTGGACTTGATTGCTGTTTCGGGCGATCGCGAATTTGCAGCTTTCTGCGATTGTCAAATCAAACCCCAAAAAAACACCAATAGCAGTACAAAAGACGGCTGGATTGAATTATTGGGTACGCGGCGCGACTATCGGAAAATGGGTTTAGGAAAAGCGATGTTACTAGCTGGTTTGCATAGGTTAAAAGCCGCCGGTGCAAATACTGCTAAACTCAGCGTCGATGCTGATAGTTTGACAGGTGCGACAAAGCTTTATCAATCAGTCGGTTTCCGTCCGATGGAAACTTGGATTGAGTGGGCTAAGGCTGTGTAATATCAATTCCGGTTGCACTCTTGGACATGATAGAGGAGACTGCACGTGCCGTGTCCCTACAATGTTATTTTGCGTAGGGACACGGCACTGCCGTCTCCTCTATATCATTCCGGTGTAACCGCAATATACATTCACCCCCAAAATCTGCTACAATCTCCAACAACACATCACCCACCCAGCCAATGTTCCGACAAATTTGGCAACGCATCCTCAACCTGTGGCGACAAATTCAGCGACGTTTCCGCAAACCAGCACCGCCACCGCCCAAGCCAACTCCGATTCGCACTTTTGAGGAATGCGAACAGAAATTCATGGCACTGTTAGAGGGTGTTGAAGAAGGCTGGAGTCGGGGCGAAATTAAAGGCTTTTTAATCGGTAGCAAAATCAATGATGCTGAGTGGGTAAACTGGCTGCAAGAATTTGGAGAAAGGTTGCTGGTATCGCCGGAAACTCATTTAGAGTTGGGTGGGCGGATGGTGCGGCTGGGTGAGATGAATTGCGGGAGAATTAGTGAGGTTGCTGGGAAGATTGGTAGGCAATTGTTGGCTGGAGTGAGTTTGAATCGGACTCCTGCGGAGGAGAGTTCGCAGATAAGGGAAGATATTCAGGAGTTACCCGAAAAAACTGAAGAAATTGGGTTGCTTCCTGTTTCTGGGGGTGTTGCAGAATCTAGAGAAAGAGAAATCAGTCAAGAAGTAGAAGAGTTATTTAAACAAGGAGTAGATAATTATGAATTTGGATATTTAGAAAGCGCTCTTGCTTGCTATGACAAAGTTATAGAAATGCAGCCAGACTTCTACGAAGCTTGGATTAATCGCAGCAAGGTGTTAGATCGATTAGGTCGTTATCAAGAAGCAACAACTAATTATTACACAGGAATAGCACTTCAATCTAGTAGTAATAAGGTTTTCACTCAAAAGGTTTTCACTCAAGAGGCTATAGAATTATTTAATCAAGGACAAGAACGCCGTAATTTAGGAGATTTAGGAGGGGCAAAAGCAGCCTACGAGAAAGCCTTAAAAATTGACCCCAAATA
>ENA-OFCX01000541-OFCX01000541.1-metagenomes-genome-assembly--contig:-NODE-541-length-19064-cov-5.079699_pt1 | contig 19064 bp, 14 predicted proteins | sample MGYA00153384_OFCX01 | MGnify analysis MGYA00153384
CCCAATCAACCCGCCATCGTTTCGCTTAATTCTCGGGGTTTGTTGTCTTGACAAAGTGAGCCACTTCTAACTGTCAGCAAGAGTTGGTGGAACAAAGAGTGGTTAGCGCGCTTACTCGGAGTAGTGCAAGCACTTGAAAGCTGGGATGGTCGCATAGTAGTCGGCGATGGAGAACGTTCCGTGGTGATGCAGACTCATCCACTATGCTGGCAATGTCCTGTCGGACTGGACGTCCAGGTGCTTTCGGGTATGCAGGACATTGGGCTCGAAATTGCCGAATTTCGGGTTCGTGACGACGAGGAAAATGAACAGGAGAAAATGCTCTCCACTTCGGAAGAGACATTAGAGTCGTGACCGACACTTTTCACTTTCTCGGAGAGCCGTTACTAGAGTTCGGACAAGGTCAAACTGCTGAAGACCCACACGATGGTCTCGCGCTATTCGGACCCGCTGAGCCGCGCACGCAGCTGCCCGACAACATAGTTATCGGTACTAATCAAGGCGTTGCGCTATGGAAAGAGTGGTGCGCGGCACTCAATGCGCCGACGGCCTGCGTAGACCCGGCACGCCATCGAGCATGGCCACCGTTCCCAGGCTTCGACGTCGCGTTCGGTGCAAAGTGGCCTAGCGCCATTCGAAGTTACTCGGTAGATACTGAGCACCTGTCGGAGGCATCGCGCAAAGCCGACAAGTTTGACCGCGCTTACGAAGTCGCAAACCTTTACATGGGGAACCTGGACCGTTTGTCAAAACTCGATGTTCGCCCTGCGCTGGCGATATGTGTTGTCCCCGACGAGGTGTACGAAAATTGTCGTCCCAACTCGACGGTGACATTTGCCAAGCGAAGTGATGCCGCGCGAACCAAAGGGGAAGTGAGATTCATACAACAAGCGATCAGTGATCGCGACAGCGGCCAATCGCGAATGTTTGATGATGGGGACGCTTCTGCCGCAGCTGCTCTTGAGGAAATAGACAAGTTCGAACTGTCGCGTGGGTTGTCCACGGATTTCAGGCGTCAGCTAAAGGCACGCATGATGGCTCATGAGCTCCCGGTTCAAATTATCAAAGAGTCAACGCTACGCGTTACACCTCAAGTTCGCAACGGCGAGCCCGGTACTAACCCATTGTCAGACCGGCTATGGAATTTTGGAACAGCCGTGTACTACAAGTGCGGAGCCAAACCATGGAAAACGCCATGGGCGCGTGAAGGCGTCTGTTATGTTGGACTCGCCTACAAACTCACCGAGGACGGTAGGAACGCGTGCTGCGCTGCACAGATGTTTCTCGACAGCGGTGACGGTGTTGTCTTCGTCGGTGATTTCGGCCCGTGGTACTCCAAGGAACGTGGTGAGTTCCATTTGCCGCCCGAAAAGGCCGAAGCGCTGCTACGGGGAACTATCGAAACTTATAAGCAGGAAGACGGGCGCCCATTAAAGGAGGTGTTTCTGCACTCCCGCTCTGGCATTGACCGGGAAGAGTACGAGGGCTTCTTGCGGGCGTGTCCACCCGGAGTCAAATTGGTTGCCATACGTGTCCGCCAAGACCGGGGCGGCCTGCGCCTCTATCGATACGATGAGCACCCCAACGTTTCTAAGCGAGGCCAGCATCCAGTTCAGCGGGGTGTATTTTGGCAACGCAACGCACGACACGGGCTTTTGTTCACCAACGGATTCAAAGCCCGAATTGCGACCTACGATGGCTTCGAAGTTCCGGTGCCACTGGCAATCACCATTCAGCATGGCAACGGTGAATTGCTTCAGATCGCCAAGGACATCTTGGGCCTCACCAAGCTAAATTACAACTCGTGCCAGATGGGCGAAGGGCAGCCCATAACGGTGAAGTACTCTGATCGAGTCGGTGAAATCTTGCTTGCCAATCCCGCCCTGCCACCGGACAAATGGAAGCACAACTTCAAGTACTACGCTTAACGGGAGAGCGAGCAACACTCGCTGCGGATGTCGCAGCAACCATTGGCCTTAGCATGACAGGCATCTTGTAGGCCGAATCGCACACTTGGAGACTGCGCGGAGCAGGGGTACCACGAGCCTCTAAACCGACTTAAAATCCCTCGCAGCTATGCCGCAAGCCGCTGTCCAAACTCTCCCTCGCCGCTTGACGTGATCACGAGCCGCTGCGTCGCCCGGGTCGCCCCCACATAAAACAAACGCGCCTCGTCACGGACATCTGCATCCGCCGCCGGCATCCGACCCGCACCGACAAGCGCCACGACTGGAAACTCCAAGCCCTTACTGGCGTGCATGGTGAGGACTTTGATATTGTCCGTTCCGGGATTGAACTTCCCCGATCCTTTGCGAACTTGATGCGGCAATTTGTATCTGTTGAGCGCACCAGCACACTCTTCCATCTCGTTGTAGTGACGGCAAATCACCGCCATGTCGCTCCACGCATGCCCCTCGTCATGCGCTGCATTCAACAGTTCAGCGATCTTGTTGGCTTCATCGCGCAGCGTTGGCAACCGAATGATCAACGGCGCTTCACCGTCTCGACCACAACTCATGGGCTGAACAAGTGGAATGCCGTCGTCGTCTTTGTCGTCCGCTGTCAGCAGGTCCGCCGCGATCAGACTCGCCGTTTGCAGTATTTGCTTCGTGTTGCGATAGTTGATCTTGAGAATGGTGGTGCGCCCCTGCGCCTGTATCCCCACACTCTTGAAACTGAACTGCTTGCTGCGACTGCGTTCGTAAATGCTTTGCGCATCGTCGTACAAAACCAACAGACTGTTCGTGGTCGGATCGACCATTTGCGTCACCAACTTGAGCCACTCTGGCGCGAAATCGTGCCCCTCGTCAATCAATACTGCTTGATACTGACCACTTGGTATCTGTCGAAGTTCGACGGCCTTGATGACAAACTGAACTAAGTTGTCGACATACTGTTTACTGCTCGATTGCTCCGGCAACGTTTGTCCGAACGCTACCAACTGCTCGCGACACCACTTATGAAAATGCCGCGCATGCACGGCGTCAGTTAACCCCTTCGCTGCCATCACGCTATTCAGCGTAAGCGCAAGTGGTTCGTTGTAACAAAGGATCAGGATCGGTTTGCTGGTCGGCGTGATTGCCTTCGCGAGGTAGTCGGCGCGGTAGCCAAGAATCATCGTCTTACCAGAACCAGCCACGCCATGAATGACGCGATGACCTTCGCCCAAGCTGCGCGCCAACTGTTCTTGCTGCAAATCCATGACGCGCATCATCGTCGGCATCTCTACGTCAACCGCGCTGTCATCAAACAGTGACGCTTGCGTTTGAACGCGAACGTCTGGAAACATGATCCAGCGTACGCGGTCAAGCTGCGGCAGCGACATGACATGACCGAAGGTGTGCGGAAACATATTCCAGAGACGTTGCTGAAACTGCTCTGCGTCGACGGTTTCGGTCATCTCGTCCGAACAAATCACGCGATCCGCTTCCATCGCTTGATCTAGCTGCGCCGACTCGAACTGCTTGCGAGTGATGCGCGTCAGAACAACGCCGTGCCCCCATGGAAATGCCAGCTTGCCCTGATGCGCGCCGCTTGCATGTACGAGTTGTGCATCGCGCTCTAATGCGTTCACCACTTGAATGGCGCAATGACGAGCTTGTGAGACTGGATTGATGACGGTCTTAGGGCGACCGTCGGGAACAATCTCGAACAGCTGTCGAGTGGCTCGCTGAATGGTTTCGAGCTTCCAGTCTTTGGTTTCGAGAATCAAAAGCCCGCGACGAGGGTGCAGGAGCACGAAGTCCGGATACGATTGCTTTGGGCCAACAGGAACGTCGTACCAAAGCAGATAGTCGTCGTCCAGTTTCTGTTCAAGTCGCTCTGCCAAGCGTCGCTCGCCATCCGTCATACGAGGCTTACAAGTGGACAATGATGGAATCAGCGTGGCCATGCACCCAATGTAGCACCGGTGTCCGCATACTGAGCGCTTCGGAAGTGCTGCGCGCAATTCGCCCGTTTGACCTTATTTCAGTGATCAGAACGCAGAAATATTGCCACAAATTGTTCTATTTACGAGATCGGCTATCCCGTTGAGTTGGAAACGGGAGGTCACGACGTTGGGAGCTTTTCCGTAGTTTGTTGGCGTCTAATGGTTGACCAACGATGAGCTGTTGTTGTGAACAGCTAGGGCAGGGGCCAGACGAGCGGCGCAGGCAATTTCACCTTCGAAGGAATGAACGGCGCACCTCGTTTTACCTCGCTGGTCGCGACGCTCGATTGCTTGGGCCCGTATTCGAGCACGAGCGAAAAAATGATCTCAACCGATGGGTTGCCGAGGAACGACCGTCAGCGCTAGACTGGCACGTCTCCGGCGCGAGCCATAGCAGTGGTGGTTGAAGCGTTAGAGACGAGAATTTAAATGTCTCGAATTTGGTTGTTCGGGGATTGAGGTAGGTGATGTTCGCCAGACCAAGGGCCACTAGGTTACGTAATGCGCGAGCGCGACAACACACAGGACAATGTGCGATGAATCTTGAGCAGTTGAATGCCGCGCGCGAACGTGCAGCCCCTGAAGCCGGGCTTGCGGTAGAAATTGAGTCTGACGCAACGCTCGGCTACGCCTCAATTCAGAACTCAGTGCCGGTGATTCGATCTCTACGACTCACCAATCATGGCGAAAACGCACTAGACGCACTAGAGGTGCTAATCGCCTGTAACCCAGGATTTGCTCAAGGAACAAAGCTTCGATTTGACAAGCTTGCACCTGGCGAGACGCGACGTATTTCTCCTATCGAGCTTCCGCCTGACCACTCCTTTTTGGCTGACTTGCAGGAATCCGTAAGCGCTGCGCTGACGGTGTCCGTGCTGGTAGGATCAAAGGAAATTGCGATGAAGTCACAGTACGTACACATACTTGCGTACGATCAGTGGGCTGGCACGCGCGCGTTGCCAGAGTTGCTTGCCGCCTTCTGTATGCCCAACAACCCAGCTATCGACTTGCTCATCGGGAAGGCCTCTAAGCTGCTGCGCTCGCAACACAACGATCTGTCGATGAACGGCTACCAGTCAAAGAGTCGCGACGTAGTTTGGAAGCAAGTTTCGGCTATCTACAGTACGATTTGTGCGGAAAACCTTCAGTACGCTGAGCCACCCGCTTCGTTTGGCACCGACGGACAAAAAATACGTACCGCAGATCGGATTTTGGAGGGCCGAGTCGCCACTTGCTTGGACTTGACCATGCTGTTCTGCTCATGCCTTGAGCAGGCGGGATTGCGGTCAGCCGTCTTGTTTAAGGAAGGACATGCTTGGGCGGGAGTGTGGCTGCATTCCGCATGTTTTCCAGACCCGCTCACCGACGATGTCCAAGCGGTTCGCAAACGTGTCGACAGCGGTGAGTTCCTGGCCTTCGAAACCACTGGTGTTGCCCAGCACCACACGCGACGCCTATCTTTGCGTATCGCAATCGAACAGGGACAAGAGCATCTTCAGGAAGCGGAAACTTTCCGGTATGCGGTCGACATCCATCGCGCCCGTGAAGTTCAGATTAAGCCTCTGCCTTCACGGTCTAATGTATCCAAACTGCTCTCAAGTGCAACATCCGAAGAACCCAACGGCATCGAACCTACACCGTTGATGCCAGCGTTGGATCCAGAGTTTTTGACGCCGATTGACCTTGCAACGGACCACACCCCTCAGGGACGACTTTCAAACTGGAAGTCCAAGCTCCTTGACCTGACGCTTCGCAATCGACTCTTGAATTTCAAGCTCACCAAGTCAACGCTGCAATTCATTGCGCCCGACTTGCCTCGCTTAGAGGACGCTATTGCTGATGGTTCCGAATTTCGGATTCGCCCGCTGCCAGGAATCATGGAGGGCAATGATCCTCGTTCTGCTCAGATTCATGCGAGTAAGACCGGCCGGGCAGCGTTGGACGATATGGCGTTAGAAGCGCTTGACAACAAAGAGTTACTAGCCAACGTCAGCCAAGACGCGCTGGATGGAAAATTGCTGGCCATTTTCAATGCCGCGAGAACGGGTCTAGAGGAAGGCGGAGCGAACACCCTTTTCTTGGCCGTCGGGTTCCTCGAATGGACCGAAGTGGAAAAGGCGGAAATCAAGCACTTAGCTCCAATCCTTTTGATTCCAGTAACGCTCGACAGGCAGTCTGTACGCTCTGGCTTTCGCCTTAGTAGGCATGACGACGACGCTATCGTCAACCCAACCCTATTGCAGTTGCTGAAGAACAGCTTCGAGATGCGTGTCTCTGGTCTCGACCTGATCCCAACTGACGACAAGGGTATCGACGTTACGAGAGTTCTTCAGTCCTTTCGATTAGCGGTGCGGGAAATTGCGAAGTGGGAGGTCTTGGAACAGGCTCATCTGGGAATCTTTTCGTTCAAGAAGTACCTCATGTGGAAGGATCTTCAAGACCGCACCGAGCAGCTCAAGGGGAATCGTGTTGTTAAACACCTGATCGAGAATCCCGGAGAGGTATTCGCGCGCGAAAACGAGGACGGTGAATTCGAGAGTCTTGATGAGACTCATCAGCCGCAAGACATCCTCGCACCACTGCTAGCCGACTCCTCGCAGTTGAAAGCGATCTGCGCCATTGATGCAGGCCGTGATTTAGTTTTGGAAGGCCCGCCGGGCACGGGTAAAAGCCAGACCATCACGAATCTCATCGCACATAACTTGGTCAAAGGGAAGACGGTCTTGTTTGTCTCCGAGAAATTGGCGGCGCTGGAAGTCGTTCATAGACGACTGAACGATATTGGGCTGGGTCCGTTCTGTCTAGAACTTCACTCTTCCAAAGCTAGAAAGGCTGAAGTGCTCCAACAGCTCGGAAAGTCGTTGGATGTAACCGCCGAGCGCACTGCGAGTGATTGGGCGCACGAAGCGGAGCGCCTTGGCCACCTGCGACAAGAATTGAACGGACTCGTCAATGCGTTGCACAAGGGCTACCCCAACGGCTTAACTGCTTTTTCAGCCATCGGCACGTGCATTCAACATTCAGGCAAGGAACCATGCAGCATGCCATGGTCAGATGCCTTCACCCATACCCGCGAACAGCTCGACGGAATGCGAGAAACGTCGCGACGCATTTCGGCAATGGCCGGAAACCTAGGGTCTTTGAGCGGTCACGCACTTGCCCTCATTGGCAAATCCGAATGGTCACCAAGTTGGGCGGATCAATTGCGTTCTGCGTCGAAATTGCTGGAGACAGGCATACAGCTTTTGGCGGAAAAGGCGCGGGAAGTCGGCTACTTGATCAAATTCCCAACGCTGGGGCTGAGTCTTGAGGGATACGCCGCACTGGATCAGCTCGCAGATGTACTTATCGCAGCGCCAAAGGTACCGTCCGGTCTGGCTCGGCAGGCGCACGACATCCGTGTGCGAACTATGGTTCAGTCGCTTGCTAAACACGGTTCCATTCGTACTGCGCACTGGGGGAAGGTCGGCGCCGGTTGGACGCCGCAATTAGCGAAACTGAACGCAACTGACCTCAAGTCGCAATGGTCGCAGGCGAAGTTCGCATGGTGGCCGAAGTCTTGGTTCGCCAAGGGTGCATTTTCTCGGAAGCTTGTTGCGTTTAGAGCCGACGGCAATCCACCCACTGCCCTCCAGCTTGAGCCAATGATCGACGCTTTAGCGGGTGTCAACGATGAAGACCAAATACTCTTGACCATGCATGCCGAAGCGGAGACGATTCTGCACGGTGCTTACAAAGGCGTCGATACGGATTGGACGGCGCTGGCAGCACATGAGCAGTGGGCGCAGAAATTTACGGACGCAGTCACGGAAGTTGCAGGAACGGACGGGCGGGCGGTCGATAGTCTGCGGTTGAGTCTTCAAACATTGGTAAGTGAAAATCGCGCACATTTGGCCGCTTCGGGTCCAGTCGGGCGCGCGTTGCTGGCATATCGCGATGCTTGGCGCGACGTGCGTCAAAAGAAAGACCTTCTCGATGGCCTTGCTCAGCCCATAGAGCAGCTGTCCGGCCCACCTGGTGCAGATGGTGCTTTGGCACGCATTCAAGGAGTGCTTACCGGGTGGAAGTTGGCTGAGCAAAAATTGAGACCTTGGTGCCTGTGGCGCAGCGTACGTGACAAAGCGATTTCCCAAGGGCTCCAAAGCTTGGTCTCAAGCTTGGAGGTCGGCCACGTTGCGCTGCAAGACGTGGAAGCTCATTTCGACTTCAGCTACTGCAACTGGTGGTTGAAGAAAATTATGGACATTGATCCGGTCTTGCGCAACTTCTCCAGCGCCGATCACGAACGTAAGATTCGCGAGTTCCGTCACGCCGACAACAAGTTCCAGAAGCTGACGGAAAAGTACGTCGCAGCAACTTTGTCCGGTCGAATTCCTACAGCAACTGGGGCACTTGTCGGTGCAGAGAGTGAACTCGGAAAGCTTAGACGTGAGTTGCAGAAGCAGCGCAAGCACATGCCTGTGCGTCAACTGGTACATGGCCTGCCGACGCTTCTGCCGAAGCTCAAGCCGTGCTTGCTGATGTCGCCGCTTTCCGTAGCGCAGTATTTGGACGCCGGTTACGCGCCGTTCGACCTCGTCGTCTTCGACGAAGCATCGCAGATTCCCGTCTGGGACGCCGTTGGTGCAATTGCACGCGGAAAACAACTGGTGGTGGTGGGCGACGCCAAGCAGTTGCCACCAACCAATTTCTTCAGTAAGTCGACCGACTCTGACGGAGGTAGTGAGGAACAGGTTGAGGACTTGGAGAGCATCCTCGACGAATGCCTTGGCGCTGGAATGAACAGGCTAAGCTTGCAATGGCACTATAGAAGCCGTTACGAAAGCCTGATCACTTTCAGCAACGTGCGCTACTACGACTCCAGCTTGGTCACCTTTCCGTCGCCGGTGACGGACGACATGGCCATCAAATTTGAACGGATTAACGGCGTATACGATCGTGGTGGGACACGTACAAATCGGATTGAGGCCGAGTCCATCGTTAAGGGCATAGAGAAGCACTACCTCACTCCGTCTAAGTCTCATCTCACAATTGGTGTGGTCACTTTCAACCAACCTCAGCAAGCACTTATCGAGACGCTATTGGATGCGCGTCGTCGAGCGAATTCCGATTTGGATCGCGCAATCGCTACGCGGTCGCATGAGCCCCTATTCATAAAGAACTTGGAGAATGTTCAAGGCGATGAACGTGACGTTATTTTCTTCTCCATCACCTTTGGCCCCGACGCCGCCGGTAAGACGACAATGAACTTTGGCCCGCTCAATGGAGAGGGTGGTCATCGCCGACTGAACGTTGCAATTTCGCGTGCGCGGGAAGCGGTTGTCATTTACAGTTCTCTGATGCCGGAGCAAATTGAACTCTCGAAGGTGCGCGCAGCAGGCGTTCGAGACCTGAAGCATTACCTCGAATTTGCCATCAAAGGTGCCCGTGCGTTAGTGGAGCAAAGTGTACCGACCGGGTTAGAACCGGATAGTCCGTTCGAAGCGGCAGTTATTAAGATACTGCGGAACCACAGCTGGATAGTCCATCCGCAAGTTGGTTGTTCTGGTTATCGTATTGACATCGGAGTCGTCGATCCCAGAGCACCTGGACGGTATCTCGTCGGCATCGAGTGCGATGGCCGCACATATCACTCGGGGGCCAACGCAAGGGATCGTGATCGACTGCGTCAGCATATTCTGGAGGGGCTCGGATGGCGCATTCACAGAATTTGGTCGACTGATTGGTGGCTCAATCCCGAGGGTGAGGTAAAGAAGATCATTGAGCGCTTGCAATCTCTAATGGAATCTGAACATGTTTCAGCTGAGGAGTCTCCGGTGGAGCAAACCGTAGGGGATGAAAGGGAGCAAACCGCAAGAGCAATCGTTCCCGAACAAGCCTTGAACTCGGATTCCGGCAGCACCCCGCTTCAAGTCTATGCGCCTGTCGTACTGAGCACCGGAAATCCTGAAGCGTTTTACGATTTTGGAAACGCGTCTTTGTTGCGAGCGCAGATGTCTCAGGTCATCGACGGCGAAGGTCCGATTTCAGAAGCCGTTTTATTCAGAAAAATCGCTCGCGCTTGGGGCTTGGAACGGACGGGCTCTCGCATTGTGGAGCGCCTCAAAGCGTTAGCTCCAAATGACGCCGTCAAAACTTGCGAAGGTGAGAACACTTTCTACTGGCCACGACTCATCGAGAAGGGTTCGGGTGGTGGTTTCCGTATCGCCGATCAAGCTGCATTGTCGAAACGACACGTTGACGATGTCTGCATAGAAGAGATTTCCGCGCTTGTGTTGCACGTTCTTAGTGAAGGGGGCAGTGCCCCTCGGCAGGATGTCGCCCGAACCGTATGCCGTCTGGTTGGTATGTCGGCAGCGACCGCGTCCGCAGTTGCGCGAGCGATACAGGCAATTGATCTGCTCAAGAACGAATCTGCCGTCATTGAAGTCGGTATTCCGCTCCGACTGAGAATTCCAGAATCCCATTAAGAGAACTTTGCTCTCGATCCCGCGTACAAAGCGCGCGTCAAGTTCAAGAGCTTAAGAGGTGTGTCTAAGCAGCCGATATTTACGCACGGCCTGCGTCGATGCATATCGTCGCTTTCGAACCCCGTCGGTCACAAAGGAATACGCAACGAGCAGTGCCCAAAATCAATCAACTCGCGGTAACGGCGGTTTACGTGAGCGAGCGAGTTGACCACAGAAGCGAGTGCAGGCATTTGGGCCAGTCGCGTTTCCAATACCAAGAGGCCCTATGATCCATTGGTAAAGCCAGCATTTGAATTAGCCAAAGAGCAAAATGAACAAGTCGGGCACTAACTGTCTTGCTTGCGGTTGTCGTTGTCTGCATGCAGTGGCATGCCCATTCCAGAGGACAGCGTTTGGTCGAAGAACGAGGGCACTTACTGGCACAATCGTTCAGCGACGCGGCGGTTGTCGGCGTGATCGCTGGCGACAGGGCGTCATTGCAAAGATTGGCTCGGGCCTTCACATCTAGCCACACAGAAATCGCAGCTATCGAGATATTCGGTCGATCTGACGAACTTTTGGTTCGGTTTGTTCCTGGTGTTGATCTCGGAATTGAAAGCGCGCGAAGCGGTGCGACTGTGCCGTTGGTGGGCTCATCTGATCGCCCCATATTTCGAGACGATGTTCGCATTGAGGCCGCGCCACTCGACATCGAATTGTTCGCTGCTAACGAATCGTCGCAGCGCCCCTCCGTTTCCAAACTTGGGTCAGTCGCGTTGGCCGTCGATGTCGAGGCCCTCGGCACGGATATTTGGCGTCAACAATGGCCAGTTGTCTCTAGCGCATTCTTTCTTCTTCTGCTCAGTTTCTTTGCTAGTCGCTATCTTGTAGTGTGGAGTGTCGCTCCATTGAAGGGCGCAATTGCCTCGCTTCGCGAGCCAAGCGCCGACGCAAGCGATCACAGCGCGACGGATCTCGAAGTGTTGGAGCGAGCGGTAAACGTTGTCACAGAAACGCGAGAAGCACAGCTTGCTCGAATCGAGAGTGCGCTCATCGCGCGCACGAAATCGCTGCGAGAAAGCGTCGAGCGGGAACGCGTAGGCAACGCTGAGCGACGGCAGTTGATACAACAGATCAGCAACACGATTGAGGCCGAGCGAAAAAGTATCGCAGGCGAACTGCATGATGAATTAGGGGCGAGCTGTACTCTAATTCGAGTCAGCGCAGAACACATCACAAAGCTCAGTGGTTCGCCCGAGAGGGAAAAGCCAGACACTCTGAAACAGATTCAGGCCAACGCCGTCGAGATCATTGGCATGTCCAAGAATGTTTACGCCGCTGTTCGTCGGATCGTCCGTCAATTGCGACCAGAAACACTGGAGACGCTTGGTTTATCGGCGACGTTGCAAGAGCTGGCGGAATCCTATAACGATGCGCAGCGGGGGGAAACCATGTTTCATACTCGGATTGACACGGCATGTGATCAAGTCCCGTTCCCGTTGCAAATGGCTGTGTATCGGCTGGTGCAGGAGGCGTTCATGAACGTGGTTAAACACGCAGGTGCGAGCACTTGTCGCTTGCAGGTTGACATGCTGTGGGGCAGCTATCAACTGAAGATCGTCATTGAGGATGATGGCGTCGGCCTATCACTGCCAGTGCTTCAGCCGCGAGGATCAGGCATGATTGGTATGTCGGAGCGCATTGAGGCGCTGGAGGGCGAATTGACGTTTAGCGCCCCCATGACTGGACGCGGTACTGTCATTACTGCGAAGTTGCCGCTGCCGTCAGCGAGCACCCATTAGCGTCAATCGCCAGCGGCCAGTACGGCACGCGCCAACGCGACCTCATCCGACAAACTGTACGCTTTCGTCGTGTCGATGGAAGAATGCCCAAGGTACTGCGCCACCTGCAACAAATTGAGCCGCCTGGATAGCTCCAGCGCTCTACGATGCCGAAACCAGTGCGGCGTTAGTTTCGCGACACGGTCACGATCCGCTTGCGCATTGCAACGCCGCGAGGCCGCTACCGCCAGCGCCCTGATGTCGTTGTAGACCGTGGTCGTAGAGACGCTACGCGCCCCGCCGCGCGGCCGATGTTGCTTGACCGCAAGAGCGGACGCCTCGTCCTTGGTCTTCGCTCCATACACGCCGTAAAACAGATTCGTGTAGGGCTCAACGCCGCGCTTTAAGTCCGCCTCCGAAACGTTCGGCACCAAAAAAGGATCGTGATCAAAAAACGCAATGCCGCGAGACAGACGGTACCGTTTGTAAGCATCGATCATGGCTGGCGTCACCGGTATGCGCCGGGTCTTTTTGCCTTTACCCAGAATTTCCCACAACCATACGGGGGGCTTGCCATCGCTGCCAGAATGCCTCTGCATCCCGTCCAAACGGCCCGCTGCCAGTTCGTGCTTACGAGCGCCGCTCTCTCGCAGCCAAACGGCAATTGCGCGGCAGCGCGACTGTTTTTCGTCGAGCCAATCGAGTTTTTCAATGGTGTCGTCGACGATGGCCCACTGGTGATCAGCCAAAACCCGACTACCCAATTGCTTGCGAGTAATCTCTATGCGGTTTGCGTCGCCGTCATCCGGGGCGTGTACTTTCGGGATCGCGATGGTTGTCACGTAACCCGAGATCTGCAGCCAGCGATACATGGTCACGAGGATTTTTCGGGATCGCGCGGCACGCTTGGGCGTTGTTGCATAAGTTACGGCAAATAACTCACCGAATGCGGCCTGCGTTTCGAGCGGCACAAAGCGATCAATGTGCTCTTTCAGCAGTGCGGGATCATCCAGCTGGTCAAAATACGCACCCAAGTCAGAGAACGTGCAAGTGTCCAGACCGAGCTGGACGCTTTCGAGCCACGCCAGCAACCGATGGGCATGCCGCGCGTACTCGCGCCGCGTTCCGGTTCTGTATTCGGAAAGCCATCGTTGCACGGCTTCCGCGTCGGTTGTTACGCCTAGTTTGTTATGTGCAGCGGCGTTGACGGTTGTGGGCGTTGTGCTCGCGCGCGGAATGAGGTCGTGCCGCGTCACGATCAAGCAAATGGGTTGGTGATTGACTTTGAGGGTGCGGTCAAATTCGGCAATACATCGGGCAGTGCTCCCACTTTTGCGTCCTCCGACATCACATCAATCGCCCGTTGCATCGTGTCGACCAGCAGCTTCGCTTGAGCCAACCCCGATTTTGTGCGCTCGATCGTCCAATCGCCCACCAGCGTGATGGAGCCTTCGTGGTTTTCGATGGAGCGTTCACCGAGGGTGATTACATCAGTGCCGTTGGCGAACGGAGCGAATTTGGTTGTCATGGCTGGATTGTATTTTTTTGCGCCAGGTCGAAAAGTACACCGTAGGAAACCCGCTGGTATCGTGATGTCGCCGCACCGCGCGTGAACGGCCCCGGAAGGTCAATGCTTCGTGGTTTGGTTGCAACGCCGGGAAAGACTCGCACGCCGCTCAGTCGTTCCAGCGTTGCCAGGTCAATAGTTGCGTATTGCGGTAGATGGTCGTTGCGCACGAGGTACGCCGCAGTCTCGCCGGTCGCAGGATCGTACAACGCTTTGTAGAGATGCGTCGGAACAATGACGCGATCTCCGACCGTTGACAGTTGGGCACTGGAATAGATGGCCCCCGTGACCACGTAGAGCCCCCCAGAGCGTTTCGCAAGCAGTCGGGTGGTAGATTCGATCCCTGACCACAAGAAACGGTTGTTCGTTGGGTCTTGCGGGACGATGTTCGATAGAAGAAAGCTCTCGTCCTGAGCATCTTCGGTGGGCATGTTGCCCGACGGTGCGAGATGACCACGGTCGTAACCCGATCGGACGTAGTCGCGTAGCTCCGCTCGGTCATCGGTAGCGAGTCGGGTGTCGGCACGGAACGAGTTCACCCTGACTTGTTCTTTTGCGGCGGTTAGGGATGCGCGCGAAAGATGCTCGGCGGCAAACAGCGGCGAGCGCGTGACACCGGAATGCAGCACGGCGAAGCCTTGCGCGCACAATTCGCGTGTTTTGGGGGCGAGACGAGCGTTTGTGAGCTGCGGCGGCGTGGCACCGGCGAAGTGATCGGGGCAGGCGGTTGTCGGCTGCGTTGCGGAAGTGGTGCAAACGGCCAAAAACGCGGCAAACAGGGCGCTGATTTGCCACCGCAGCGTCAGATGGGATAGAAACTTTGGGAGCATGGCTACCGGGGCAGGTGAATGACTTCCGTCGCAGAGGCCGAGGTTTATCGGTCGCTAACACCTCGTGTTAGCCGCGCCTAAGAAACAGGGCCACAATCGTACGCTTCGGGATTGCGTATTTAGTGACCTGATCGGCGCCGCGTTCACGGGCAAACCGAAAAGGTGTTTCGCGCTTGAGAGTGTAAGCAATCCAGTCGACTTCACCTGGGCGATGCGCGGTACGCGGTAACCAGAGGTGACAGGTCGTTCAGTGCGCGGACTTCGTCAGGTTTCAACAGGCTACGTTTGCGGTCAGGTCGTGAGCGGGAGACGAGGTTGCGCCACAGCACAGTCCAATATCAGAAAACCCGGTGTAGCTAACCGAGAGGGTGCTCATCGTGAACCAATAGGCTTAGTCGGACACCGCATGCAGTGTGACCTTTATGCCGCTGCAGGATCAGACAGGCAACACCAATGTCATCGTGTGTCGCGATCTCGCTAGCGGTGAACGGCGCGTGTTGCTCTTGCGGCGTTTGATGATTGTGCATAGGAAGCTGGAGCATCAGGGGACCGTGACGCGTGCGGTTGCTGCGCACGTGGAAAACGCGTCACATCTGATCGCGGGGCTTGATCCGTTGAGTCGAGACTTTCACGAAGACTTGGGTGACCGCACGTGAATGCTGTGAGTGAAACAAATTGAGAAACCAGTCCTGCACATTTTCAGCACCTCACAACTTCCCTGCCTTAACAATCGCCGGAAAGGAAACTCTGGTGCCGCCTATAACGGCAAAACCGTCATCAATCATTGCTTGTACTACTGCCTCGATGTCTTCGCCTGTGATCGACTTGTCAAGGCGCGCTTTGATCACGCCAGCCAATCGCTTTCGGGTGGTTGGCAGCGTATTAGCGGGTGCACGCAGGAAATCCGCGACGAGCACCATGCGCTCTTTGGGCGACTTCGCCACGCTCAGTTTGATGAAAGGCATATCCGTCACTTTGACGGATCGCGTGCAGAATATTTTCTGGGCCTTGAGATGCTCAATCAGTACGTCAAGGTCCTTGTCTTTCGCGATGACGTGGAAGTAAGGGTTTTCTTCGGTGGCTGACAGGCGACCAATGTAGAAGGCGATATGAAAATCCAGCGCATTGCGGCCACTGCGCGCCATCTGGATGTACTGCGCCCGACTGCCCAGCGGTTGCAACGCAGCGGCTGTTGAGGTCGGGATGGATTTCTGAAGCGCTCCAGTGAATAGGTAGACGCGCACGTCCTCGCGATTGAGTAGTTCAAGCGAATCGGGTTGAACGTTTTCCCAATCGATCAGGACGTGGTTTGTGCGCATCGTTGAAAGACTCTTTTTCCAAATCGCAGAAATTGAAGAGTAGCAAAGGTGCTGCGGCCGCAAAAAAACACTTCTATGCGACTCTTGCCGTGATGAAAAATATCAGGCGACCAAGCGAAAGAAACATGCCACAAAGGAGGCGGCCCAGCCACTGATTTGCAGCCATAGTACCCCCTCGACCGCCGCTGAAAAGCTCGGAACTACTACTAAACCTTCGCGGACGGATTAGGCCAAGCCAGATTGATGGTCTGCGCGAAAATGATGGAGCAAACGGGGCATCGGCTCAATGCGACGCTGGCGAAATACATCAGGCCGTTGGCGAGGAGGAAGACGCCAAGTTTGCTTTAATCGCGATCAACTTCCAGCGATAACTGGAAAGTGGCCGAACTGGTGTGCACGTACAAAAATGCAAGAAATTGGATTAGTCGATCATTCATGCAGTTAGGTGGAGGCGAGCCGCGTGAGCACATGCTAGTCAACCAGGTAGCTTTCGTCGAACTCAAGGTCAGCCTTGAAGGCGCTTCTGTGGAAACGTATTTCCCCCAGCTCGTACTCGCGGTCATCAATCCGATCAGTCGCCGCGTTTACGACGGCGCACTCTGCTTCGTTCAGGTAGAACCTTCGCGCTTCGAGCCAATTCAACGACGGGTGCTAGTTCTCGTGTGTCGCCACCTTCAGTGCGGCGATGTGGGCGGCGATTTCCGTGCGGCTTTGCCGGGGACGCACTGCCGGAAACACGTCTACCGTCCGGTCGTCGGACACGACGATGGCCAATCGCCGCGCCTCGCCCGTGCTGACGTAGCGAACTGCTGAGTTGAACCTCGAACCTCGCGAAGGTGTGCACTGCTCATTCGCAACGCCATCCAAGATGACGCCAATCGCATGGCAGTAGCCGTGGGGGTCAAGGAGGATGGACCCGTCGATGGAGCTCGCCTGCCGTAGCAGGTCAATGGACATCTGGACTGGCTCGATGCTGGTGCCTTGGCTTGCAAGCCTCGCGGCTTCGGACTCTGCGTCCTCAGCCACCAAAATCATGCTGCCTATCTTCTGCCGGGCGGCCGCGTTGAACAGGTCCCAGATGTGCATTCGCTCATCCTCCGTCGACGCAGGGAAGAGGCGGGCAAGGTTGCTCGTAAATGCGTCCTCCTCTACGATCTCACTGGGCAGCGTTGGCGCTCCGTATAGGCTCCTCAGCAGGACGAGGTCCCCGCACCTCAACTCCCAGTTGTAGTGGTCCAGGAAGTCGACCGTGAACACATTCTGGTCGCCCGGGTTGTGAGTTGACGAAAGTCGGCCGAGGCCGTACACGCGCTCGTGGTCCGCGATGAGGGCCGCGTGTCACCCAGCCAACTGCAGCACCTTCCGAGTCCACCGGGGGTCGTGGAACTTCACTGGGGTCCTGAAGCGCAGGAGATGCTCAACGCTCGGGCTTGATGGGTCAGCCAGTATCAGGCGACCGACACCTCTGGCACCCTCGTAGAGCAAAGAGGAGATGACGTTCAGCCGATTGAACATGTCGGCGTGTACGTACCGCTTTGAAATGGCTTTGCCTGGCGTGTGCATGAACGCCTCCGCGGCAATGTGGACGATCTCCGCGGGCCGTCGCATGCCATCGTTGAGCAAACGGCCCGGGTCGGGAAGCTGGAGCGCCACGGTGGCCTCACGCAGGACCGTTGCAAACGCAGCATGGATGAGGCTGAGATGACCATTTCCAATGACCGCATGCCTTCTGGGCTGCTCTTTCAGCGACGCAAACTTTCGGAAGAGCGCCTCCGGAACCTGGAGGACTGGAACGACGTAGAAGTCGTCAACCGTACGAGACTCCCCAACGAAAGAGACGACGCCGTTATCAGCGTCAAAGGGCTTGAGTGCTCGGCCAACTGCAGTGGATACGGAGTCTCTGCGCATGCACTCCGGCTTATCGCGGTTGCTAGGCTCATCGCCGTAAACGACGCACTGGAGCTTATGTTCCGAGCAAATTTCTTCGACGGACGACAAGAGACCGTCGAAGAGCGCGAGCGGCCATTGCCCGTCCTCGGGCTCCACGCAGACATCGTTGCGGTTCTCATGGTCCGGCCGCCGAGCTCCCACCAGCAATGCCGTCACGTCAACGGAGACGCCAAGAGTCTTTAGTGCTTCCCGCGCTAAGTATTGAACGCTGAGGCGGAAGTGCTCTTGATAGCCCCACATAAACAGAGAAATGGATCTTTTTGTCAACCTCTTGCCCCCGCTTTAACTTAACTAGAGCGGCTAGCGCCACTTGTTCCACAACTGCACAGCCGCAACGATGAAGGCATTACAGTGTGCCGGTGACCAGCTTGTGTGGAAGCCATCACGCAGCAGGTAGAACTGCTCGTTGGCACACAACAGATCATCCTTTGCCGCCTCTTGCAGATACCAGTTCAGCACGTTCACGACGCTATCTCCGAAACGAGTCGCGAACAGTCTGTCCGGCACGTTGTAGAGAAGTCCCTCAAGATAGTAGGACGGGGCTGCACCTGGTTCGATCAAGCCGCGATCGAACATGAGGCTCCGCATGTTCTTGAACACGCGTGTGAGCGGCTTCAAGCGGTTTGTCGTGTTTTGGTGCTTGGCGGTGAGGTGTGCGGCATGCAGCTTCGGATAATTTGGTATCCGCTCGCGTGCCGCGTTGAAGAAGCAGATGCCTTCGGTGTAGGTGGAGTCGACGGTCGAGCGGAAACTCCAGTACCGGCGGAACTGGGTGGCAACGATGACATCTGCCTTGCGGCGTACACCGTTGGCTTCAATCTTGATGGCCTTGTCGCTCTCCTTGACCAATCCGCCGTACTGCTGCGTCAGCACCGCCATCACGTCCCGCTTGAAGTCAGTGTGTGTGTAGGTTGCGTCCTCAAAGGCGGTTTGATGGGCCGTCTTCTCTTCGTTGGTCAGTTGCTCCAGATCACTATGGAAGGTGTCATCAAGCCGAATGACGATATCCACATCGCTCTCGGCGTAAATATTTGTGGAATTTCCATAGGACCCCTGAAGGAACACGTCAAAGGCCCTGTCAGCGTAAGGCGTCCGGGCTGCGACTAGTACGTTCCGGATGCTGTTGTAGGTCGCGCTTGACTGCGCGATTGACCCCTGGTGCGACCAAGTCTCAAGCTGATCCTCTGGAATGGACATGCTCTAGCTCCTAGACCAAGAACTCGCGCAGCTGCATCTC
>ENA-OFCX01000543-OFCX01000543.1-metagenomes-genome-assembly--contig:-NODE-543-length-19051-cov-4.075911_pt1 | contig 19051 bp, 17 predicted proteins | sample MGYA00153384_OFCX01 | MGnify analysis MGYA00153384
AATTTTACGAGAATGGTAAAAGGAAAGAAATTGGAAAAATGTCTTTTTATAAAGGTAAAATCTATAAATCAAACAGTAATATACTTTCTCCTTATACTTGCAGAAAAAAACTAAATGGCGTTTGATTTCCATACGGATGCACCGGTTTACATTGAGCAACAATATCAAAACTCAAAAAACTTTGTGCTTCCATTTATTGCAAAGCATAAAAAAATAGGACCCGGAACTAGAGTTTTAGAAATAGGATGTGGCCAGGGTGGTGTTTTAAAACCATTTTTAGAAGCTGGGTGCAAGGTAACCGGAGTTGATTTAAACGAACAAAGATGAGTTCAGGGGTTTCTTTTTAATCAATAATAAAAATGTAAAGGCTTTTGCCTTTGCATTTTATAAATTTAAATTTTATGTATAAAAAAATATTTTTAACTGTTTTCTTTCTCATAACTAGTTTTAACTTATATTCTCAATCTAATTTGAGGTATAAATTGGGGATTCATACAGGCGGTGCTTATACAAACGTTAATACAACGCCGAATTCCAATTATCTTTTTTTGCAAACAAGCCCACATTTAACTGTTGCAATTAGAGAAAACATGGATGTAGGGTTATATATAAATATTGAAAACTTCAGAGGCACAAACCTTCCCAATGTTGATGGTTTTGGCTTGGGTTTCATTTATCGTTACGATTGGTTCAATGCTAACTTTAAAAATGAAAAACATAAATTTAGTTTGGGAAGTACAGTCATCATGTATAAATCTCAAGTTAGACTTACGGAAGTTGATGATAAACCATTGTATACTAAAAGTAAAGATTTTGAGCATTTGTATACTTACGTACTACCCATAGGAATTCGATTTATGCTGAACAGAAAGCTAAATATAGAAGCATCTTTAGGTTTGAGACAAGCAGAAGAATTTACCATAAGACCCTCAGGTAAGTTTGGATTACAGTATTTCTTGTTTTAATCTAAGATGGTAATTAGATTATCTATAAAAACTCTTTTTTTGGTTTCAATAAATCTTTTCATCGTTCATTTTGCATTTGCTCAAAATATATTTAGTACAGGTCGGTTTACAGTTGGTTATGGTTATTACGTATACCGAGATGAGACGTTAATGACATTTCCTGTACATGAGCATAAAAACACATTCGAATTTACTACGAATATACTTAAAGATCTATATGTAGGATTGACCTACACCAATGTCAATTTTATTTCAAATTCGATTCGCAAAAATCATTTCCAGTTTGGCGTTCTGGGAATGTATAGAATTGAACTATCGAAAAGGATTTACCTCAATTCATCTATTTTATTGAACAGAGGTGATTTTTATGTAACCCAGACGTATCCTTTCAATGAAAGTAGAGATAAAGCTTATTATGTTGGAAGTAGAAATGCTATAGAGATTACCCCATTTAATAAAATGAACTATTTAAAGTTTGAACTTGGATTGTGTTTGTCTTATTTGATTAATAATTTTGAAAATAAAGACGTATTTAATTACCCATACATAGGTTGTACAATTCAACTACCAAATTCTAAATAAAACTAAAAGAAATCTTTCACAACATCGGTTTTACGATTGTGGGTTATTATACGTTCCTAATTAGTTAAACTTTCTATTTGTTTTTGTACTAAATTTAGTGGCAGTTTTAAATATGGCAAGAGGCATGTCTCAAAAGAAATATCTTTGGAATAAAACTTCTTTTCAATTTTACGAGAATGGTAAAAGGAAAGAAATTGGAAAAATGTCTTTTTATAAAGGTAAAATCTATAAATCAAACAGTAATATACTTTCTCCTTATACTTGCAGAAAAAAACTAAATGGCGTTTGATTTCCATACGGATGCACCGGTTTACATTGAGCAACAATATCAAAACTCAAAAAACTTTGTGCTTCCATTTATTGCAAAGCATAAAAAAATAGGACCCGGAACTAGAGTTTTAGAAATAGGATGTGGCCAGGGTGGTGTTTTAAAACCATTTTTAGAAGCTGGGTGCAAGGTAACCGGAGTTGATTTAAACGAACAAAGATGAGTTCAGGGGTTTCTTTTTAATCAATAATAAAAATGTAAAGGCTTTTGCCTTTGCATTTTATAAATTTAAATTTTATGTATAAAAAAATATTTTTAACTGTTTTCTTTCTCATAACTAGTTTTAACTTATATTCTCAATCTAATTTAAAGTATAAATTGGGAATTCATACAGCTGGTTTTTACTCTATGGTTAATTCTTCACCGAAATCCAAATATCTTTTTATACAGACGAGCCCACATCTAACTGTTGCGCTTAGAGACAACATGGATTTAGGCTTTTATCTTAATATAGAAAACTTTCGAGGTACAAACCTTCCAAATGTAGACGGCTTCGGCTTGGGTTTCATTTATCGTTACGAATGGTTTAATGCTAACTTCAAAAACGAAAAATATAATTTTAGTTTGGGAAGTTCAGTGATTATGTATAAGTCTCAAGTAAGGCTTTCGGTAGTTGATGATAAACCATTGTATACTAAAAGTAAAGATTTTGATCATTTATTCTCTTACCTTTTACCCATAGGTATTCGATTTATTATTTGCAAAAAGCTAAATGTAGAAGGATCATTAGGTGTAAGACAAGCAGAAGAATTTAGTATAAGACCCTCTGGTAGATTCGGTCTTCAGTATTTGTTATTTTAGTTTAATCCAATCATGAATGTATCTACAAAAATACTTTTTTGTATTTCAGTAAATCTTTTATTTGTTCAATTAGCAATTGGCCAACATACATTTAGTACAGGTCGGTTTACTGTTGGTTATAGTTTTGACGTGGATAAAGATGAAACGTTAATGAACTTTCCTGTGTATGAGCATATATACATATACGAATTCACAATAAACATAATTAAAAATTTATATGTAGGATTAAGTTATACTAATGTCAATTTTATTTCAAATTCGATCCGAAACAATTATTTCCAGTATGGCATTGTGGGGATGTACAAGATTGAAGTATCAAAAAAGATCTATTTAAACTCATCTATTTTATTGAACAGAGGTGATTTTTATGTAACGCAGACATATCCTTTCAATGAAAGTAGAGATAAAGCTTATTATGTTGGAAGCAGAAATTCAATAGAGTTTACTCCATTTAATAAAATAAACTTCTTAAAATTCGAACTTGGATTGTGTTTATCTCATTTAATCAATAAATTTAAGGATAAAGATTCTTTTAATTATCCATACATAGGTTGTACAATTCAATTATCAAAATCTGGTAAATAGTTTAAGTTAACGTTGTTTTTGTATTTTCCTCATTAGTAATACTTTCTATTATTTCTTGCACTAAACTTAGTGGCACTTTCTAATATGGCAATAGATATATCGCAAAAGTAATATCTGGGGAATAAAACGTTTTTCTAATTTTACGAGAATGGTAAAAGGAAAGAAATTGGAAAAATGTCTTTTTATAAAGGTAAAATCTATAAACCAAACACTATTATACTTTCTCCTTATACTTGCAGAAAAAAAATTAAATGGCGTTTGATTTCCATACCGATGCACCCGTTTATATTGAGCAGCAATATCAAAATTCCAAAAATTTTGTGCTCCCGTTTATTGCTAAACATAAAAAAATAGAAGCTGGATCTCGGGTTTTAGAAATTGGTTGTGGGCAAGGTGGTGTATTAAAGCCATTTTTAGAAATTGGTTGCCATGTAGTTGGAGTTGATTTAGACGAACAAAAATTAAATATTGCCAAGAATCTTTTTGCTAATGATATTTCGGCAGGCAATGCCTCTTTCATTTTCAAAAACATTTATGATGTAACTATTGAAGCTGATTTTAAGGAATTATTTGATGTCATTATTTTAAAAGATTCGATAGAACATATTCCAGATCAAAAGAAAATCATTGATTATCTCAAAAATTTTCTGGCAAAAGATGGAATTATCTTTTTTGGATTTCCACCTTGGCATATGCCATTTGGTGGCCATCAACAAATTTGTAAAAACAAACTGTTATCGCTTTTACCTTACTATCATTTGCTTCCAAAAGCAGCTTACACAAGTTTTTTAAAATTGGCAGGTGAACCAGAACCTGTCATTAAAGAACTTTTGGAAATTAAGGAAACCGGCATTTCGATTGAACGATTTGAACGAATTGTGAAAGAAACCGGCTATCAAATAGTTGAGCGGAAACTATATCTTATCAATCCTATTTATCGATATAAATTCAAACTCGAACCTAAGGAACAGCTTGGCTTTATCAGTGGAATTCCATTTTTTAGAAATTTTGTTTCGACTTGTGCTTATTATTTGATTAAAGTCTAAAAATTTAAATGAACAAAATGTATTTAAATATTACTTTTTCTATAATAAAAATTAAATGCGGAATGTTTGAGATTTTTAAATGAAGAAAAAATAAATTAAAAGGGTCGCCCCTACAGGGCTAACATTTTCAAGGTGAAATCGATTTCTACCAAATGGTCGCTCCTATGGAGCTCTTAAAAAAAATTTATTCTTAGCTAAAACAATAAAATTTCATCTATAAATAATTAACTATTATTAAAAATGCCGTAGGCATGACCCTTTGGTAAAAATAATCCAACATTCCAATCAAATGCCATAGGCATGACCCTTTGGTAATTCCACAACTGCATAATGTGCGAAAACCTAGCCCGGATTGTAGCGGCATCCTTTTTTCTTTTAGCAAAAGTAATAAGTGTTTAGGCCAAGAAAAAAGATACAGCGAAAAGCCGGATTAGCTCCTAAAACCCATTAAATTTTATTCTAATTGCTCTATAATTCACATCAAAATTTTTGTTTCATTTTCAAAATCAAAATCCTATATTTGCAACCCGCTACAAATTAGTGGGTATAAATAACAAAAACAATAAAAGTAAAATGAAAAATTACGAGTCAGTAATCATTCTTACCCCATTGTTGTCGGAGGAGCAAGTGAAAGAGGTAATCGCCAAATTCAGAAAAACCCTTACCGACAACGGAGCCGAGATTGTCCATGAAGACAATTGGGGTTTGAAGAAGCTCGCTTACAACATTGAGAAAAAAACCACAGGTTTTTACCATCTCACAGAGTTTAAAGCACCAGGCACACTAATCAGTAAATTAGAAGTTGACTACAAACGCGATGAGCGGGTAATGCGTTTTTTAACGGTTTCCCTTGACAAGCATGCAATTTCGTATAACGAACGTAAACGTAATGGAACACTAGCTCCTTTGCCACCACGTGTAAAAAATGAGGAGAAAGTATAATGGCTGATAGAAAAATGTCGTACGTTACGGCTCCCAAGGTGGAAGATAACCGTAAAAAATATTGCCGTTTCAAGAAAAGTGGAATTCGGTATATCGATTACAAAGACGCAAATTTCTTATTGAAATTTGTAAACGATCAAGGAAAAGTATTGCCAAGAAGATTGACTGGTACTTCTCTAAAGTTTCAACGAAAAGTTGGACAAGCGATTAAAAGAGCTCGTCATATCGGTATATTACCTTACGTTACAGATTCATTAAAATAAACCCGGAACGACATGGAAATAATACTGAAACAAGACGTAAAGCACGTCGGCGAAAAAGATGAAATTGTAAAAGTAAAGGCTGGTTATGGTCGTAACTTTTTAATTCCACAAGGTTTGGGAATGATTGCGAATGAATCGAACAAAAAGGTTCTGGCAGAAAACATTAAACAGGCTTCATTCAAGCAAGATAAAATTAAGAAAATGGCAGAAGTAATTGCCGAAGGACTAAAAGATGTAACCCTCAGCATTGGCGCAAAAGCTGGTGAAAGTGGTAAAATCTTTGGTGCGGTAAATACATTGCAAGTTGCTGAAGCTATTAAGAAATTAGGTTTCGAAGTAGATAGACGTAAAATTACGTTTGACAGCGATGTTAAATTCTTAGGTTCTTATGTTGCTAATTTGAATTTACATAAAGAAGTAAAAGTTCAATTGCCTTTTGAAGTAGTTGGCGAGTAATAATTTTTTTTACAAAATTAAAGGTGTCCCGAAAGGCGACACCTTTTTTTTTGATTTTTTTTGAAAATTAGCTTTTCATCCTAAATTGCTTGATCATCTTAGAAATATTTTTAATTGTATCTAATTATATTACAAACCATTCGAATTTTTTTGAAGTATTCCGATAATTGGTTTTTATCATCTCTACCTATATTTTAAGATTTTGATCTTTGTTACACTATTTTTTTTGGAGCTAATCCGGCTTTACGCTTTATCTTTTTTCTTGGCCTATTTGCTCATTTCCAATGCTAAAAGAAAAAAGGATGCCGCTCCAATCCGGGCTAGTGGTACATTTGCGTTTACAAGAGTGCTATTATTAAAGAATTTAATTAATAATTTTTAGAAATTACCTTAAGTTTAAATCAAACTAGAGATTACTTTTTCTTGTTTTTTCAATTTCATCCTTCAATAAAAAACATAGATTTGAGCTATCTATTTGGTGATTTATTAACCTATGAAAAAAATAATTCAATTTGTTTTAGTATCAATTCTTTGGTTTTTTGGAATTACGATTTTATGGGTTGTAATTTATCGCTTCGTTCCGCCGCCGATTACTTTTTTGATGATACAACGTTTAACAGTACAAACTTTTGGAAATGAAGATGTACGATTCAAAAAAGATTGGGAAAGGCTGAATAACATTTCCGATAATCTAAAAAAAGCCGTTATAGCTGCAGAGGATGCCAACTTTTTTGAGCATTATGGTTTCGATTTTAAAGCAATTGAAAAAGCAATAGAGAAAAATAAACGAAGTAAAAAAACTATTGGAGCTAGTACAATTTCTCAACAGGTTGCCAAAAACGTTTTTTTATGGCAAGGCCGATCCTGGTTACGTAAAGGTTTCGAAGTTTATTTTACCACCTTAATAGAATTAATTTGGAATAAAAAACGGATTATGGAAGTGTATTTAAATGTAATAGAAATGGGAAATGGTGTATATGGTGCCGAAGCAGCCTGTCAATATTATTACAAAAAAAGTGCAAAAAGTTTGACTAAAAACGAAGCTGCAGGTATTGCTGCCATATTACCAAATCCTCGTTATTGGAATCCTGTAAAATCTTCGGCCTTTGTAGCAAAAAAGAAATTAAGAATTGTACGAGATATGGGGACAATAACTGATTTACCTTTTTAAATAAATCTTTTAAACATTTAAAGAAACGGCTAAGGCCTTTGCAAAATAATTCGCATGCCACGATTTAGCAATTGGTAATTCCCAATTTGTTGCTAATTCCAGTTTATTATTCACTAAATTATTGAACACAATGGTTTCGGAATTAACTAATCCTGATAGTATTAGCTTTTCGAAATCAGATGCCGAAATTGATTCCACTTTATAATCTAATTTGTAAGCGATATTCATTCTATCAAAAAGATTAATTGAAAATTGCTTTTCAATGGATTGTATAAAATGTACCGACTTATCAATGGAACAACCACTTGCGCCTGCATTACTTTCATCAACCATAAAAACGATAAAACGATTGTAATTAATAAACCCAGAAGCTAAAAGTTGTTGATTATGCGCCGTCCAAGTTTGAATGAAATCTTCCAATTGCAACTCTATTTGCTCTGTTTCTGTTGCTGATAATTCACGATTGCTTTGATATATCCAAACTCTTGCATTATTTCGCATTCGTTGTATTTTCTCTGTATTTTCCATTCTCTTAAATGATTCCGTTTGCTCTTACGGTTATTTCAGCTATATCAAGAACTTCAACTTCCTGTTCTTTCTCAAAATGTTTAACACCATCTCGTAGCATTGTCATACAAAACGGGCAACCAGCAGCTATAATATTCGGCTGGATAGCTAATGCTTCTTCCACACGTTCAATATTTACGTCTTTATTTCCTTTTTCAGGTTCTTTAAACATTTGTGCTCCACCTGCTCCACAACATAAACCATTTGCTTTGCAACGTTTCATTTCTACCAATTCTGCATCTAATATTTCAAGTGCTGCTCTCGGTGCTTCGTATACGTTATTTGCTCTACCTAAATAACATGGGTCATGAAAAGTTATTTTTTTACCTTTAAAAACCTCTCCATTTTCAGCTTTTAATTTTCCTTCATTTATTAATTGCTGTATTAATTCGGAATGGTGAATTACTTCATAATTACCACCTAATTCCGGGTATTCATTCTTTATTGTATTAAAACAATGAGGGCAACCTGTTACAATTTTCTTGATGTTGTAAGCATTCATTGTTTGAATATTTACAGAGGCTTGCATTTGAAATAAAAATTCATTGCCAGCTCGTTTTGCAGGGTCACCTGTACAACTCTCTTCGGTACCCAATACAGCAAACTTAATTCCTACATGATCGAGAATTTTTGCAATATCACGTGTTATTTTTTGTGCCCGTTCATCAAAACTACCTGCACAACCTACCCAAAATAGCAATTCTGGTTCTTTTCCACTTGCAGCCAGTTCGGCCATTGTTCTTACATTCATCTTTTAATTAAAGAATTTATTACAGGTTAATGAATTTAATTTATAGTATTAGTTCAATTATTAAAATATCGTTTTATTTAATTTAATTTTTTTAACTTTTTTTATTCTTTTATTTAACTATTCGCCCAATTTAAACGATCAGCTGGTGAAAACTGCCAAGGTGCTCCATTATTTTCTACATTATTAAACATAGCATTCAAACTTTGTGGTGATTTAGATTCTTCTAAAACTAAATATCTACGCAAATCAACAATTACTGCTAATGGATCCAAATTTATCGGACAGGCTTCTGTGCAGGCATTACACGTTGTACAAGCCCATAACTCTTCTGTAGATATATAATTATACAAAAGAGATTTATTATCGTTAAAATCTTTGCCATGTTTCTCAATATTATTTCCTACTTCTGTTAATCGATCACGGGTATCCATTAAAATTTTTCGAGGAGAAAGTAATTTACCGGTCATGTTTGCCGGACATTGAGAAGTACATCTCCCGCATTCTGTACAGCTATAAGCATCCATCAAACTTTTCCAACTCAAATCATGCACATCTTTTGCTCCAAACCGAATAGGATTTTCGCTTACCGGAGGAACAAAACTGGTATCCATCATCGCTTTAATCTCGTTTTGTATACTTTCTGGATTGGTAAATCGGCCTTTTGGTTTCAAGTTAGAATAATATGTTGCCGGAAAAGCCAGTAGAATATGAAAATGCTTGCTGTATGGTAAATAATTTAGAAATGCCAAAATTCCAATTATGTGAAACCACCAGCAAAAACGTTCGATAAAAATTAAAGAATCTACGTTTGAAGGTAGCCAACCAGCTATAATTGAACTAATTGGAAATGCTCCTGCAGTAATATAATGTTCTGCTCCAGCTTGTTGCAATTTTAAGTCTGCCCCATTCATTGTTAAAAATGCAGACATCAACAAAATCTCTATAATTAAAATATAATTTGCATCAGATTTAGGCCAAGTGGTCATTTCTGTTCCAGAAAAGCGTTTCAATTTCAAAACATTTCTTCTGCTTAAAAAAACAACGCAAACTGCCAATACACCAAAAGCCAACCATTCAAAAGATCCAATTAAAAAATTATAGAAGCCACCCAAAAAAGGAGCAAATACCCGATGAGTTCCAAATATGCCGTCGATAATTATTTCTAATACTTCTATATTAATAATTACAAAACCGGCATAAATTACAAAATGCATTATTCCAGCTACTGGTCTAACTACCATTTTTGTTTGTCCAAAAGCAACCTTTAACATGGTTAACATTCTTTCAGTACCGTTATCCGACCGATTAATTGGTACACCCAATAAAATATTCCTTCGGATTTTCATCGCATTTCGTGCAAAAAACCATGAGGCAGCAGCTAAAAAAAGAACAAAAATAAGTTGAGCCATAAATTTTTCGGGGTTGAACAATAGCGAAAGTAAGATATTTGAGCTGAAAATAATTAGTAGAATAATAATTAGAACTATCCTAAATAGAGCTTTACAATCATTTTGATAAAAATGTTTTGATAAACGAAAAATCCACTTACATTTGCAACCCATTGAGAGGGTGATATAGCTCAGTTGGTAGAGCATAGGACTGAAAATCCTTGTGTCGCTGGTTCGAATCCAGCTATCACCACCATTGAGACCGCTGCGGTATTTCCGAGCGGTTTTTTTATTTTATATGTTTTTATGCGATGAATAGTGTTTTAATTCTTTTTTAGTTTAATACAAATCAGCAATTTTTCTTAATTTTTTGTGGGAAAGTCGAATCCGAATTAATTATAGAATAACTAACCCATTGGTTCTGGCTTTGGGATTGAAGCGGTCTCGTCATTTCTGACGAGATCAATTAAAAAAAAATTAAAGTAAGATTATTCGATTTACTCAGAATTTGAATATAGCTGAAATCCCGACCCGTTTTTCAGGGTAAGCCCAAGAATATAATTAACACTTTGAAAATCAAATAAATATCATACAAAAAATTTAATAAAAACGAAATCAAACAACTCAGATTTCACCTTACAAATTAAAATTTGGCAATACCGATTAGTCGCCTTATTTTTGCCGTCCTTCAAAAAAGGATAATTAATAACAAATCAGTTTCTATGGAGTTTTTACAAACCAATTTAATTTATCTAATCCCCGTTTTTGGTATTCTGGGACTAATCATTACAGCAATCAGATCTGCATGGGTTACCAAGCAAGATGCTGGTGACGAAAAAATGTCGGAATTAGCTGGATATATTGCCGATGGTGCAATGGCTTTTTTAAAAGCAGAATGGAAAGTTTTAACCTATTTTGTAATAATTGCCGGTATTTTACTTGCTTGGTCGGGCACTATGACTGGTACTGTTGATAATCCAATACATTCAAGTCCAATTATTGCTATTGCATTTTTAATTGGTGCAGTTTTTTCAGCAACTGCCGGTTATATTGGAATGCGAGTAGCTACCAAAGCAAACGTAAGAACTACTCAAGCTGCCAGAACAAGTTTGGCAAAAGCTCTGGAAGTTTCGTTCAAAGGCGGTACAGTGATGGGCTTTGGTGTTGCTGGATTGGCAATTTTTGGTTTAGGTGGTTTGTTTATTGTTTTATATAAAATATTTGTTCCCGAAGGTGCATTAGCATCAGGCATAGAAATGAAACAAACCATTGAAGTGCTTGCTGGTTTCTCTTTAGGAGCAGAAAGTATTGCATTGTTTGCTCGAGTTGGTGGTGGTATTTACACCAAAGCTGCCGATGTAGGTGCAGATTTAGTAGGAAAAGTAGAAGCTGGAATTCCAGAAGATGATATTAGAAACCCTGCAACCATTGCCGATAATGTAGGTGATAACGTGGGTGATGTTGCTGGTATGGGTGCCGATCTTTTCGGTTCGTATGTGGCAACTATTTTAGCAACCATGGTACTTGGACAAGAAATAACTTCCAATGATAAATTTGGCGGAATGGCTCCAATTCTATTACCCATGTTGATTGCTGGTTTAGGTTTAGTTTTCTCAATCGTAGCATCATTTTTTGTTAGAATTAAAAATGAAACGGATAGTGTTCAAAATGCATTAAACATTGGAAACTGGCTTTCTATTGTACTCACAGCAGTTGCTTCTTATTTTGCAGTAATGTGGATGTTGCCTGAAACAATGTCCATGCGTAATTTCGAATTCTCTTCATTGGCTGTTTTCTATAGCATTATAGTAGGTTTAGTAGTTGGGACTTTAATGAGTTTAATTACTGAATATTATACTGCAATGGGCAAACGTCCGGTAAATTCAATTGTACAACAATCTTCTACTGGTCACGCTACCAATATAATTGGTGGTTTATCAGTTGGTATGGAATCTACCGTTTTGCCAATTTTAGTTTTAGCAGCAGGTATATACGGATCTTATTTTTTCGCAGGATTTTATGGAGTTGCCATTGCAGCTGCCGGAATGATGGCTACTACAGCCATGCAATTAGCGATTGATGCTTTCGGTCCAATTGCTGATAATGCAGGTGGAATTGCCGAAATGAGTGGTTTACCAAAAGAAGTTCGCGAACGAACAGACAACTTAGATGCTGTTGGAAACACGACCGCAGCAACCGGAAAAGGTTTTGCCATTGCTTCTGCTGCCTTGACTTCATTAGCACTTTTTGCTGCTTTTGCAGGCATAAGTGGAATTACTTCCATTGATATTTATAAAGCAAATGTACTCGCCGGGCTTTTTGTTGGAGGTATGATTCCTTTTATTTTCTCCGCACTTTGTATTTCTGCTGTCGGTAGAGCAGCCATGGCAATGGTTCAAGAAGTTCGTCGTCAGTTTAAAGAAATTCCTGGCATCATGGAATATAAAGCTAAGCCAGAATATGAAAAATGTGTTGCTATTTCAACAGAAGCATCTATTCGTGAAATGATGTTGCCAGGTGCTATTGCTTTAATTGTACCGTTAATTGTTGGTTTTTCTTTTGGTCCAGAGGTTTTAGGAGGTCTATTAGCTGGAGTTACAGTTTCTGGTGTATTGATGGGAATTTTCCAATCTAATGCCGGTGGTGCTTGGGATAATGCAAAAAAATCTTTCGAAAAAGGAGTTATGATTAATGGCAAAATGGAATATAAAGGATCTGATCCTCATAAAGCATCTGTAACAGGTGATACCGTTGGAGATCCATTTAAAGATACTTCTGGTCCATCTATGAATATTTTAATTAAATTAATGTCGATTGTAGCATTAATTATTGCCCCACATATTGCAGTGAGAGGCACCACAAATGCAGATCAGATTATTCAAGAACAAAAAATTGAAATTGTAAAATCTGTAGATTCGCTTGGAATGATAAAAGTTGATACCATAACCAACCGAACCGAAACAATTAATCGAAAATAATTATTACCTTGCTATCCGGATAAAGAAACAGTTACACCTAACCTATTTTGAAAAAACCTCTGATTGCTCAGAGGTTTTTTATTTTAAATTGTTTTTTATGATCAATTTTCCGATTGAAAGTTATTAAAATTCCTCAATTTTAATTCCTTATTCATTACTATTTCACAAATCTGATTTTTTGTTTAGGTTTGGAATCAGATCAATTTACAATCTTTTAACATTTACTTTAACTTAAATAAACATGCTTTATAAAAAATCGATTGATGCCTTAATGCAAGAATCGAAAGATGAAACAGGCCTGAAACGTACACTTACTGCTACAAACTTGGTCATGCTTGGTGTGGGGGCTATAATTGGAGCCGGAATATTTGTACTTACTGGAGCTGCAGCTTCTTTACATGCAGGGCCGGCAGTTGTATTATCCTTTGTAGCAGCTGGTATTGCTTGTGCATTTGCAGGTCTTTGCTATTCAGAGTTTGCTTCCATGATTCCAATTTCAGGTTCGGCATATACCTATGCGTATGCAACCTTAGGTGAGTTCATTGCTTGGATAATTGGTTGGGATTTAATTCTAGAGTATTTATTTGGAGCCGCTACTGTGGCAGTTGGTTGGAGCGGTTATGTAGTAAGCTTTTTAGCAGATTTTGGAGTTGTTTTACCCAGAAATTTATCAACCGCACCTTTTGCTTATGATATTGCAACGAGCAATTTTACCCCAACCGGAGCATTTTTAAATTTCCCGGCTATGTTTATTATTGCCATGATGACAACCCTTTTAGTAATCGGAATCAGTGAATCAGCAAAATTTAATAATGTTATCGTAATCGTTAAAGTTATCGTTATCTTACTTTTTATCGGTTTCGGTTTTAGTTATATAAATCCTGCCAACTGGACACCTTTTATTCCTGAAAATACAGGAGTTTCTGGTCAGTTTGGAATTAGTGGAATTATGCGAGGCGCCGCCGTTATTTTCTTCGCATACATAGGTTTCGATGCAGTTTCTACCGCAGCTCAGGAAGCTATAAACCCACAACGCGATATGCCAAAAGGTATGTTAGGTTCATTAGCCGTGTGTACAGTTTTGTATATTTTGGTTGGTTTAGTAATGACCGGAATTGTACCTTATAAATTATTGAATGATCCTGCTCCTATTGCTATTGCGATAAATGCTGCAGGCGATGGACTTGCTTGGTTGAGAACGCCGATAAAAATTGGTGCAATTGCAGGATTAAGTTCCGTAATCTTAGTTATGCTTTTAGGTCAACCGCGAATTTTTTATGCCATGAGTAAAGATGGATTATTGCCTAAATCATTCAGCAAAATACATCCAAAATATAAAACACCTTATATAACAACCATTATTACCGGTTGCGTTGCCATGTTTGTTGCAGGCTTGTTTCCAATTGGTTTATTAGGCGAATTGGTAAGTATCGGAACTTTATTAGCATTTGTAATTGTTTGTGGCGGAATTCTGGTTTTACGGTATACTAATCCTGAACTAGTAAGACCATTTAAAACGCCATTGTTTCCATTCGTACCAATTATGGGAATGCTTACTTCTTTATATTTAATGGCAAATTTGCCTTGGCATACCTGGGAGCGTTTAATAATCTGGATGGGTATAGGAATTCTAATTTACTTCTTATACAGTAAAAACCATAGTAAGGTGAGAAATGCTATGAAGTAAAATTAATTTAATGTATAAAAACCGTTGCTGTATATTTTATGGTGACGGTTTTTTTTGCGCTAAAATTTTTTGAACCAAGAAGCCATAAAGAAAAAAGAAGAAGCACAAAGTTTTTAAGAGAAAAAGGAAAAGAAGGAATTTTTAAAGAAATCGCATTCGTAAATTCTGTGTACTTCTTTTTGTTAATTCTGAGGCACGAAGAATCTCCTTGCGAACGATTGGCTGAATATTTTTAACAAATATGATACAAAGGAGAAAATTATTAGTATAAGAACATCCTACTGTAACCAAATCATAACCAAGCGTAAAAAATATTTGCAAGTTATTTTTGTAGTCATTCTCACTACAAGCGAAATTATTATATATATATATTATTCATTTACAGTTATTTAAATTGTATTTAAAATTTAAAATTAAGTCTTAACAATTTCTTAACAAAAAGATAATTTGGAAATGCGAAAACTATTTTGTTAACTTTAAGGATACTAAATCTTAACAACATGAAAACAAATTTAAATATTACAGGAGGTAAAAATACCCCCCCCATTTACTAATAATCTTAGTAATAGTTCTATTTTCTTTTAATACAATGGCTCAAAACTATACTACGGGGTTTATTGCTAATGCCGGGCAAATGAAAGCAACGGATGGTACGCTCAGAAGTGATTTATTATTTACAACTCAAGTACAAGGAGCAAAAGTATTCCTAACCAAAACAGGAATTAATTACGTTTGGTATCAATCTGCAATTGATACTACTTTAGAAAAAGACTCTACTTATCGTATGGAGGTTGAATTTAAAAATTCGAATGCCAATGTTACTGTACAAAGTAGTGATGTTCAACCTTCCTACAGCAATTATTTTATTGGAAATATTTCCGCAGCTAATGTGGCTGAGTATGGTAAAATAACTTACAAAAATCTATGGCCTAATATTGATTTAGAATTGACTTCTGATAATGCTGGTTTTAATTTTAACTACATTTTAGCAAAAGGAGCAAATCCTGCTGACATTCAATTAATGTACAAAGGAGGAAAGAAATTTACAGCCAAAAATGGAGGATATTCTATATCTGTGCCTTACGGAGCAAGTTTAGAATTAAGTAAACTATCTATTAAAAAAACATCTATCTCCAAATCTGGCGGTAGTGCAACAGTTAGTTCATTAATGGGGGCAAATAATACCGCTCAAATTTCAAGTAGTAATATGGGTGTAAATGATAGTTACAGTATTATGCAAACTGCAAGTGCTGCTGGTCCTGGAGGTCCTATTGTTCCAATTGCGCAAAGCTTAAATAATAAATGGTCCACATATTATGGAGGATCACTAATTGAGCAAGTTAAAGATGTATTTGTAACTTCTAATGATTTTATCTATGTAGTTGGAGAAACTTATAGCACTAACTTTCCAAGTACGATAAATGAAAGTCAAGTGAGCGGCGATAATTGTGATATTTTTATAAATATGTTTGGTCCTGATAGAAGAAGGTATTTTTCAACAATTTTTGGTGGTTTAGGGCCTGATTTTGCTAATAGTGTAGTTGTAAATAGTATGGGAGATATTATTTTTACTGGCTATACACAAGGAAGTTCAACTTATCCTAAAAAAGCAGTAGGTTCAGAATTTACTGATATTGCAAAAGGATCTAGTGACGCATATATTACACGTATTAGTAAAGGTGGAGATTTTGTTAAATGGAGCACACTTTTATCATCAAGACATGATGATAAAGGGTATGGTTTATCTATTGGTTTAGATGATAAAGTATATACTGTCGGACACACAAGAGGTTTAAATTTTCCCAATTTTCCTTTAGCTGGAGGTTATAATCAAGATAAATATCAAATTGGTATAGATTCAATCAATGTCAATACTTATCCAAACGATGTTGCATCAGTGTCATATATAATGAGATTTGGAAATACTAATCGATTAGAGTGGAGCACGTTTTTTGGAATTGATCTTGTTTTATCAATTGCTAGTTTAACATCTTGTACCATAGATAAATTTAACAATTTATTTGTTTATGGCATTACACCAGATTTTTGTGGAGTAGGCAATGGAATTCCAACACAAAATTCAAATGGAGTTTTTAATAATTGTTTTCCATATTGCACACCTACAGGTGCGTATTTTCAATCTCAAATTATTACGAATCAAAATAGTAATATAGTGACTGGAACTGGTCTTGCAATTGTTAAATTTAATTCTTTAGGAAAAGTAACATGGGGTACTCAATATTTTGCTGAAATTCCTGTTATAAATTTTAATTGGGTACCAAGTTTAGCAAATACTGAAAATGTTACTAATGCCATTACAACGGATAATAATGGGGATGTTTACATAACAGGTAACACTCAAGCAAATTTTCCAACTATGAATAATGCTGGTGCAAATATTTACAATCAAGCTTCTTACGGTGGTGGAAATTCAGATGCGTTTTTAGTACGATTTGATAATAATGGAGTTAGAAAATATGCAACGTATTTAGGTGGCTCGGGTGACGAAACTGGTTGGGCAATTCAGCCAACTCCTAGAGGGTTTATGGTTGTTGGTAGCACTACCAGCTCTAATTTTCCTGTCCAACAAAATCCTTCTAATTCCTTTTATTACGGAACAAGAAATGGGCCTAAGGATGGATTTTTATCCGATTTTAATAATGATAACTCCCTTTCGTTTTGTTCTTATATAGGCGGTAGTAACTTAGAGAACATTCATAGTTTGGGTATGGGAATTAATAATGGAAATTACAATGTAACATTAGGAGGTGGAACAGGAGGTGGAACAGGTATTTTAGGTTTTCCAGTAAAAGATATTACTCCAGGAACAATTGATTATTTTGATGGATCATATAACGGTGGTACGTATGACGGTTTTATTATGAATCTGCAATTTTGCGTTGGTTTACAAGTGTGTGCAAGAGTTGGTCAAGTATTGGAAAAATATAACAAAGCTACTATTTACCCTAATCCAACATCGAATAGTTTTTCTGTGGAAATAGATGAACAACTAGTAATAAAACAAATTTCAATATATGATAATTTAGGTAGATTAATTGAACACCAAAATTTAACTAACCTAACCAATTATTCTTCGTTTAATATAGAAAATTATAAAAGCGGTATGTATTCTGTAAGAATTACAACAGATAAAGGAGTTGAAACACATAAGATAATTGTTCAATAAAAATTTAACTTGAGATAGTACAATCTATGTACTATCTCATTTTTAACAATAAAATTTATGAAAAAGTTAATCATTCTCTTCATTTGCATTATAACTTTTAAAGCCCAAGCTCAGTTAATAGAAACATTAGGTATTGGTATAAGCAGTGCATCAGGAACAGTAAAAGTTTTATATACTGACACGATCAATAATATTCTATATGCCGGTGGTAAATTTAATTTAGTTGGCGGTAAAAAATGTTGGGGAATTGCAAAATGGAATGGTTTAGAATGGGATTCTTTAGGTATTGGAATATCCGAAAATGGCTTTGTTCAAAATGTAACAGATATTGTTTCATTTAATAATGAGATAATTATTTGCGGCCCTTTTCAATCTTGTGGTGGAAAAGTAATTCAAGGAATTGCACGATGGGACGGTACTGATTGGTTTTCTATTGGTGGTAGCGTTGATAGTGCTTGGGAATCTGTACAAAGATTAGAAGTATATAATAATGAATTGTACGCAATTGGATATTTTACTCGAATTGGTGGTGTGCCTACAAACGGAATTGCAAAGTGGAATGGTCAAAATTGGATAGACTTAAGTCAAGGGTTTAATTTAGACTGCGGTAGTGCTATTCAATCTCGAGCAATACGCCATTTTAATAATGAATTATATTTAGTTGGTAATTACAATTGTCCAAATGATGAACGTATAATGAAGCGAGTAAATAATCAATGGGTGCAGGTAGGTTCAGATATTACTGGAGATTTTTGGCTAAATAATTTAACTATTTTCAAAAACAAACTATATGTAAGCGGATACTTTTTTGCTCCTTATGCAACCGATAATGGTATTTTTAGTTTCGATGGTACAAACTTTGAAAATACCAATGGTGGTGCTTTACCTTCCAATGTTTGGAATACCTTTGAATATAAAGACGAATTATACGTGAGCGGGCAAATTGATTTTGCTGGTGGGCAGCCAATTGGAAGGTTAGCTAAATGGGATGGAGATCAATGGTTGAATACAAATATAAATACCGCAGGCACCATATATGCGATGGCTGAATATAATGGTAAATTAATTGTAGGAGGTTTTATAAATGATATAAATGGAACAGGAGTTACCAATTTAGCAAGTATAGATTTTGATGCAGTAGGAATTAATAACGTTAATTCAACCTCATATTTCAAACTCTATCCCAACCCTACCAACTCAACTTTCTCCATCGAGCTTTCCAATTTTTCCAACTCAAAAGGTATTTCTATTTATAATGCTGTAGGTCAATTAATGCTACCGCAAAAAACAGCAGAAAAGACTTTTGATGTTTCCAGCTATGCAAAAGGAATGTATGTAGTGGAAGTACAAACCG
>ENA-OFCX01000544-OFCX01000544.1-metagenomes-genome-assembly--contig:-NODE-544-length-19050-cov-12.603475_pt1 | contig 19050 bp, 16 predicted proteins | sample MGYA00153384_OFCX01 | MGnify analysis MGYA00153384
AATCGATCGTCAAAGTTAGGGTAAAGTGTTTGTTGATTGTCGATAAGGAAAGTCCGATTATCACACTCTAACCAACGAAGGTCGGCTCTAGATAACGCTTGTAACTCCTGAAAGGTGGATGTGAGCATCACTCGATCGCCCATTTTCTAGTGATATAAGCTGCCACAATCAATCGCCAAGCCGAGAATCCGCATTCGGTGGTTGATTGATAAAAATTTCTCATGAATTACTAAGATTACGGAGATCCTAAGTCCTCATGAAAGTGTCCACAACGGAGTAGTAATGGTTTCAGCGATCGTATTGCTCGTTTCCTTTAGATGAAAGCTAGTCTAGGTAAGCTTTAGAGGTCTATCTTGCAGGTTTTTACATGTACCCTATAGCTATCCCACTATGCTTCAATCTCAACTCGTCCGAGCGGATAAGCGATACAAGACAAGATCGAGCCTGCTTCTTGTTCGCTAGAAGTGAGGGCACTAGGTGAGCCTTTGTACTCGATATTACCCTCTATCTTTGTGAGTTTACAAACTCCACAAACTCCACGCTTACAAGCACTTTTAAGTGGGATATTTTCTAGTTTGCCAAGTTCTAGAATTGACTGTTCGCTATTATGCTCTACTTCAATACCGGATTTTGAGAATACGACTACCGAAGATTTATTAGATTTTTCTAGTAGTGACGATTGAATCTTTTTCGGTTGAATTAAAGTTTGTGCGGGTAGAAATGAACCAAAACTCTCTTGATGGTAGTTCTCCATCGGGAAATCTAAATTTTCTAAGGTATTTTCGACTCCCTGCATAAAACCATCCGAACCACAGATGTAAACTGCTCGATCCTTAAAATCATCGGCAATTTCTTCGAGCATTTCTGCATCTAGGCGACCTCTTAAACCCGACCAAGAGCTTCCGGCTTCTTCCTGTGTCAGACTAATATGTAGGTTGAATTTAGGATTTCGATCTGCCATCCAAGACAACTCTTTTTGAAATATTACATCGCTAAATTTACGTGCGCTGTGAAAGAAGATAATATCTAAATCCAGATTAGAATCATATGCCCAGCGTGACATCGACATCATTGGAGTAATACCGCTACCTGCCGATATTAATAGTAGTTTTCGATCGGTTCGATCGATGCAGGTAAAATCACCCATTGGTTGACTGATTTCGATTTCATCGCCTAGCTTGAGATTCTCATGTAGCCAGTTTGAGACTACTCCAGAAGGTGCATTTAGAATATTGGAAGGTGCTGGAACTCTCTTGACTGTAATTTCTAGGGTATGAGGACGAGATGGCGTAGAAGAAATAGTATAAGAGCGATAAATTGACTCGCCGTTAATATTTAGATTTAACGTAGCAAAGGTACCTGGTTTATAATCAAATAATGTGAGTGGGTTGGTGGCAAATCGAAAAGTTTTTACGTCAGATGTCTCTTCAATAATTCCGATACAACTAACTGTGAGGTTATCTCCAGTGACTTTCCCATTTTTGCTTTCGACATCTTTGATATCTTGAACAACCAACCAGGAATCCCCGATATAGATTGAATCTCGTACTTTTAGTGCTTGTGGCGCATTTAATTCGATCTTTGTGTTATTTAGAGATGAAGGATTGGTCGGTAATAAATCTTGGTAATACCAAGTATTTGCCGATTGGACGAACATTCCATGAATCTTACTTACCTGAGAGTCATAAAGCACCAGATGACAAGATGGATCTCGCCCAACGAGAGAACCGCCAATCGAATTAGATTTTAGACTGATTTTTTCAACTTTGTTAGTCTCAAGATTAATAACTTTGAGTTCGAGCATAATACACCCCTAGTAAAATATTGATACTTGTTGTTACCGAACTTTAGTAGCATCAAAGCCTTTTTTGGGATCTGACCTGACGATCGTAGCTGTATGGGAAGGGGGGATATTGCTGCGAGTGAAAAGTCTGGGATTATCTACCCGAAGCTGTTCGATGACATTGTGATGAGTATCATCATCTATTTGCATCTGCTCTCGCTTGTCCTCCAATTCATCAAAACACCGCTCGATATTACCAGTGAAATTATGCTTGGTTAAGTATTCTTTCACCATCATTCGATATAGTCTGGATTTCTCTACATTAGCTAGCTCTGGAGTGAATTTGGCGATCGCAACTACTCGATCGGGTGTGAACTTATCGATCTGTTCTGATAGGTTGGGAAAATTTTTTTTCAGTTTAGTCCGCAAACCAATTGCCGACACTTCATTTTGATATTGCTCTTGAGTACGTCCCAAAGTTCGATACCCCCAAATAGCTCCGGCTAAAATGACGATCGCGTTAAATCCTAAGACAACCACATTAGGCATTGAATTCAAGATTGGACGACCACCAAAACAGAAAAAGTACCAGAAGGAACAGACGGTAACAAGTGTGAAAATAATATGCCGAGATTGGATGCGACTATCGAGCGACTTACCTTGCTGAATTACAGTGGCTTGATAAAACTTTTCTACTCGACGTAGCCCTAAGTAGGATAGAGCAGTAAACATCGCTAGGGTTAGTGGAACGGCTACCAATTTTGGAATAGGGATTGGCTGTCCAAATAGGTAAAACCCAGGTTTTAAGAGAGTTCCGATCGCATCATCCCGACTCCAAGCACCGGAAAAGTAATAATCCCAGTTCCCCGCAAATAGGTAGAAGTAGAGAAAGAAAGCGATCAAAATGCCGAAGTAACCATACTGCACAAATTGTCGTCCAGGTTTTTGTAATTCTTGCCAGTAGGCGTTTTCTGCATCGATATCGATACAGGGTGATTTACAACCAACACAGGCACTTTGATGTGCGATCGTCCGACATTCTGATTGGGAGAAATTAGTGTTGGGTTGTTGGTGCGCTTGGCTACCCAGCAATCCTCTAGGCAAAGTAAAGACAGATTGCACAGGTGAGAAGGGGCAAAAGTAGTTACACCAACTCTTCCCCGCGTAGAGAAACCCAACTACAATTGCTGCTAGGATGGTTAGGGATAAGAAAATGCCCAAGGCTAAGGAGTTCGAGTTAACCAATAGCATTCTCAGGGTCAATCCCACAAAAAATAGCGAGAACTGTAGGTAGAGATGGTATTTGCCCAACCAGGAGTCTGCTGAAATCTGAATTAGTTCATATCGAACCATCCCAGAGTCGATTACTTTCTGCTTACGTTGGCGGTCTAAGTGTCTGGCAAGTTGTGAGAAAAATGAGAGCGGGCAAATCCGTCGCCAAGTCTCATGCCCGAACACAAAAATGATGAATATGGCAGCAGGAACGACTGCCGACCAGAATATCCGAGGTGCTAATTTGTAGGGTGTTTGAGGTAAGCATTCACCCTGAACCTGAATACAGGCTTGGGAATCGAGGTGGAAGGGGCTATGCAGGTTGCTAGGAGTGGTCAAAATTGGTGAAATTGGGTCGTAAAACATTGAGGCGATCAGTACTAACCAACTAATGGCGAAGAGCCAGCGGATGCGGTGCATTTGGGTTTCTGGTATTTGATGAAACATATTTAGGATTTATTGATTTTACATGTCCCTATGATTGTCTGAGTTTTCACCAATTTGGTCTAGACCTATTTAAAAGCGACCATCAAGAGCTATGAGATACTAGATCCAGGCTTTTATATTGGGCTTTGGATCGGATCGATCGGTTTTGGTTCAGAAAAAATCGGTTTTGGTTCAGAAAAAAATTGAGCCAAGTCAATCAATTCAAAATTTCAATACGATGGCACAATATAAAGTTTTTGTTAAAATAGTTGGTGTCAGGAGTATTGATCGTCTAGATTAGTCTTTCCTGGGTGATTAATATATTTATAGAGTGTTAGATCTCTAAAAGACTGGCTGGCAGGCTACTTGAATGTATATTTGCAGGTATGCAGCAAAACTGAAGTTAGTCAATTTAGGCTTAACCAGGTAAACTATAACTGGCTCTTAAAAAGTTCAATATTTGGAATAGCTAAGTAACCAAATTTACATTTATACTTGTGATGGAACAATCAAAATATATTAAAGCGTCTGTCCTGGGGAAAGTAATAATAAAAAGGAAGGCTATCGAATATTTAGGTCATACTCTTCGTAGTGACGGTATGTTAGATCTACTACGCAAAAAAATTAGTGAGAAAGAGGTAACAGATGCAGATTTCAAACGATTTGTAGAAGCGAAAGAAAATATTAAAAAAGAGAAGTTTATTTTATTATGCGAGTTTTTTAAAGAAGATTGGCGAGAAATTTATACTCCAAATGCTCTAGAATTTGAGTCGAAATTTTTTGGCAGAAAGCAAGAACTTAAAGAGCTTCAGAAACAAATAACAAATACTAATTGCCAGTTGTTTATCTTGTATGGCTTAGAGGGTATTGGTAAAAAAAGTTTAGCTGGACAACTAGTAAAGAAAATAGAACGAGCGAGCGATACAAGCAGAAAATTCAAGGTGCTGGTGAATCTTAGTTTTAGCTATGATTTCCCCCTTGACGTTCTCTTGATAAAATTGCTCAGAGAAATAGATTCACCAAATTCATATGATAATTCAAATATTGACGATCTAAAAGATAAGCTTTTTCTATGTTTGCAAAATGAAAATTATTTAATCATCTTAAAACAGGTAGCAGATAATGGTAACAATGAAAATCCAAAAGAATACGAGAAATTCTTTGGTGAATTAATCAATCCTCATAATCATAAATTTCACAATAGCTGCATTTTGTTAATCACCCATAAAAAACCTCATGAAGTAACTGGGGTAGCTGGTGTCCCTGGTTCAGCACAATCTTTAAAATTGGAGGGATTAAAGGAGCAACCTGCACTAGATTTTCTAGAATATCTAAATCCAAACCTACTAGTAGATCGAAATGCTGCTGAAGAACTGGTGAAAAGATATGATGGATATCCTCTTGCCTTAAAACTAATTAATTCTGAAATCGTTAAGTATTACAGTGGAAGTGTGCGTATCTTTTTAGATAAGAGCAAAGGTGAAGAAAATTTGCTCGTGCCACATAAAATTAAACAACTTATCCTCAAACTAACTGTCGATCTAGATTTAGCATGTCTAGAAATATTGAAAATATTGATAGATTCTGAACCAATTTCCCAATGGCACATTGAAAAAGAATTCTTGAAAAATGGTGTTTTTTCTAATCGTGATTTTACTAGAGCAATAGGTGATTTAGATCGAAGAGCTTTACTAACTCAATATAAAAACGATCGAGATTACTTGTATGGAGTGGGAAAATTAACCAGAGAGGTAATTCGAGATGTAGTTAACGCTAAATTATAATTATTAGGTGCTTGCTCTTGCAAAATGATTAATTTCACAACAAAAAGATAAAATATATGGAGACAAATAAAATGAGTTACTGTATCAATCGAAAATGCAATTCCCGACAACAAGATTTAAGTATTTCGACAGAATGTGATTCTTGTGGCACATCACTAATCGTATATGGTAACTATCATCTTATTGAAGATATCAGCAAGCCTGAACATAATCAAGAATGGGAGGTTTTTATAATTGAACATATAAAAAGCAAACAAAAGGCAGTTGTAAAACTACTATCACTTGATGAGAATACACTTTTGACAAATGAGCAAAGAAACCTAAATGATAAATTTGAATATTCATTTAATTTAGAAAAAACGGTGCTACTTGAATTAGATGATCGTAGAATTCCAAGATTTATTGCATCTGGATCTCTACCAGTTCAAAATTCTACACTTGATATTAGATATATCATAATGGAGTGGATTGATGGAGTGGATTTAAGTGAGTGGGTAATGAGCGATAATAGATTGTCGAGATCGGGACAAGCTTTAGCATGGTTAAGACAAGTTATAAATACATTGGGGAAATTACATTTTAAAAACTATCTTCATCGAGATATTAAACCAAGTAATATTATGCTGAGAGGCGATAATTTAATCTTGATTGATTTTGGCGGTGCTAAAGGTATTCATCCTAATATGATGCATGGTAGTCCACTCACAGGAATTTATTCAAATTATTACTCACCCCCAGAACAAACTAAAAGACCTTCCGAAACCGTAAAACAATCAGATATCTATTCTGTAGCAAAAACTTTTGTTTGTCTCTTGACAGGTAGAGATCCCAGTGAGTCAGACATAGATTGGCATCATCAAACCGATCTTGTCAATTCTCCATTTATTCTCTTGCTCAACTGGATGAAGGAGCAAGAGGTGTCGAATCGTCCACAGAATACAATCGAGGTTCTCGATGTCATAGATTTTCTAGAGCGACAACCCTGCCCTAGTCGTGAGGATACCAAGGCATTCATTGATAAAATCAAAAGTGATCGTAATACCGGATTAATTAGGTTTGCAAACCGTCTTGTAGAATATTTCTCTCTGTTTTCCATAACAAAAAATACTATGCAAAATCAACCAAAACCCAAGCAGGGGAAAAGGTTAAACAAAAAAGTTGTATTAATATTACTATCTCTTTTGATATTGATAATAATAATATTTAAAGACCCAATACTGGCTCTTTTTCTTACACCAGAAGTAACTACTTCTTATTCGATCAATTCTGTTGACGTAAGCTCTTTACCAAAAGAGCTTAAATACATGACTGGTAGTAGTGAAGTACCAATGTTTAGAATAATAGAAAACAAAATCGGAGGTAGAAAGATTAAACTGACTAAAGTTTTAGAAAAAACTTCTTGTAAAGGATCTAATACATCGATTGAAAGGTTAATGAATTCAGAGAATGGGCTTAATTTTGTGCTTTCCTCTGTACGTGCTAAACAGGAAGAACTTGAAAGTATTACTATCGCAAAGGATAGAATAGCTGTAGTAGTCGGTCAATCTTTTGAAAATGAGATTAAAAAGATTCAAGGTCTAACCATAGATGATTTAGTAAACATATATACTGGAAAATATACAAATTGGAATCAGATCGATCGTAAAATTGGTGATATAACAATTAGTGCATATTCTAAAAATCCTAATTGTAGTGGGACGGCAGAGGTCTTCCAGGAGCAAGTACTTGGCAATAAAGGTACTATTGATAACAAATTAATACATGATGATTTATCAACACATGATATCCTGAAAAAACTTAACAATGATGCTCCTGGGAGTATTTACTATATGTCATTGCCTGAGGTGGAAACTCAGTTTATTGTACCCATAAAAAATGAGGCGAATGAATTTTTACCTGCTAGCACTGATAAAGAACGCCCAGCAAAACCTAATACTCAAAAGTATCGATTTGTACTAAAAAGAAGTCTTTATCTAGTCTACAAAAAAGATCACAAAGCTATGGGTGATATAATTACCAAACTTATAAGGTCAAAAGATATTCAAGATAAGTTTCAAGAATTGGGATTTGAGTCAATTTAATGATTGTACTATTAGTATGAAAAGTATTTCTCAAAGCTACTTTATTGTGATTTTTGACTTCCCCATCAAATTTTCCAAAATGAGACTTATTAGATTATTAAAGCCGTAAATATTAATATGTCCGGCATATAGCGTTGAGATTTGGACTCGATTGAATGAATTTGCTGATCGATATATTCTAATTTTACGATTCGTAAAATTACAAGATCTGATAGTATTTTGGAAATTCGCAATCTCATCATTATTGAGATCCTAAATTAGATCTGACAGTAGATTCAATGACCTCCGTAATAGATTCTACCGATCATTATCAAACTTCACATGATGAAATTTAATTCGTCTAAACTAAATCAGCCAATTTACTCGAAACTTTACCCTGTACATTCTTCCGCCTGTCGTCATAAATTACCAAAGTTTCCAACTTCGCATGTCCGCTCAACAACCTGGCATCCCGCACATTCCCATCACTCAAATCTAAATAAGCCGTAATCGAACTATGTCTAACCCTGTGCGGTGACATTTTTTTCTCAACATCAGCCCCCTTCGCCAAACGTTCCACCAAATAACCCAAACTTCGCCCCGATAACCGATTGCCGTACGAGCGATTATCTAAAGCAATAAATAAAGGTTGACTCGGCTCTCCGCCTCTGACACTCAGCCATTGAGCTAACGCTACTCGTGTTTTCATAGCTAGATCGATCGCAATTTTCTGAATCTTTCCCTTCCGCATAATCCATAACTTATCAGACTGAAAATCCTCAATATTTAAAGCAGTAACTTCACTCCGCCGCAGTGCATTATCCCACAGCAACCGCATAATCGCATAATCGCGTTTGCCACCAATTGTCTCTCTATCGATCGCCTCGATCATCACTCGATAAACATCCGGCTCTACTCCAGAAGTATCCCGATATACCTCCACCTTTAAACTCGCTACATCCTCCAAACTAAACCCACATTGACTCAATTTTCGCGCATGATTCACCAAAGATTTAATCGCCGCCAACCGCGTATTAATCGTATTTGGCGAGAGATTTAGATCCAACAATCGCGACCGATAACTTAATACCACCGCAATTGCTTGTGCGCTGGGTAAATTCAAAAACTCGCGAATCTGGTAAGGGTTCACCTTAACTCCGGTTATCTGGAGAAAAAAGTCATTCAGAGCCGAAGCATAAGTCCGTTTGGTATGTTCAGAAATTTGCAGCTTGAGAAATTCTGCCCAAATATTATCGTCAGCCACCAGCGATCGGGCGATCGAGCCGATTGTCGTTCTTGTCAGATCTTGAATCGATTCACCGATTGGTACAATTTTACTGTCATTCACGATCGAGTACCGCCCCTCCACTTAAATAGTACAATATTACTGAACTAGCCGCTGCCACAGGTTTGATTCCGAAAAGTGCGATTATCGGACTCAATATGAACTGGCTAGATTTTCGCCAATTTTGATGTGGGGGGGGGGAAAACGCAGAATTTGGACAAAATAGTACGCTAAGGCTGAAAGCCGCTGACTGTGCGACTTGTCAGGAATTACCTTCAAAATACGCAAATAGCCATAGTTTGTCTAGTTGGGGTGTACCCCAATCTGAGGTCAGCTAAAAGCCGCTTAAAGTGTCAAGTTAGAGTCCTTTTTATCATTTATTGACATCTTTGATCGCAGGTCATAAAGCCTTTCCTGACACAAGAAATCGTTAGCGTACTTACTATTTCCCCCGAATTCTGCGTTTCCCCCAAGTACGAGAGAAGCACACTTTTTTTTAGAGAAGTATTAATCTCTATGTCGATCGTTAAATTCTCTAATTTTGCCGCTGCAATTCTCATTGGATGTTTAGTAATCATTTCATCTCTAACACCAACTTTTGCCTAATCAACAGATCGCGATCGAGAATCAGACCGAAATAGTCGATCGCGATGCTGTAGCTAGTTTGACGATGTGCTTACACTGGGATCTATGAATGAACGATCGAGAACGTGGTGATTTTTACGTTTTATCGATAAGAGTTGTAAAGATGTCTTTTTGTGTAATCTAAAATTCTTCAAGCCATTGTAGTATAGTGCTGGTACTGAAAAAAACTAGAATTAACTTGAAATAATAAGTCAACTCAATCTAAATACCCAATGAGTTGAGTTTTGAGAGTTTTATAGCTGCAAAATAGAGAGAGAAATCTATAATACCAGGAGAAAATATGGCTAATATTTATCAAGATATTTGGAATGCAGATCAGACTGGCAATGGTGTACGTCCAGTTTTTGACGATCGAAGTCTCAGCAATAATGAACAGGCAACAGGCTATGTAAAAATCAATAGTCAACTAGATAGCAGAGATTCAAATCTTCAGGTGTTAACAGAAGTAAAGATTCCTGCAAACAAAACACGTACCTACGATTTATCTCGTCAATTATTTGAAAATTATGCTTTAGATCAGCAAAGTAATGAAGTAGAAACTCCTGAAGAAAGAGAAGAAATTCATAATTTGATTCAAGCGATTGTAGATACTGCTCCAATGCAGGTAGCTCGTTCCTATGTTGAAACACAGACTGGGACGACAGTATCCAAAGAACGTTGGTATTCAACTCTATTAGAATTATGGTTTCGACGGTTTACCCAAACTAGTGGTCGGGATCTTTCTGCCTTCGAGCATGTGATCGTGGGAGAGCAAAAAGGTTCCGAGGTTAGTGGCTATCACTTCTGGTACAAATACTACCTAGATGATGGATTAGCACGTCAAATCGATGGTGGAAGAGCTAATTTCCCTGGACTCAGTGACGATCGCATCATCTATCTTAAATCGAGAGCGGATGATGGTCAGACGAACTTTCCTGAATCGGTAACTATTTCCTATCGTTGGAATGCACCTGACTATGAAGCGCAAGAAATTCGACCGCTTACAAAAAAAACAGGTGGCTTTTTCGTAGGTTGCAGTATTGAAGGTTTAATGGCAATCGGCACAGTTCGCGCTCACCTTGGCGCACGCGCTCCAAAGGAGGCGGTTATCAACGGTGCACGTTACGATTTAAAAGTCTTTCGCAGTGCAGATGATAAAAATTTGAGAACTTTTTTCCCGATATTTCTGGGTGCGGCGGGAGAAATTATCACCAATGGAGAAGATGAAACTCCAACAGATAACATACCAGTTATCGATGGACAGGTAAAAATTATCGCTGCTTTGGTTAACCCTATAGGTGACGATCCAGGTTCAGAGATGATTAGCTTGGTCAATATGAGTTCAGCTAGTATCGATCTAGCTGGTTGGCGACTTCTTGATAAGATGAACAACCGCTATGAAATCGCCGATCTCACTCTGCGTGGTGGTTCAACAGCTACTATTGTTTTACCTAAAAATTCGATGCAGTTATCAAATAAGGGCGGTGAGATTCGCTTATTAAATTCCAGTAATCAAATCGTTCATCGTGTCACTTATTCTAAGGAACAAGCTAGTCGTGAAGGCTTAACTATTACATTTTAATCTAGCAGACGGTAGGTTATTTTGGGTGAGATAACCTATTGTTCTATTGACTATTTTTATAGCATTTATCTGTTATTTATGGAGGGAGAATGACTATATTTAAGGTTATGACTTGGAATGTGGAGAACCTATTTCTCTCTGGTACAGAGTTTGGTCCGAAAACAGCAGCCGAATATCAAGATAAACTCCAGAGCTTGGCTGATACAATTTTGAAGATCGATCCCGATGTATTAGGGCTGCAAGAAATCGGCGATATAGAAGCTCTAAACGATCTCAACTCTCTACTTCAAGGGCGTTATCCCCACAACTATGTTTCATCATCCCCAGATCGGCGGGGAATTCGAGTTGGTTTTCTGTCGAAGTTAGCAATAGAGGAAGGAGAGGAGATAACCGATTTGCCTAAAGGTGGATTACGCAAAGTTATTGGTTACGTCACGGAAGCGGGTGAACCGAAAAGCATTACAAAGATGGGGCGGGGTGCAGTGAGAATTTTGGTAAAACCTCAGCCCAGTTTTGCCATTGATATTATTAATGCTCATTTGAAATCTAAATTATTAAGTTTTGCTTCTGCGACAGGAGGAACCCGATTTAAACCCAGAGACGAAAACGAACGCGCTCAAGAAGCTGGACTAGCCCTATTGAGAAGAACGGCAGAAGCTGTCGCGTTGCGGGTTAAAGCTAATGAGTTGCTAGAAAATAATGACGATCGCGGTTTGATTATTTTGGGCGATTTAAACGATACGCCATCGGCGGCAACTACCCAAATTCTCCAGGGTCCGAGTGGTAGTGAAATTGGTACAAATGGTTTCGATCGTGCAGATGCTGGAGATGATACGCGGTTGTTTAATCTAGCTTCTTTAATCCCTGAAGCCAGACGTTATTCGCGGATATATCAAGGCAACAAAGAACTCATCGATCACATTTTTGTGAGCGAAGAACTATTAACTGGTTCACCGCGTCAGTTACCAACAGTGGATAGTTTTTTTGAGATCAGTGCCTCGATTCCTTCCATCACTGATAATCCAAGTTTAAGACGCGGCAAACCTGGCTCAGATCACATGCCAATTGTGGCTACTTTTGATTTGTAGATACTCTCAATAACTAGTTGGCACAAAATAGCTTCAGCTTTTCTAATTTTAGGCAAAATTGAATGGAGGTGAAAAGTTTTTGAAACCTCCTGGAATCTCACAATCGGTCAATTAGAAGGAGAGTTCCATCATTTAGATTAATTTATAGAGAAAAAACATCAGCACGGACTCCAATAGTCACATCATTGTTAAAAATCAGTCTTTTTTTTGCTGGGCTATCATAAACGACTAGGATTGATTTTCCTCCTTCATAAAGGGTTAATCCTTCTGCGCGATCTTGTAGCTCACCATGGGGAATATCTCCAAGATATTTCAATTGCCCGTTATTTTGACTGGAAAGACTATTATCTGCGAGTGTAAAAGGGTCGTCCAAGCGAAATAATGAATGTCTTCCGTCTAAAGCCATTGAGATCGAGAAAATGACGCTTGTATTTTCTACTATCGTTGCCGATAGTTTTTAGATTTAGCTCATGAGATGAGCCTTCTTCCACTTCAATTTCGAATAAGATTGCAATACCCCGCAGCACCGGACCCCGCAAACCGATGACAATTTTGTTACCGCGAACTGCCAATCCTTCAATGTCAAATCCATTCTCTTTGCTGGGGAGGTAGAAATAAAATTCTTTACCTGGCAAGTTATCGCGATCGTCACTCTCAATTATCTGTGCCAAATCGAGGTATTCATCTGTTGCCAATGCTTCGATCAGTGAATTACTCCTGCCATCTCGCTTTAACCAAGCTCTTTGGGAAGAACTAATCTCTAAATCACCTGCTTCATTAACCGGAATTCGAGCTAATAAGTAACGATTTTCTTCCCGTTCTACTTGTTTTAGCTCTTTGCCTTCAACTGAAAATTTGTGAGCTTCGATCTGAACTTTTTTACGCTTGCCACTGTGAGATCCAATCACCCAAAGATAGCCATTGTCATAGTCTAATCCTTCTATATCAACCTCGCCATTACCTTCGTCAAAGCCATCAATGAAGTCTTGGAACTTAAACCATTTATGTTCGCCAAAAATACCTGAATTATTTTCTAAGCGAGTAAATCTCTCGATCGTTTGAAATTCATCGGTTCCCATCCACAGATATTTTCCGTTATGAGATGAAACCACACCTGACAAGTTTTTGACGATATCTTCAATTTTATTGCCTGATGCAGGATTGCACAAAATTTTTACTCGTTCTAATTTTTCTAAATCTGCCATTATTAAAGAAGTTGAATTTATATCCAATCTAATCTCCGCGTCGGGTCGAGTTGACCCCGAAACAATAACTTAATCTCCGCTGGCTTTGCATGAAACTGTTCTGCCAATCCCCGTACATCGTAACCATTTCTAGTCAGCTTTGGCTCCAGCTCATCAATCTGCTTCGACATCACCGACTCCGCAATCGCCGCAGTCACAGGCTTTTCCCCCACTTGATAAGCAGCTTCCATCGCCAACATCAAATGCTGTTGAATTTGCAATGGAGTTCTTAACCTTTCACTGAGTACTTCAATCGCTTCAATCGTCAGCACATCTGACAACTTAGTCCCATCCATCACACAGGACTGAATCAGCCAAGTAATATATTCCCGTTGGCTACCAACCATCCCCTCCAACGTAAACACAACCGACCGATAACCAATTTCCTCCATCGTGGCTAAAAGTGCCCAACCCGCCAATTTTGTAGGTTTAGCAAGTACGTCAATAAGTTACTTTGCAGTACTAAGTCATTCGATCGCCTCAGTTATGCTTCCATTTTCTCGATTTTTGGGGAGTGCAGAAAGTATCCATAATACTCCCCCTCGACTCAACCAACCTCAAAGAGGTTAAGAGATTTATACTGCTTCAATTGTTAACTGCTGTTTATTGCTGAAAGTCATGGCTACACCTTTCTCGATATAGGCAGCCTCATTAATGAAAAGTGGAAAGACAGTAGATTCGCCTTGATAAGAGATCGTCTCACCAGCAAATGTCAAAAACATCGGCTCGCCAGGATGTAACGGCTGATAGTCTTGAAACTGGAGTTGGGGATGAATCATTGCTTGGATTTCACCTGCCGAATTGCGCGGATAATCAATCGATGAGAAAGCCTGAAATACATTCACATCTGCTGGTACTGGCAAGGGCTGACCCATATTCATTGCGTCTAAATAGTCCAAAATGGCATGAATCAGCATTTCGGTTTGTTGAAATAACTTGGCATTGAGGACACCCTGAGCGATGGCTCCGACTTCGATCGCGCAGCCTAATAGGGAAAGCGATAGTAGCATCGGATCGCAATTTACGCCATGTAAAACTCGAACGTCTGGATGAATTCGACTCAAATAGGCAGCTAGTCGCAAGTTAGTTGGATGGCTACTAGACAGGATAATTGTCAGCCCCATATTTGCAGTCGAGGAATGTAAATCGATAATGAAATCGACATCAGTTAATTGGGCGGCGATTTCCTGGGTACGTTTGTCTTCATAGCTAGTCAACTCCAAATTAGCTAGATCGTCTTTGGAAAAACAACGGTTTAAATCTCGATCGATATAGCGTCGATTTTCTTCGATTGCGCCAGGATTGGCTAATAATGTCAAACACTCGAAACTTTCTCGGTGTAATAGAACTGGGAATCGATCGAATTTCTTAATTAGATATACTCCTGTCAACTCATTACCATGCGTTCCACCAACAATTGCGACTTTACGGATTGAATCGGACACCATGAGCGAGTCTCCTATTGAGCTAGTGAGTAATGCGGTTAACGACTGTGTACCCCGATATGACTAACAATAATGGAGAACTTTCATAACCTCAAGGTTAAGTATGTTATATTTTTATCACTTTTTAATTATGGAATATCGAACTCATGGCTATTCAGAAAACTACGGATACTGACAAAGAGAACAACCGGATTAATCTTCGTGACTTGGAATGCTTTATTGCTGTTGTGGAAGAAGGGAACATTATTACCCGCGCCGCTGCGAAATTAAAAATATCGCAACCATGTTTAAGTAATCAAATTATCAAATTGGAAGAAAAATTGGGGGGTGTGACCCTGCTTGAAAAAAAGAAGCTAACTCAAGCCGGAAAAGCTTTTTTTGATGAAGCCGAGACAATTTTATCAGCCTTAAAAGCAGCAGCTCAGAGAACAAAGCGCATTCATCAGGGTGAATCTGGTTATTTGGCAGTAGGCTTTACCAGTTCGATGGCTAATGGGGTATTACCAAATATTTTGCGAACTTTCAAAAAAGACTATCCAGAAATCAAACTGATTTTGAGCGAAGAAACAGGTTCAGATCGAATATCCAGACTACGAGAGCAGTTAGTTGACATTATGTTTTTCTATTCTGAAGATCGGGACTTTTCCGAAGAAAAAGATTTAAAGATAAAAAAAATTGGTTCAGAGTCGTTAGTCGTTGTTCTACCTGAGAATCACCCACTTGCAACTAAAGCCAAGATTACAATAAACGATCTCAGAGATGAGGATTTAATCTTGCCAGATCGTCAATTTGCAACTGGATTATGCAAAGAAATTATTGATTTATATACACAAGCCAAGATTCAGCCGAAGATTGTGCTGAACGCTGTCTTCATGGTGACAATTTTGGGTTTAGTTTCAGGTGAATTTGGAATTAGTATTTTGCCAGATAGTGTCAAAAATCTGCACAGGACAGGAGTGGTCTATCGTGAAATAGCTGGGCAGCTAACTAAAAAAAATCAACTATGTGCAGTTTATCGGAAAGGTAATTTTTCCATAATCTTGAAGAATTTCCTCGATACAATCAAATAATTATCTGGTCAGCAATCTAGCTAGGGGCAGCAGAATGGCCTGACATCAGAGATCGAAGCTAGATGAGCATATTTTTTGACCAAATATCCTAATGCTCGCTCACTTAGAGGGTGCTTGAAAAGGGGGGTATGAGGTAGAAAAGCTTTCAGGGGATAAGCTGAAGATACTTAGTCACAGCAACCCTGAAAGAGATATGAGTAAAGCATACTCCAGTAACTGGTGTTTGAGTAGCAAGTGTGCAGAAAGTGCCGTTAAGCCTGTAATCTGCTCACAGTAACCATTTCAACAATAAATTTTTCGGAGGGTGAAACCGTACCAGTTGAACTAAAGTCTATTTGGTACAGTAAATAGCCACGACAGTGTTTGGGTTTGAGCGACTTGCGGCAGCGGAGGTTTAATTGGTCCCTGACGGGGCGACAGGTCGCCTGAAAACTAGGCAGGGAGGCAACTCTAGACAAATTGCCTGAAAAAAGATAGGGTAAGAGAGCTTCTTACCCAAAAAACAATTAAATGTTACCAGAATTGTATCATGCCCATTTATCAGAAAAATTCACACGCGGTAACTACTTATTGACAATTTTATTGATTCAAGTAGTGCAATCTATTAAAGAAGTCACGCTAGAAAGGACCGCAACAAAACTAGCGATGCCAATTAACTTTGAAAGTCGAAGAAAAAAAGTTCAAAGATTTTTATCAGATGATGAATGGGATTTAGACAGTATTTGGTTGCCATTAATAGTTGCTTGGATTAAAGGCAGTGTCAACCAAAATAATATTATATATTTAGCAATAGATCGAACCAAATGGCAATCAAACAATATTCTGATGGTCAGTATGATTTGGCGAAAGAGAGCAATTCCTATTTATTGGCAAATGCTTGATAAACAAGGGAACAGTACATTGGAAAACCAACAATTAGTATTAACCCCAGTATTCGCTGCCCTATCAGATTATAGCTTGTTGGTACTGGGAGATCGTGAAGACTAATTTAACGGGCGACCGATTGAGTAAATTATTGATTTTGCTATCACTATAGCAATCCTATTTGAGTCCCTATGTTTATAGTACTTTTGCTCTATACTTAATTTGTTGGTATACCGCCACTAGAGCAGTTTTGCTGATAATTTTTTTGTACTATAAAGTAAAATTCTCAATTAGGATTGCTATAGCATACTTGAAGAGTATCATCCAAGGGATAGATATCAAATCAAAGCAAGTTCAAGAATATCTCGGCAGAAAAACAGAATATCACCGAAAATATGCTAGACATAGCACTTTCTATATTGGACTCTGGGGTGAATCATGGGTCGATTCAATATCTAGTAATTGGGATGTTGTTGTTGAATTAATGTCTTTATCCCCACACAAACTACCTAATTATCAATAAGGCTTGAGAGCTATGAGACTTATCCTATCAGCTTTATAGGCGACTTGTCGCCCCGACAGAGCATTTTATGCTTCTCGGCAGTTTCAAAGGTTCGAGCTATGGGAAATCCCATAGCTGTTAAAACCGCACGAGTCGGCTTTCCCCCGCGCGATGAATCGACGCGGCTCCCAGCCTTCCCGTTATCTTCTGGTGGTTATGTCACGAATTTTTCGTTTGCTCGATCGCTTTGTTGGTTCGATATTATCTTTTGTTTCGCTCATTAGTCGTTCGGTCTTGCCTAACCGTAAATCGATAGCTAATAGATCGATGCCATCGATTAACTTGGAGCGATGGACAGTTGCAATATTTAACTGCTCACAACAGTGGAATCTCCAGTCGGCATTTCCTTGAAACTGAGTCAGTGCGCTGGTTAAAGCAGGAACAATCGGGTAAGCAGCTTCGGCTTTGGCAATCGATATCGGTGGTATTGGTTGCTCGTTCCGCAAGAATGCTAAATCGATAAGATCGCGTGAGTTGGTACTGGCATCGGCATAACGATCGGCGTTCGCTAATAATTTGCTTGTAAAACAATCATTAACACTCAAACACTTTACTTGTGACCAAGTTGGCTGACGAGGTGCATCCAACTCAAATCTGCCTTCAGCAATAATTTCAGTTTTAATTGTCACGCCATCAGCAACAATCCCCATTCTGATGCCATATTGATCGGTCGTAAACCTAGTAATTTCTAAAGATTCATCGGTTAGCAATAATTGTGGATTGTCCTGCCCGATCGTACTCCGCAACTTACGATAATCGGCTCCATAAGTACAAATAAAATCAATGTCGTTACTAGTTCGATACTCGCCTAAGTCCAACGATATTAGCGTTCCACCACCAAAATAAGCTCGACACTCATCTAAAAGCTGATGATTTAGTCCATTCAAAATACGATGGATGATGCGGTGTCGATCTATTTTAAAGTCCATAAATTCAGTTATCAACCACGATTTATATTTAAAGGCAAGCTGCTTAATAAAGGATCTTTCCTCTACAGGCAACTCAATGAGAAAGCGATAACGCCATCCGCGCTCGTAACTGGCAAGCTTTTGTGCATCAGTCAAGCAGTAGACATCTTTAATTTGCCAACCCAGAAATTCTAATAATGGTAGTTTTGGATGATGTTTTGCTTTCGTGAATAACTGCCTTTTTGAAAATTGCATATTTTCAATTTCTGTTGATATTTCTCGCAATATTATCAGCTTTTTGATGAGTTTGTTCAATCTTGCAAATAGCGATAAATAGTAGCTTTACTCAGTCTATACTCTCTCATCAGTATTTTAATCAGTACTCCAGCTTTTCTTTTTTCTTTTAATTCATCTATTTGCTGGGGATTTAATGCAGCTTGTTTACCGAAAATTACACCATTTTCTTTTGCTTTAGCTATGCCTTCTCTTTGCCTCTCTTTCCTTAATTCTATCTCGAATTCTGCTATGGACGCAAGCATGTTAAACATCAGTCTACCAGTGGCATTAGTTGTATCGATGTTTTGATCCAATACTTTTAATCCCACACCTTTTTTGTCTAGTAAGGCTGCTAGTTGGCAAAGATGCAATGTCGATCGCCCAAGTCGATCGAGCCGAGTAACTACCAAGAGATCATCTTCGTGAACGTAATCGAGGCAACATTGGAGTTGGTCGCGCTTGTCGTGTTTATCTTTAGCACCTGATTTTTTTTCTTGGAATATTTTCGTACATCCATAATCCTTCAGTGTGTCAAGTTGTATGTCAAGTGATCGATCGGCATCGCTTACTCTTGCATATCCTATGATTGCCATTTATTTTGTCTCAATCATTTATAGTCTCATTATATCTTAGACTTTGTGAGAAATAGTTAAAAAGACATAGAAAAAGACACGGTTGAAAAAGGTGGGAGAGGGTATAGCTTCTAGCACCTGAATTCTTACAAGGTATAGAACTCGAACAAATGTAATATGCAGTTTGATAGAGAGGATAAAAAAA
>ENA-OFCX01000545-OFCX01000545.1-metagenomes-genome-assembly--contig:-NODE-545-length-18918-cov-5.227588_pt1 | contig 18918 bp, 17 predicted proteins | sample MGYA00153384_OFCX01 | MGnify analysis MGYA00153384
ACTGGCCGTGGTGCGCGGCTCATACATTGTGCCCACCCAAAAGCGGCCAGTCGGGTCAGCCTTGCCATCGTTAAATCGCGTGGTTGCGGTGTCATGTGTTGCACTTACAAGTTTTTCAAGCGTTCCGCCCCAGTCGCGCGCCCGGTAAATGCCATCACGCAAAGCGATCACCAGGCCGCCTGATTGAGCGGGTGCGATGCAACCAGGCTCTGACGGCATGGCCCAGCTTTCAATGCTGGCCATAAAAATATTACAGCGGTGAATAGATTTGCCTGGTATGTCAACCCAGTACAGCATTTGCTCAGCTGGATGCCAGAACGGCGATTCTCCAAGTTGATAGGCTCGGGCGGTGAGAGGGATCATGTTGTCTTTCAAAACAGTGGCGCCAATGTCAATGACTGTAGCCATAAAAAAACCCGCTGACCTTGCAGTCAGCGGGTTTTGTGTGTTGATCGGTTAGATCAGCGGTTGTAAGCCGTCTCACCGTGCGAGGTGATGTCCAGACCTTCACGCTCGTCTTCTTCATTGACTCTCAGGCCGATGGTCAGGTCAACGATTTTGTAGGCAATGAATGACACCACGCCTGACCAGACGATAGTGATCAGCACGGCCTTGGTCTGCACCCACACCTGACTCACGATGGAGTAGTCAGCCGCGGTGACCATGGTCACGGTAACCCAGTCAGCCACGTAGCCAGGGCCGCCGAGGGATGGCGAATTGAACACGCCGGTCAGTATGGCGCCCAGAATGCCGCCAATACCGTGAATGCCGAACACGTCCAGCGAGTCATCAGCACCCAGCATTTTCTTCAGGCCGTTCACACCCCACAAGCAGGCAAAACCAGCCAGGAAGCCAATCACCAGGCCGCCGCCGATGCCGACGTTGCCGGCTGCTGGCGTGATGGCGACCAGGCCCGCAACGCAGCCCGATGCAGCGCCCAGCATGGATGCCTTGCCGCGCATCAAGGTTTCGCCCACACACCAGGCAAGTACAGCAGCAGCGGCTGCCCCCAGGGTATTAACAAAGGCCAGGGCGGCAAAACCGTTTGCCTCAAGTGCCGAACCGGCATTAAACCCAAACCAGCCCACCCACAACATGGCTGCGCCGACCATGGTCAATGTCAGGCTGTGCGGGGCCATGGCTTCCTTGCCGTAGCCGACACGTTTGCCGATGACATAAGCACCCACCAAACCAGCTACCGCAGCATTGATGTGAACCACCGTGCCGCCAGCAAAGTCAAGTGCACCTGACTGCCAGATGTAGCCTGCTTTGGCGGTCATGGCATCGGCCACTTCTTTGGAGGTGTAAGCATCAGGACCCATCCAGAACCAGACCATGTGGGCAATCGGCAGGTAGCTGAAGGTGAACCACAGCGCCATGAACAGCAGCACAGCCGAGAACCTGATGCGTTCAGCAAATGCACCAACAATCAGGCAGCAGGTGATACCGGCAAACGTGGCCTGGAAAGCGGCAAACACGATTTCAGGGATGACAACGCCTTTGCTGAACGTCGGTGCATTGGCAAACGTGCCTGCAACGTTGTCCCAGATGCCCTTCATGAACAGGCGATCAAAGCCACCAAAGAACGCATTGCCCTCGGTAAACGCCAGGCTGTAGCCGTAAATGAACCACAACACCGTCACCATCGAGAACGTGACCATGACCTGCATCAGCACAGACAACATATTTTTACTGCGCACCAAGCCACCGTAGAACAGGGCGAGTCCGGGAATCACCATCAAAATAACCAGGATGGTGGAAACCATCATCCAGCTGGTGTCGCCTTTGTTGGGAACGGGTACCGCTGCGGCAGGTGCGGTGGCTGCTGCGACGGGAGCTGCCATTGCGGCAGGCGCTACCGGTACAGCTTCTGCGGCGGCGGGGGCAACGGCCGCAGGTGACGCTGGTGCCGCCTCGGCTGGCATGGCTGCGGAAGCAGCTGGCGCGGCAGCCGGGGTTTGCGCCAACGCGGTTGCGCCAGAGGCCAGCAGGCTAAATCCCACAATCAGGGAAGCAAGGAAGTTTTTCATATCTGTATGTCTTTTTAGGAAAAGCGTTTGGGTGTTTGTCAGGCGCGCGGGTTACAGCGCTTCTTTGCCGGTTTCGCCGGTGCGAATGCGGACAACCTGCTCCAGGTCATACACAAACACCTTGCCGTCGCCAATTTTGCCGGTGCGGGCTGCGCCTTCAACGGCTTCAATCACGCGGTCGACCAGGTCGTCAGACACCGCTGCCTCGATTTTTACTTTGGGCAAAAAATCAACAACGTATTCAGCTCCGCGGTATAACTCGGTGTGGCCTTTCTGGCGGCCGAAGCCTTTGACTTCAGTGACAGTGATGCCCTGAACACCAATGCTTGAAAGCGCTTCTCGCACCTCATCGAGCTTAAACGGTTTAATAATGGCTGTAACCAGTTTCATGAAGTACTCCGCTGCGTATAAATTGAATCAGTGCGGTGTTCAGCACTTTTCATGCCAGTCACGCGGTCTACTTTTTGGGGCCGTCTTGCGTTAGTCAATTTGTCACACTGCTGTTTGTAGCGGCGTTGGTTCACTTTTCGAGGTTAATGCACCAAAATAACGCAGCAAGTTGAGTATTCAGCAATTAATGCACCGTTTTAATGCGTTAAATCCCGGGGTCTATTTTGAGTTTATCCATCGTGCAAAGCCGGGCCCTGCTGGGGCTGGCGGCTCATTCAGTATGTGTTGAGGTGCATCTGGCCAACGGCTTGCCCAGTTTTACGCTGGTGGGTTTGGCTGAAACCGAAGTCAAGGAAGCACGCGAGCGGGTGCGCTCGGCGATTCAAAACACCGGCCTGGAATTTCCCGGCAACAAGCGCATCACCGTCAATCTGGCCCCGGCTGATTTGCCAAAAGATTCTGGCCGCTTTGACTTGCCGATTGCGCTCGGCATTTTGGCGGCGAGCGGGCAAATTGATGCCAAAAAAATGCGCGGCTATGAATTTGCCGGTGAGTTGTCGCTGGGCGGTGATGTGCGGGCCGTGCGCGGCGCGCTGGCCATGAGCATGGCGCTGGCCACCGATGCCGCTGCTGCCAACACACAAGCACCCCAACTGGTGTTGCCCGAGGGCAGCGCCCAAGAAGCCGCACTGGTGCCGGGAGCAGTTGTGTACCGTGCGCTGCATTTGCTCGACGTGGTCCGTCAGTTTTTGCCCGGAGACAACCCGCCCGAAGTGCTCGAAGGCTGGTGCCGCGTGGAGCCGGAACAACGCGAAGCGCCGACCCGCTATGCCGACATGGCCGATGTAAAAGGCCAGGCAGCGGCACGGCGGGCACTGGAGATTGCAGCGGCGGGCGGCCACAGCGTGCTGATGGTGGGTGCGCCGGGCTCGGGCAAGTCGATGCTGGCGCAGCGCTTTGCCGGCTTGCTGCCCAGCATGCAAGTTGATGAGGCACTAGAAAGCGCAGCCGTCGCGTCCCTCGCCGGGCGCTTTGACATGGCCGACTGGGGCGTGCGGCCCACCTGCGCGCCGCACCACACCGCCAGCGCGGTCGCCTTGGTAGGTGGTGGCTCACCGCCCCGGCCAGGGGAAATTTCATTGGCCCACCGGGGCGTTTTGTTTTTAGATGAATTGCCTGAATTCCCACGAGCCGCGCTGGAAGCGCTGCGCGAGCCACTGGAGTCGGGCACGATCACCATCTCGCGCGCGGCGCACCGTGCTGAATTTCCCGCGCGTTTTCAATTGATCGCGGCGATGAACCCCTGCCCGTGTGGGTACCTTGGTTCGAGCTTGCGCACGTGCCGCTGCTCGCCCGACCAGGTGGCGCGGTACCAAGGCAAATTGAGCGGCCCGCTGCTCGACCGCATTGACCTGCATGTTGAAGTGGGCGCGTTAAACGCAGACGAATTGATCAACACCCCACCGGGCGAACACACTGCAGCGATCGCCGAGCGCGTGGCGTTGGCACGCGAGCGCGCCATCGCACGGCAAGGCCACTCCAACCAAACGCTCAGCGGCCAGGCAATTGATGCGCAATGCAGGCTGGACCCGCCTGCGGCCAAATTTCTAAACCTGGCAGCAACCCGCCTGGGCTGGTCAGGCCGAGGCATACACCGCAGCCTGAAAATTGCGCGCACGATTGCGGATTTGGTCGGCGCACAGTCGGTGCAAGTCACGCATGTTGCGGAGGCGATTCAATACCGCCGGGCGTTGAAGGCGCATGCCTGAGTAGCTGCAATGACCGCGTTAAACTGCTAGTATATCGATAGCTGCTTGCGCTGGTATTTATTGCGCTACAGGGCTTTTTATCATTAATAACAGCAGTTTTAAGTAGATTCACGGCAGTTGTGCGGCAAACACCCGTTTGTCGATCTGCCCGCTGGGTTTGCTCTGCCACGGTTAGCTGGTCTGGCTATTTCGAACTCTATCGGCGTGCGGCTTGTTTCGACGTAACTGGGCATCACCATAAATACACACTTTCGCAGCCTAACAAAATCAATAACTTACGTGTGACAACGCCAAAGTTAAAAGCACCAAATCTTCAAAGTGAGACGATGTCGCTGCACCGCCCGCGTTGCGTTACAAAAAACGCCCAAAGTAAGGGAATAGCATTTACCAGCAAGAACAGTGAAAAAATTCATCAGCTAATCGAGTCAGTCAACTGAATCTCACTAGGCTCCGTGGAGGTTGGTTGGATTAGGTCAGACCGCTGTAGTGAATTAACCGGCGACTTGCCGATTGCAGTTGGTAGAAGACCATAGTCGACAGTCAAATGCATAGCTAAAGGCTGTTATGGGCCATCTACAGTCACTAGTCGACGACCGCTTCGGAGGATCCAAACTGCATTCAGAAGCGCAGCTACTTCAGCTCCAGGGAGCGTCGGCATCAGGTTAGAAGCGGTAGCGGAGATTTCAGATTTGCCTACTTCAAACCAGCCATTCGCGCTGCCATAGCCCCGGTCCGCGGGCCGCCGTTGTGGGATGGCTGTGATGCGCAGGTGGATGACGCGGCGCACATCGAACCGGATTGGGATCTGGCGGCACAACCGACCCCCGACTACGAGGTAGATCACCGCATCAATTGGTGATAGGCACAACCGGCGATTTTGAATCGTTGCGGGGTGAACCTGCGCACGGCACACGCCGTACACCGCAGATCACGCTCCTGAACACCAAACTCTGATGGTGAACCTGGCTTGCGGGGCGGAAAATCGAGTGTTGCAGGCGAGTTCAGTGGAATTCCTACGTGACATACTTGGCTCCATTCGGTTGCAATGCTTATCCGTCTGAGTCAACCAACTTCAAACCATGACATCGATCCGGCCCCTGTTCTCGTGGCTCCTTCGCAAGGCTTGGGCTGTTGTCGTCGTGTTCGCCATCCTCTGGCTGGGTGCCTGGGGAGTCGCAAAGTTTCAGGAGCTCAAGCAGCTGGGGCAGACCATCATCCAGATTCAGTTGATCGAGGCCGGTGTCAAAGAAACCGCCGAGCGAGCGAAGTCCGAAGCACAGGCTCGCGTCACGGAACTGGACAATGCGGCGGTGGACATCGTAGAAAAGCGGAAGCAGACCCTGAACGAAGAGATCCAGCAATTGCGCGGCCAGATCCCCTCAGCGGCGCAGCGTGCCATTGCCATCGCGAGAGGCGACCTGCAGACCATCCGGGACTGGGCCGGCAAGGAAGTCACCATTTTGGTGAAGCAAGAAGAGCGCGATTTTCTTGCACGCGCACTCGACTATCGCTCCAAGCTCTCGGAGTATGAACAGGGGCTGGGTGACGGTCCCGCCGGGTTGGAGCGTATCCACCAGGAGAACATTGAGGTACTGAGGGAGATCGAAAGGCTGAACGAGGAGATCAAACGGCTGGTCAATTCCCACCCATTGCAAGTTTATATTCCCCTTACTAGGGTGAACGCAGAGCACATCCGCTTGTTGGATGAACGCAAGGCCAAGACTGCGCGCACCCATGCGCAGAAAGCGAAATACGACGAACGCTCCAAGTTTCTGAGCTCTATTCAGAAACCCAAACATCCCGGCGTACTGCTCAGTTCACTGAAAGTCGGACCTGTTGTAGAAGAACTTCGCAGCGCCTGGGGAGAGCGCGAAGCGAATCTCCGGCAAGACTGGTTCTGGCAGATCATCAATTTCGACTTCAGCACGACTGGTCTCGTTAAAGCGGCCGTGGTCATCGTTGCGGTGGCGGCTGTGATGCCGTTGGGCATCAGGCTCGTGCTCTTCTACGTCTTTGCGCCCATTGCGACGCGACGTCCTGCCGTAGCGCTGCTCCCCAATAGCGAAGGCCGGGTACTCACTGGACACGATTTGCCTGGTCAGGGGTCGGCTGGGATTTCATCGGTCTCTTGCCGATTGACGATCGACTCGTCCAACGAACTGCTCGTTCACTCCGAGTACCTGCAGAGCATGCCCAACGAGAGCAAGTCACGGACCCAGTGGATCCTTGATCGCCACATCCCACTGAGCAGCATCGCCGCCGGTCTGGTCGCGCTCACCCACATGCGGGCAGAGACTTCGCAGACGGTGGTCGTCTCTTCGACACGCGATCCACTGAGCGAGGTCTCATTGCTGGCGATTCCCAAAGGCTCATCCATCGTGCTGCTGCCTCGGCACATCGTTGGTGTGCTCCAGCCGCGCGAAACGATGCTGCGCATCACGCGCCACTGGCGCTTCTTCAACTTGCACGCCTGGTTGACGATGCAATTGCGGTATCTGGTGTTTCACGGCCCGGTAACGATGGTGGTCAAGGGCTGTCGCGGCGTGAGAGTCGAGGCCGCCGAGGCCGGCCGCAGCCTGAGCCCGGCCGCCACCATCGGATTCAGTGCCAACCTGAGCTATTCAAGCAGACGTTGCACGACCTTGTTTGCCTACTTGAGCGGCCAGCAACCGCTGCTCAACGACAGCTTCGCTGGCGGCCGCGGATACTACATTTACCAAGAGATGCCGTACGAGCGCCGCGGTGGCTTCATTGGTCGAGGGCTCGAAGGTCTTGTCGATGCAGCGCTCAAGCCACTCGGCATCTAGGCCCCGATTGGCGGCAAGCATCGCAGGCCATCAAGGATCGACCTCTACTTGCGCGTCAAGCCCTCGTCTTTCATCTACCGATTCGGATCGAGCCTGAGCGAGCATGGGTGTTTGGGGTTTGAGCAGGCGGTGGTCAATTGGTACTGGACTTCCGGAAAGCGGGTATTCGTCGCCGTCTGACAACTCTGCATTTCTGCCGGCCGTCGGAACTATCGACAAGTCATGGTCGATGTCAGCTTTCGAAAAGTCGGTTCAGACTCCTGGAGTTCCGCTTTGTCCTCGAAAGAGGGTCTGAGCCAGTTGCAGTTATCCGCGATTGACCGGTTTGGAGCAGTGAATGGCTGCATTGCTTCCAAACACAGCCCCCGACATTGACTGCGGGCTCGTTCGTGTGCTTTCGCGAAGTTTTGGGTGATGCTGGAATGGGGGGGGTGAGGTGGCGGGCCGCTTCCATTCAACTGGAGTCCAGGATGCTGAAATTAATTCACGAGCCAGTGAAATTGGCCCTCATCCATTGTTTTTAGTGTGGATGGACTTTCGTGGCGCGGGCTGCCATGCCCAAGTATGCGGCACCCAGCGCTGCAGCTCCCACAATCAAGCTCCAAGACAACGGCGAGACAAATGTAGACAGCGGATCGCTGGCCAAGCGCCAATGCAGCAACGCATGAATGATGCAAAACGCAGAAAGGCCTATGCGGCTCGCACGTTGCACATGGTCGTTGCCGTGATGCGTAAGCGCGATGAGCGCCCAAAACAGCGGTACGTGGATGGCCACAAACCACCAGCGGCCTTGTTCGTCGCTCAAACTGCTCAACACATACAGCAAGCGCCACTCAGATTGCGTCATCGCATCCAGTTCATGGGTGAACAATACCGCCAGCATAAGCTGAGCAAGAACTTTCGGCGGTTGCATCAGGAATCATTCAATTTGAATTGCCTGATTTGAAATGCATCAACAGGCCGAAGCTCAGCAGCAGGGCGGCGACTACGTCAATCCACATGACTTTGGCAATGGGTATGCCATGCGCCTGCAATGCAGCGATCAATACAAAACCCCACATGCTGATCAGCGCGGCAATGCCAACTGGCCAGCGCCAGCCCGGAACAGCAACCGCTGCAAAGCACGCCGCAGCAAGCAAACCAAAAAGAAGGGCTCGGTGCTGCATGAGAATGGTTAAATCATAGCCCTCACCCAGGTTGACACCGTACGCGCGCTCCAAAAACGGGCGTCCAAACACGCCTGCCAGGGGCAAGACATGGACCAGCCCTGTGACTGCAAAGCTAAGGCGGATCATCCATTCGCTCATCATTGGGTTCATGTTTTTTCCTTCCCTGTTATGAAATACAGCAAAGGACCAAACGAGCCAGCGACAAGAGTGATAACGATCCACGGCCAAATGTTCCTGCCGGTGTTCTTTGCATCACGCCACATCCAAACCATAACCAGCGTCAGGGCGATAACAAGATCGGCGAATATCTGCATGGATCCGTAGCTGTGTGCTATGGCCCCAAGGATCCCAGCAAGTCCTTCCATCCAAAGAGCGACTGCAGTGACTGCCCCGAGGGCGATCAAAGCTAAAATCAAAAGTGGTTTTTTCACAATATTTCCTTTCAAAAGTGCCTGCAGTGTGTAGAGCTTTTTGAATCAGCGCAATTACGTCGGAGGTAATTGAAATGGCTGTGCGGTGTGATTCAATATCGCAATGGAAACTGCCAGCCCAAGCCTTCGCGATACTTTGCAAACCGCCCGCAAATCCAAGCGCATCAGCCAGTTGGAATTGGCTTTGCGCATGGGCGTTTCGCAGCGGCATGTGAGCTTTGTGGAAAGCGGGCGGGCACAGCCAAGCCGCGAACTCCTGCTCTCGTGGCTGCATGAGTTGCAAGCGCCGTTGGCGCTACGTAACGTGGCGCTGCAGCAAGCGGGGTTTGCGCCGGTGTATCGCGGCAGTGAGCTTTCTGATGCGGTACTTGCGCCGGTGCGCGAAGCCCTTAGCCGATTACTTGCTGCGCAAGATCCGATGCCTGCGATGGTGATGGATGCCGCGTGGAATGTGCTGCAAATGAACCGGGGCGCGCAGTGGATGGCGCTGACGCTCATGCCCTGGATTGCGCACCTGCCGCAAGACCAACCGATCAACATGCTCGATGCCATGCTTCACCCCGAGGGCATGACGCGGCACATGACCAACCTGGAAGAAGTTGCTCCCGCCATGCTCGCACATTTACGCGATGATGCCAGCGTCGCACCCGAGTTAGTGACGCGTGTTGAACTATTGGCTGCCCAGATTCAAAAGCGCTTGGGCAAAAGAACGCTGACCCCTTGGCCACGACAAATGGCCCCGGTGCTCACGACCCGCTTTTCCACCCCGCACGGTGAGCTGGCATTTTTCAGCATGTTTTCCACATTCGGTACACCGCAAGACATCACGCTGGCTTCTCTGAGGGTTGAGCATTTATTTGCAGCAGATGACGCGACGCGGGCGGTGATTGCGACGCAATTGAGTTGAGGTAGTGACCAACCCTTTCAAGCCATGCCGAATGACTGCTCACGGATGCTGAAACTAGGCCATCTAAGTTCCGCTTTGTCGTCGGAAGCAGTCGTTTGCTGGTGTACGGTCAACAGTAATTTGAGGCCGATGGCGGGTCAATCACTTATCCGTCAAGCGATTTCAGTGGCTACATTTTTGGAATATTGGAATTGGGAAAGGATTTTTTTCACCAAAGTTAGAGTCTAAGTTTAGTAACCAAAGCGCTTAACTTTGGTTATGTCCAGTGACGGACAAGCGGTGGTGTTTTTTCGTTGCGGATGTTGCTTGGAAAGACCCTCGGGTTCCTTGGGCTCCACGACGAAAATCCATCGTAAGTTTCGGATTTCACTGCGCATATTTTTACTGGGCGCACGGTATTAAGACTTGACCCGCTGGCCTTTTAACGTGAAAGAATGAGCGAATGGACGAACTTCGCGCACTTCGCCTATTCGCCAAAGTCATTGCTGAGGGCAGCTTTGCAGGGGCTGCCAGGGCGCTGGATCTTGCCCCGTCGGTGGTCACACGCGCTGTGTCGGACCTTGAAGACCATCTGGGGGCGAGACTTCTGAATCGCACCACCCGAAAACTCGCGTTGACGGAAGTTGGCGAAGATTATCTTGGGCGCGCCAAACGCGTATTGACTGAACTAGACGATGCGGACGCTTTGGCAAGCACCCTCAATCAAGCGCCCAGTGGATGCTTGCGCGTGCTGTGCCCGCCCGCATTCGCAACCCATCAGTTGGTTAAACACCTTCCCGTTTTTCGACAACGCTTCCCCAACATTCACCTGGAGCTGTCGGCGTTCAGGCCGGTTGACTCTATCGATGAAAACTTTGATGTTTCCATACTTTCTATTGGACAACAGCCCCTCCAGGGAAACTTCGTGGTTCGGGCACTCGCCAAGTCAACCATCGTCGTTTGTGCCGCTCCCGCGTATCTGGAGCGATACGGGCAACCATTGCAGCCGGAAGATTTGCACCAGCATGATGGATTGCTCCCGGATGTGGCTGCAGTTCGGCGCGAACTGACGCTATTTCGCCAGGCGAGTGGCGCGCACGGCGCAACGCGGCGGATGCTCAGAGTAGGCCTGCGTGCACCCGTCATATCGACCAGCCAACTGGAAGTTCTCTACGCAGCGACCTTAGCCGGAATGGGGGTTGCGGGTTTACCAACGTTTATGGCCGCAGACGCGTTGCGAGACGGCCGCCTGGTGCGCGTCCTGCCAGACTGGCAAGGCGGCAGCTTGCAGTTTTATGCGGCCATGCCTACCCGCAAACATGTTCCAGCACGCACACGGGCCTTTGTAGATTTTTTGGTTGAAGCATTTGGTGGAAACCGGGACGACCCCTGGCTTGCAGCCATTCAGCAATAGGTTTGCCTCACGTCAAAATCCTGAATATCCATCATTGCCGCGCGCGGTCAGGTTTGCGCACGTGGCCATTGCAGCAAGGCACGCCAACTGCAAACAGGCCACGGCGCGCAATGTAATCAGTTTTCGGTTGCTCAAGATTGGCAGCTGCCCGTTCTTCAGGGAAATCTGCCAACGCCGCATTTCAAAAGTCGGAACCAAAGACAGTACGCTGGCAAGTCCGTAAAAGGCCAGCTTGGCCAGGAACGGGCCGTTGCTAAAGTAGTAGGTCGAACCCTTCTCCAAGTAGAAGACCCGCACCAATCCGGCTACTAACACCAAGGTCGCGGCGATGCCATTGAGCATGTCCGTCTTGCGTAGGCGGTTAGCGCCAGGCAAGGTGAGTGGTTGCCTTAGTTGATAAATGGAGACCAGCGCACAGACCAGCAGTGTCAGTACCGCAGCATGGTGCAGCGCGGCAAAGAGTAGCGTCATGGCTTCAGACTCAGGCGAAGTGTATCAGCGATAGACCGCAGAGATGGACGTGTATTCCACGCGGGCGTCCAGGTCTTTAAGCTTGCCGGATACGTTTTCCATCGGTGGCACCCGCCCCTCGTAGCGCACTGCCGTCTTGGTGTTGGCGTCAAACACCACCCGCAGCGGCGCGATGGCCAGGCGGATCAACAAGCTGCTGGGCGTGAGGGTGAATAAGGCTTGGCCATTGATCTGCTTTTCAAACTTCACATCAAAACCATAGGTGGTCTTTTCTTTGAGCACCAGCATGCGCACGGGCAGAGTTGCGCCAGCCATGAGCGGATCCCAGTTCTTCAGGATAAAACCAAACATGGAGGGCCCGCTGACAACCGGGTCGACAACATCTTCAGACGCCGTGCTGAGCTTGCCGTTGTCGTTCAGTTCGTACTTCAAATGGCGACCGCCTTTGCTGATCTGGACCGATCCGGTAAAGCCGGATTGCTGGTTAGTAGCCTCAAACCGCTGGGTCTCTTGGTTGGGTGAAACCTGCGCCGACTCGAGGATGATCACGCGCCCGGCTGGATCGCGGGTGATGTTGCTTGCAGTCAATCCGTTGGGGCTTGTAAGAACGCGGCGTTCGTAGCGAAAGAGCGGAGCCCCCGCAGGCGCGCGCTGAGTAAAAGTATTACCGCGGTACACCAGGGTCCCTGCGGCCTCTGCGGAGACTTGCAGGGCGTCCAGTTTGGTGAAATCCACAGAGCCGGCCTGGGCTGCTGTCCAGAAGCATGTGGCTAAAAGGACACTGTTTAAGGGGCGAAAGACGAGAAAGTTCATGTGTGGGTTCCGGTGTAAGAAAGCGAGTGCAATCGGTACCAGGAATGTAGGCGGTTGGCCACATGAGAAAAAGGCGCAATTTACAAAAAGACTCTTGCTGGATTCCGAACAATCAAATGGGACTGCTGCGGGGTTGCTCAGCGGCTATTCGCAAGTGTCAGCTAACCAGTGGCGGAATTTCGGGCCTGGCGTGTTTACAGCCATCCATCGCAGCAACCGCCGGGCGTTGAAAGCGCATGCCTGAACAGGTTGATCGGCGCACCAACTGTGCTGTTAATTAGGAGCGGCTTACGCCCGTATTTATTGGGCCATCGGCTAATTTGATACTTACATTTCTTCTGCAACACGTCGATCTTTGGCAGAAGCCATCGCGTCATTGACAGCACTGCTAGCAATGCTTAAAACAATCGTATGAGTACCACCCTGACCATTCGCAATCTGGAAGAGCCCGTCAAGCAAGCGCTGCGCATGCAGGCCGCAAGCCATGGGCGCTCAATGGAGGCCGAGGCGCGGGAAATTTTGTCGCGCGGTGTTTTGGGTATGGATCTGTCAGCGCCCACAACAGCAAAAACTAGCCCAGTTGAACCCAAGCCGCGTGAAGCGGGCAAGTTTGACCACATGATCGGCATCTGGAAAGGGCGCGGCACCACAGACCAGCTCATGCAGGCAACGCGTGGTGAAGACTAGCCCAGTGGCCGTGTTGGTCGACACTAGCGTCTTTGCCGATGTAATCTACAAAGACCCCGTTTGGGCCCCATGGGCATCAGATCAACTGACTGCCTACGCAGGCGCATCGCGTATCAACCCCATCATTTATAGCGAGCTGTGTTATCACGCCATCGGTATTGGTGAGGTCGATCAGCTGGTGCTCAACTTTGGGTTCCAGTTTGATGAATTACCCGAGGAAGCGCTGTTTTTGGCTTCACAGGCGTACCGCGCCTACAAGCAAAGAGGCGGCACCAAAACCGCGCCGCTACCAGACTTTTTTATAGGTGCCCATGCCCAGGCATTGGGCATTCCCATCCTGACCCGCGACGCAGGCCGCTACAGCAGCTACTTTCCGGGCGTGCAGCTGATTTGCCCTTAGCGCGCTGCGGGGTGGGCTTGAATGTGCGAACAAGACGCTATAAGTATAAGAGCTGCTAGCGCGCGTGTTTATTGCGCTACAGTGCATGTTTATACTGAATCGTGACGGTTTCCAGTGGATTCGCCGACGTTGTGTGGCTAACTACTACTTGTCGGTTTGCCCGCTGGCCTTTTGCAGCCACTGTTGGCTGGTCTGGTTGTTTCGGACTTCACCAGCGTGCGGCTTGTTCCGGTTCGATGAACAAGCGCTGGTGCTTTTTCGTCGCAGATATTGCTTTGCAAAACCTGACCCTTGGGTTCCCACTTTTGGATAGGTGCTTCCGTTGGGCTGCTTCATGATGACCGTTGAGGTAAACGTTAGGCCTGTAAAGCTGTTGGCGTCATATGCCAAATTCGCAAAGTACATGCGCGGCGCGCCCGCTGAATCGCCCGTGGTGCGGTCGTCTGAAACCAATATGAAGCGCTTGGTCAGGGAGTCGTAGTCGATGCCCGACAAACCGCCCACCACCGTCCCTGCGAATTCACTACGGCGCGGCAACACCTGCTGCCCAATCAGGCGCAGAGAGCCGACTGAAATTTCGGTGGTCGAGGCTTCAGTCGATCGCGTCGGAAACGTGTCGCCGTTGCCGCCGCAGCCGGCCGCCAACAGCGCGGTGGCAAGCGCAATGCCGCTGAGGCGGGAGGTATTTTTAGCGATGCTCAAGACCAGGAAATGCTGGCGCATGGTGGTTTGCTTTGATATAAAAACCTCAACCATGCGCATCCTTTGTTACCAAAGTGTGACCTCAGCTTGGCGTGAGCCTCACTAACTTTACAGCGTCAGTAATTTGTCTGCTGGTTGTATTGCGGCTGTTGCTGCGGCAAACGTGCCCGCTGCGTGACGGGCGCGGGCGCGTTGTACACAGCACCTTCGTTGCCGCGAATGGTCGAGCCATTCACCGTGACCTGGCTGCCCACAGCGGGCGGCTGCGCAACTTCAATCGTGCGGCGCGAGCCGTCGTCCATGCGCACACCGACCTGGTAGACGGTTTCTTTGCGCACGTTGCGCTCTATGGCATTGCCTGCCCAGCCGCCACCAATTGCGCCAAGGATGGTTGCTGCAGCGCGGCCATTGCCACGCCCCACCTGGTTGCCCAGCACGGCACCGGCCACGCCGCCAGCAATCACGCCCACGCCGGGGCCGTCTGGCTTGGTGGTGCGTGTCACGGGCGTCACGGACTCCACCGAGCCGCAACTTGCGCACACCTGCGCGACCGCTGGAACGGGCGCGGGCGCAGCTGATGGGTATGGGTACGGCGCATTGCTGGAATAGGTTGGGGCAGGCGCAGGAGCAGCGGTAGGTCGGGGCGTTGGCTTGACGACTTTTTTTGCCGGGGCTGGCGCGGGTTTTACCGCTGCGGCGGGCTTTTCAATCATGTCGTCTGCAGCGTTGGCTGAACTGGACGCAGCAAGCGGCAAGGCTGCCGCTGGTGCCACCAGTGCGACCGGGGCCATTGGCGCAATTTGCGCAGCCGGACGCTGCTGATAAATCATGGTGCCGCCCATGGCCAGAACGGCTGCGCCAAGGATGCCCACCGCTGCCCACAAAGGCTTGGCTGAGCTGGACGCGCTTTGTTGGCCCGGTTGCAAGGAGTCAATGGCTGTGGTCATGGCGTGTGCCCTTTTCATTAAAAGTGTGTTGCCGATCTTTTTGACGATCGCTGCAAGCAACGCAACATGCGCGGCGTGGTGAACTTTTAACGCTTCAGGCCGCCGAAAGAACACACACGCAGGTAAAGCTGCGTGTCATTTTGTAATGCGTCGGGTGCTCGCGTATCCATAACGTTTTAAAGATTCGGCGCAAGCAGTCTTGCCAGGTCTTCGGCTTTTTCGCCGCACCGTTTGGCCAGGTCTTGCAGCTGGTCGTCAGCAATTTTGCCAACGCTGAAGTAAGTTGCGTCAGGGTGGCTGAGCATGAATCCACTCACGCTGGCAGCAGGTGTCATCGCCAGGCTTTCAGTGAGGGCCATGCCAATATCAGCCGCACCCAGCAACTCAAACATCTGTTTTTTCACGCTGTGGTCAGGGCAGGCCGGGTAGCCGGGCGCGGGGCGAATGCCCTGGTACTTTTCACCAATCATGTCATCAACACTCAATGCCTCTGCAGGCGCATAGCCCCACAAGTCTTGCCTGACGCGGTGGTGCAGGCACTCTGCAAATGCTTCGGCAAGGCGGTCAGCCAAAGCCTTGAGCATGATGGACGAGTAGTCGTCGTTGTCGTCGTTGAAGTATTTTTCTTTTTTCTCTGCCCCCAGCCCAGCGGTAACAGCAAATACGCCGATGTAGTCCGGCAAATTGCCATTTTTAAAGCGTTTTATGCCTGTAGCGCCTATTTCATGGGCGCGAGCAGCTATTACTTCAGGAGCAAGCAACTTCGGTGCAATAAAGTCTGCCAGGCAGCGGCTGGGCCGCATCACGCCGTCAATGGCCGTTTTTTCAGTCTGCTGGCGCATGCCGTGCCAGGTCATGGCAACCTCTGTGCGGGTTTCGTCCGTGTAGATTTCAATGTCGTCGCCCACGCTGTTGGCGGGGTACAGCCCCATCACTGCGCTGGCCGTCAACCAGCGGCCTTCAATCAAACGGGTCAACATGCGCTTGGCGTCGGCGTACACGCGCACGGCTTCGGTGCCCACCACCTCGTCTTTCAAAATTTCAGGGAACGGCCCGGCCAAGTCCCAGGTTTGAAAAAACGGGCCCCAGTCAATAAACTTGGCCAGCTCGCTCAAGTCAAAGTTTTTGAACACGCGGCGACCGGTAAATTTAGGCACTGGCGGTGTGTAGCTTGACCAATCCATCAGCGTTGCGTTGGCACGCGCTTTGGCCAGCGTCCACATTGGCGTTTGTTTTTTGTTGGCGTGCAGCTCGCGCACCTTGTTGTAGTCAAGGTTCAGCTCATCAATGTATTTGGCCGCGTTGTCAGACAGCAAACTTTGCGCCACGCTCACGCTGCGCGATGCGTCGGGCACGTAAACCACTGGGCCTTCGTAATGCGGTGCAATTTTTACTGCCGTGTGCACGCGTGAGCAGGTTGCACCGCCAATCAACAAGGGGATTTTGCGGATGCGAAAGTGGTCGTCTTTTTGCATTTCAGCGGCAACGTACTGCATTTCTTCCAGGCTGGGGGTGATCAGGCCACTCAAGCCCACAATGTCTGCGCCCTCGACCTTGGCACGCGCCAAAATCTCGTGGCAAGGCACCATCACGCCCATGTTCACCACTTCAAAGTTGTTGCACTGCAGCACCACGGTCACGATGTTTTTACCGATGTCGTGCACATCGCCTTTCACAGTGGCGATGATGATTTTGCCTTTGGTTTTCACGTCGCCGCCTGCAGCTTCAAGCAGCAGCTTTTCAGCTTCAATGTAGGGCAGTAAATGCGCCACCGCTTGCTTCATCACGCGGGCGCTTTTGACCACCTGCGGCAAAAACATTTTGCCTTGGCCAAACAAATCGCCCACCACGTTCATGCCGTCCATCAGCGGGCCTTCAATGACGTGCAGCGGCCTGCCGCCTTCGGCCTGAATGCTTTGCCACACTTCTTCCGTGTCAGGCACGATGTGTTCGTTGAAGCCGTGCACCAGAGCATGTGACAATCGGGCGCGCACCGGCAGCGCGCGCCACTCATTTTTCTTGCTGTCGTCTTTTGCGCCGCTTTTTGCGGTTTCAGCCACTTCAACCAGGCGCTCGCCTGCGTCTGGCCTTCGGTTCAGCACCACGTCTTCAACCCGCTCCTTGAGTGTGGGCTCCAGGTCGTCGTACACACCCATCATGCCGGCGTTGACGATGCCCATGTCCATGCCCGCCTTGATGGCGTGGTACAAAAATACCGTATGAATCGCTTCACGCACCGGGTCATTACCGCGAAAGCTAAAGCTCACGTTGCTCACACCACCGGATACTTTTGCGCCGGGCAAGTTGGCTTTGATCCAGCGCGTGGCGTTGATGAAATCAACCGCGTAGTTGTTGTGCTCTTCAATACCCGTAGCAATCGCAAAAATGTTCGGGTCAAAAATAATGTCTTCAGGCGGAAAACCCAGCTCATCGACCAGCACGCGGTAGGCGCGCTCGCAAATTTCAATTTTGCGTTCGTACGTGTCGGCCTGGCCTTTTTCGTCAAACGCCATCACCACCGCAGCCGCGCCGTACCGTTTGAGCAATTTGGCTTGCTGCTTGAAGGGCTCAAGACCTTCCTTCATCGATATGGAATTGACGATGCCTTTGCCTTGAATGCAGCGCAGCCCAGCTTCAATCACACTCCATTTGGAGCTGTCAATCATGATCGGCACGCGCGAAATGTCTGGCTCGCTGGCGATCAGGTTTAAAAACCGGACCATTGCGGCCTGGCTGTCCAGCATCGCCTCGTCCATGTTGATGTCGATGATCTGTGCGCCGTTTTCTACCTGCTGGCGAGCCACAGCCAGTGCGGCCTCAAAGTCGCCATTCAAAATCATGCGGGCAAAAGCCTTGGAGCCAGTGACATTGGTACGCTCGCCAATGTTAACGAACAGGCTGTTGGTGCTGATGTTGACCGGCTCCAGACCCGACAATTTCATGGGCGGGGGTTGCAAAACTTGCTCGACTTGGGGCGTTTGAATTGGACTCACTGGGCTCACCTTGAACGTTTTGTTAGGTGAGCGTCGTTGCCGGCGGTGCTGGGCAAGCGCAGCACGCGTCACCCAAGCCTCACAAGAATTAGTTCTTGCTGCAACGCTCCTTGGGTTACGATTATTTTAAGCGCAATGCAGTAACCATGGTGCGTTGCAAAATCAGCAATGCCAACCGTAAACAAAGACCATGCTCGAAAAACTATTTATTGCCAGAAAACCGGCCAGGGGCAAAGCGCCAGAGCGGATGAATTCAAAAGACCGGATGCGGGCAATTGAAGGCTCCAGCACCGCAGAACTGGCAGCGAATTTGCTGATCGCACCCACTGCGCTCATGCAGTTGTCGTATGGCGATGCACTGAAAGTGGTCAGCTACATGCTGCCGATGAAGATCCCCATGGGTACGATGTTCATCAAGGAAGGTGATGAGAGCGACACCGGCTACATGCTGCTGCTGCTCGAAGGTGAGGTGACGGTTGAAAACATCGTGGTCAGCCGCACAACGCCTGTGACGATCACCGTGCTGGGGCCAGGCAGCCTGATCGGTGAGATGGGCTTGGTAGACGGCAAGGCGCGCCAGGCATCGTGCACCGCCAGCATGGATGCGCGCTGTGCAATGCTCTCGCGTGCGGCGCTTGAAAAACTCAGCGAAGTAGACCCGCACACCGCCGCCAAACTGATGCTGGCCGTCTCGATGCGCATCGCCGAGCGCCTGCGCGACACCGCCGATAAACTGCGCATGTACAGCCAGCTGGTGCAGGCGATGCAGCAGGAAATTGACCATCTGATGCCTAGCTAGCCTGCACGGTGGAGATGGCCCCCACGGTTGCTCACTACGTGTAGCGCCCTGCCCCCGAGGGGACCGCTGCGCCTGCGGTCTGGCAAAGCCAGTCCCGCGGCCCCTGCTTGAAAAAACCATGATTTCTACGGGCATTCGCTTCGTTTAATCCCCAACCCCGAGGGGGCCGCTGCGCCTGCGGTCTGGCAAAGCCAGTCCCGCGGCCCCTGC
>ENA-OFCX01000548-OFCX01000548.1-metagenomes-genome-assembly--contig:-NODE-548-length-18801-cov-4.913422_pt1 | contig 18801 bp, 21 predicted proteins | sample MGYA00153384_OFCX01 | MGnify analysis MGYA00153384
GCTTAGAGTCCGCCGGCGCACCGCCAAACTGAACGACCATCAACTCGGTTCCGATTGCTCTGCGCACTGCCTCTGGGAAGTCGCGAATGTCATACTGACTCGAACCGACAAACTTCAGTGGCTTGAGTATCGACTTCGTGTAGGATTATTTAAGTATTTGTCTAATTTCAAGAGGCGGGATTGAGATTCGGCCTGTCAGGCAGATGCGGTCTCAAAAGTTGACAAAGAAACCGATTGAGTCGGCGGATTTCTATGGATAGGTCTTGACTGCCGTCGAGTATCAGGCGCGCTGCAAGCGCGATTTGCGATCACTCGATGCTGCAATGCAAGACCTGACCCCGCGCTCTGTCGTGACCCCGCGCTTCTGTCGTGGGTGCGCGTACCGACAACGGCGGGTGACGCTTCGCGTATCCGCCCTACCTTGCGCCATTGAGGAGATTTCTTTGCATCGGAAATGGACATGCGGATTTGCACGCTACCTTACTACCGCGCGGTCAGAGCCCCACGACCCGATTCCAATCAGCTATGTACATATAAACGCGCGAAAACTCTGAAGGAAGCAGCCCTCGATTGTGTGCAATGAAGTTCCGCACTTTTTCGAGTTCGTCCATCCGCTGCTTTAACCAGTGCTGCGAAGGCATGATGTCTTCAAAGCATTGCCACTTGTCGACGATGATCTGTGAAAGATGACCGAAGTCTACAAAGCCGAGCATGTCGGTTTTCTCGCCTTCCAACCATGAATCTGCGAATGCGACTTTCTGTCGGCTCTCTGCAAATTGCCTCACTTTTATAGGCAGTTTGCTCAGCCAGTCAGCACCTTCCTTTTCTATCAGCGTTTCCCGAATGAGCGAACGTACTTCGTTTTCAAAGCAATGTAGAACTGCATACAGTCGGGCCATTTCTAGCGCTTGGTTTCGCCGAACGACTCCGAAAGGAGACAAAGCTTCTGAGAGCAGCCGTTCTTCTGCCTGGCCCATATCAGCACCGACTTGTATGCCGGCGGATTGAAATCCCGTGGCTTCGGACTCAAACATCAATCCGCGGAACATGAAATCGCGCAAATCCTTGTTTGCATTACTCAAGGAGATGCTCCCGCAACGACTTGAAGATCGCGTTAAACACTTCGACATCCTTGGTCGCGGGAAGGTGTATCTGGATGTTGTAATGCAGCGTGGGGCTAGCCGGAACGAAGGGAATTTCTTGCTGCTTAAGCGCGGGTGGGGTATCGACTTTCAACTCAGCGCTTGGTGTTTCCGGCGGCTTGGATGGCGGCGCGCTCAAATCGGCTAGCGCGAGTAGCGAATAGAAGGTGCTAGCCATAAGTTGCGCCATACGTTCGCTGGTGTTGTGAGCGCTCTTGAACTTACCTTCGATCAAAGCCCGATCTGATTGCGTCGGATGGGACTTAATTGTGAATAGATCACTGTAAGCTTCTCGCAGAGCTTGCCCCAGAACCGCCCGGCTTTGCGAATGATCTCGGTACGCATGGTATCGCGCTGTCGGCGAGCCATCCGGTGCAAGAAACCCGAGCGCTTTCAAGAGCGGGATCACCGCGTGAAAGTTAGTCGAAGTGAAGCCGAGATCCTTGAGGTATTGGCGAGTCAGTTTGTCAGGCGCTTGACCTTCAGACAACCGTTTGAATACGTCCCCAAGTTGTCCATAGGTCTGGACATAAGAATCAGCGAGTGCCATGAGAGTCCTTTTGTAGACTTGATTATGAAATGACGTAACGACTCTGTTGTTAACGAAGGATTGGTACGCCCATTAAGAGCCGATAAGAGCACGAAAGTCTGAGACTGATGTAACTGCTTTGCCCGTTGGTGTGTTCAACAATCCTGGAACCACCATCTCCCGCAACATCTTGGTGTCTCGCTTGTTGTAAAGGTCAGGATTGCGCCAGAGGCAACTCGAGATCAACATATTTTCAAGGAACTGCACGTCGCGATGTTCATTGCCAGTCGGACCTACAAGTTTCCCTTTGGGCGTCTGTTTAGCGATTAAGGTCAGGAGCGGAGTTCCCTTCCTCTTGGCAATAGCGTTGTTGTAATGAACTAGTTTGTGAGCGGTGAAACACTCCTTTCGGAACGACTGCTTCTCCGCTAGCCCGACGTACCAAGGGAGCACGCCTTTACCAGCACGAATGGACATGATGTAACAGCCGATCGCCCCAGAGAGACCGTCGTGTATTTCTGTATCAACATGCGACCAAAACGCTGACAGAGACTGCTTGTCGGCCGAAATGAGGCCATTTGCTTGTCTCTTAATTTCAACCGAGCAATGAGGGAAAAATTTCATAAAATCATCTCATAAAAGGAAAAGCACTTGGTTCAATTAATGCGCGTCGCATCGCGCTTCTAATCAGCGACGGATGCTTGGCGCGTGAGCTTCGGGTTCGATGTATCGAATAGAGCGTAGGATTTTTTAATCTAGCTCGCAGAAAACCTTGCTACTCCTCCGCCACCTGCAAAACCAATTTCCCAAAATTCTCGCCATTAAACAGCTTGAGCAGCGTCTCAGGGAACGTCTCAATCCCGACCACGATGTCTTCTTTTGATTTCATCTTGCCGTCTTTCAAATATCCCGCCATTTCGGCAATCGCGATGCCGTAGCGATCTGCGTAGTCGAAGACGACGATGCCTTCCATGCGGGCGCGGTTGACGAGCAGCGAGAGGTAATTTTTTGGGCCTTGCACTGCGGTTGTGTTGTTGTATTGCGAGATGGCGCCGCAGATGATGATGCGGGCTTTGCGGTTGATTTTGGCGAGCACGTGATCGAGGATTTCGCCGCCGACGTTGTCGAAATAAATGTCGACGCCGTTCGGGCAATGTTCCTTGAGGCCGTCGCGCACCGAGCCGCCCTTGTAGTCGATGCAGGCGTCAAACCCCAGCTCGCTGACCACCCAGTCGCACTTGGCCTTGCCGCCCGCGATGCCGACGACGCGGCAGCCCTTGATCTTGGCGAGCTGGCCGACCGTTTGACCGACCGCGCCCGCCGCGCCAGAGACGACGACGGTTTCGCCTGCCTTCGGTTGGCCCACGTCCATGAGGCCGAAGTAGCCGGTCATGCCGGGCATGCCGAGCACATTGAGCCACTGCGTGATGCTGCCCATGGAGAGATCAATTTTGGCAACGCCGGAGCGCTTGATGTTCGCTTCGTCAAACGACGCGTATTCCTGCACGCCGAGGCCCGCCGTGACGATGTCGCCGACCGCAAATTTGGGGTTTGTAGAAGCGATGACCTTGCCGATGCCACCCGCGCGCATGACCTCGCCAATACCGACCGGCGGGATGTAGGACTTGCCTTCGTTCATCCAGCCGCGCATCGCCGGGTCGAGCGACAGCGAGAGCGTTTTGACGACGATGCCGCCACTGTTGGGCGCGGGCTCGGCGACCGGCTCGGTGGTGAAGCTCCAGCCGTCGCGCGTGGGCAGGCCGACGGGGCGGGCGGTAAGGCGGATTTGGTGGTTGGTGAGGCTGGCTAGGTTGGACATGGGATGGCGCTCCTTATTGGCATTTTGTGGGTAGATGTTAATGCGGTGAACAGGCGAAGGGCTCGCTGCTACGGTCGCGGGCTCACCATCGAGACACGCAGTTTGCCGTTGACGACGCGAACGTCGCGAACGGCGAAGCGGGCTACACGTTGTTGCAGGGTGTCTCCTTTGAGCGTGTAGATCGGTCGAGTTGAGAGCACCGCGCGCAACACGCCAGGGCCGCGATTGCGCAGGATTTCGGTGTAGTGGATCGGAACGCCGGCGAGCTCGAAGCGCTCAATGTCGATGTCGTCAAGAAAGAAATCTCCATCTTGCGCGACGTAGCGTATCTTGCCGGAAAACGCCAATGTGCCGGGATAGCGACGCTGGCCAAGCGTGGCGGACAGATCGGCAGCGAGCGCGATGCGATCCGAGCCTTCGGTTAATTTGACTTGCGGTGCCGTAATGTCAAGGCACACGATGATGAGTCCGCAGTTCTGAATCGGGAAGTGCGCTGCCAGCCGCGTTTGCAAATCCTGCTCGGTGAGTTCAAGCGCCAGATTCGGTGCGTAACGCTGAATGAGAAACCAACCGCCGACACCCAGCGCGGCGAGCGCAACAAAGGCAATCAGAAGGCGGCGTTTCCACATAGGCGGTCAATGACGTGTGCAGGATTGACCGCGAAGCTTACCCGGCGAGTGCGACGCGGCGGCGATGACGCGCGAAACTCCGCAAGAAGGCACCGGCAGGTTGGGCACGCGTATTAAAGCGCCCAATAGACGCTGTGGTTTTGCAACGCGGTTCTGTCCGCATTGCAGCGAGCACCTCAAGCCCGAAATGTTGCCGCGCGTGACTCAATTGCCCCTAAGGAATCGCGGCAGCGCAGCGAGTATTCAGGTATTGCTTGATGCCGTCGGTGGAACCGGTAGGCGTCGCTTGATCCCAAAACTTGCGCTGTGACCCCGCCGTAATCAGGCCTTGAGTGACCGCCGTGCCGGTGAACCCGCTGAACGTTCGCAACAGAATCGCCGCATCGCGCCAATCGGTTACGCCGTCGAGATTGACGTCATAGCGGTTCTCTGTGATGCGAGGTGCGATAAACGCGTTTAGTGCTGCCTCTGTGATGCGCGTGCCGAGGGGATTGAACGCACCGGTAATAACCGAAGCACCGGTCATACCCAGAATGCGGCGCGCGATCATTAATGTGTCGGTGTTTGATCGCACGGCGCTGTCGCCATCGACGTTGAGTCGGCAGGTGACGGTAAAACGTGCGGCAGCAGTTTTTGCTGCGCTCATCGGGATCGGGCAGGTCGCGTTGCCGCTATTGGCGACGCTTGCGCAGGTGGATGGATCGGTCCAGCCAACAAATTCCCCTTCGGTCGCCGCGTTGACTTGACGGGTCAAGGTCACTACGGTGCCTTCAACAAAGCTTGCGGCGCATGTGCCGGGACAGTTGATGCCCGGTGGAGTTGAAACGACGCTGCCCCAGGTGCCGCCAGTGACGGTGACGTTGAGCGCGTAGTTGGCAGGTGCCGTGACAGTGACGGTGGCGGAGCCCGAATTGTTGCTGGTGATGGCCTCGCCGCCGCCGCTGACGCTGGCGGTGTTGGTGATGGACGCGGGCGCGTTTGCTGCGATGTTCACCGGAATGTTCAGCGTGGTGGATTCGCCCACGCCAAGCGCCGTGCTGCGGCTGCAGCTGACCACTGCGCTGGTGGAGGCCGCGCAGTTCCAGCCGGCGTCGGGGCTCGTTACGGTGCCGGCGGTCAGCCCGGTCGGCAGGGTGTCGGTCACCGTGTAGCCGCTAGTCGTTGCCGCGCCGCCGCTGTTGGTCACTGTCACCGTGTAGCTGGCGGAGCCGCCGAATTTGAAGGCACCGTTGGCGAGCTTGGTTAGCGTGAGATCGGCCGGGGGAACGGGCGATGCCGGGGTAGACCTCGAAGTTCGGCAGGGTCACAGTCGCAGTGGGCGAAGTGACGCCGAACATGCTGGCGGAAGGGCCTGACTGCACGACCGCGTGCGCAAAAAGCGGCAGCGCGAATAGCCAGAGCAGAAGTAGTTTGCTGGAAACGCTTGCGACGCGTCGTGCGTCGATTACAAACTGCGAGGCAACGCCGCGACGGTTGGTTTTCATGCGCTTGGTCCGGCTTTTTTTGCTATTGGATTTCAGAATAGTACCGTGCAATGATGTGCTCCCTATCCATGAAACCTTGTTTTTTGTGGGAGCGGTTCCAGCGCGATTGAGGCGCACCTTGCGCCTTTCGCGGTGGAATCGCTCCCGCAGAAATGCCCAGAAGCAGATAGGCTCGTAGAGACGATTTCGCAGAGCCACGCGAGGCTGAGTACTCTGCCAAATCACCATCACGCAGAGGACGGCTGTGAACTGGGGAACGCGACTTTTGCATGCTTTTTCGGCAATAAAATCACAGCGCCTGTGCACACTGGCTTTTCAATGAAAGCCATACTTTGCTTGGGCTAGGCGGGATTTATAGCTAAAGTCAATATCATGTAAAAACGCCATTTAGCCCAAGTAAAATAATCGTTGTGGCCAAATGCTGTACTTATCTCACGTCCTTTCCAGTTGCCAGAAGCAGCAGCGGATACAGAGGTTTTCCAGCGGCCAAAATCGGATTGCCGTCGGTCATGCCGTCGTTCGCGAGGAAGTCATTACAACGACCGCCCGCCGCCGCAACGATGACGATAGCGGCGAGGCAATCCCACGAATTGATGTGCGGTTCGTAGTCGCTCGCCTTGTGAGAGGACCGCGACTTGAGATGGATGGGTTTGCGCTCATCGTTCTGATGAACCTAAATTTTGGCGATCAACTTTTTTATGAAAGCCATAATAAATATGGGCGTAGGCCTGTTTTTATTAATAGTCGACTATTAGATAAATACGATCAATACCCTTATTCAATATCACTTACAGCGAAAAGCTGTGCTGCGTTTTGCAGCCGTCATGCCGTTTTTGGCAAAACGTGCGGTCGTCGCATTAAAAGCCACACGGCAGCGACCAAAGCAATCGTGATGAACGGAATCGCCGCGTAGTTCACGATCTCCCAGCCTTTGACGTTCACCAGCACGCCCGCGCTTGATGACGATACCGCCATCGTGGCAAACACCAACATATCGTTGAAGCCCTGCACGCGGCTTTTTTCTTGCGGAAGGTAGGTTTCGGTGAGCAGCGCTGTGCCGCCGATGAACATGAAGTTCCAGCCGATGCCAAGCACCACCAACGCGAACCAGAAGTGCGACACGGTGACGCCAGAAAGCGCGATGCCGATGGCAACAAAATTGAGCAACGTGCCGGAGATGATGACTTTCATCGCGCCGAACCGCTTGATCAAATCACCGGTGAAAAAGCTTGGCAGAAACATGCCGACCACGTGCCACTCCAAAACGAATACGCCTTCGTTGAATGGATGCCCGCAGAAGTTCATCGCCAACGGCGTGGCCACCATCAGCAGGTTCATCACGCCGTAACCGAGCGCAGCTGCCATGACGGCGACGATGAACTTCGGCTGCCTCGCAATTTCACGCAATGGACGCGCTGGTTGGTCGTGGGCAACGGCAGCAATCGGGGGTAGTTTCAAGCGCGATTGAACGGCCATTGCGGCGATGGCGAAGGCGATCAGCGACAAGTATGTCCCCGCATACGTTACCGACAGCCAATCTTTGGTGACCTTCGAACTCTCGGGTCCGATCAAACCGCCAATAATGCCCCCGGCGAGCACCAACGAAATTGCGCGCGCTTTGTCGCTGCCCGTCACCGCATCCGCCGCTGCAAATCGATAAAAACCGCCGGTGGCGTTGTAGCAACCGATGAAAAAAGTGCCCAGACACAAGCCCCAAAAACTCTTCGCCATCACCGCTGCCGCGCAGATGCAGGCACCGATCATCGCCAGCACGCTGCCGGTCATGAAACCACGACGACGGCCCCGTCTGCGCATGAAAGAAGAGGCTGGCATGGCGCTGACGGCCGAGCCAATCACATAGGTCATCGCGGGCAGCGTGGCGAGCATTTTGTTGTCAGCCAGCATGAAACCGGTGAGCGCGTTTACCGCCATGAGTATCACCGTGTTGGTCAGCAGCAGGCCCTGACAGAGGGCAAGCATAAAGACGGTGCGGCGGTGGTCGGGGGAGAGGCTCATGGCTTTGGTGAACGGTTGAGTAGTTCTTGTGGGAGCGGTTTTACCGCGATTGCCCATGGTGCAAAGGCTGCCGACAATCGTGGTGAAACCGCTCCCACAATCGCTCGGCGTAAACGGACGTGGTGCGCGTCAGGCATCCTCAATTTCAAAAACCTGCTTCAGGTATGCCAAATACGACGCGTCATCACACATGGTCTTTGCGGGCGTGTCCGATAATTTCGCGACGGGCTGCCCGTTGCAGCGAACCATTTTGATCACGATTTGCAGCGGCGTGTAGCCCAGATCATTGGTCAAATTGGTGCCGATGCCGAACGCCGTTTTGGCGCGGCTTTGAAAGTGTTTTGCGATGTCCACCGCGCGAGGAAACGTCAGCCCGTCGCTGAACACCAGCGACTTGCTGCGCGGGTCGACGCGGTTGGCGAGGTAGTGATTGATGATCGCCTCACCCCACGCAATCGGCTCGCCGCTATCGTGCCGCGCGCCGTCGAACAGCTTGCAAAAGTACATGTCAAAGTCGCGCATGAAGGCCTTGAGCCCTGCCACGTCGGACAGCGCAATGCCCAAGTCGCCGCGATACTCGTCCGCCCACTTTTGAAACGCCCAGCGCTGCGAGTCCGCCAGCCTCGGGCCCAGCGCTTGTGCGGCTTGCAGCCACTCGTGCGCCATCGTTCCGACCGCGAGCAGGCCCAGTTCTTTAGCGAAAAAAACGTTGCTGGTGCCGACGAAACTGGCCGACGTACTCGCTTGAATGGTGGCCAAAACCTCGCGCTGCCAGTCGTGAGAAAAGCGCCGCCGCGTGCCGTAGTCGGCAAATGAAAAGGCGAGCGCGGCGGATTGCGCATTCACTAGCGCCAGCTTTGTCGCCAAGCGCTCGCGACCGGTCGTAAGGTCTGGTTGTGGGTAACGATTGCGAAAGTAAACCTCGTTGACAATGGCCAACACCGGCACTTCAAACAGGATCGTGTGCAGCCACGGCCCCTTGATTGCGATGCTCAGATCGCTGCCGTCGGCGCGAATGTCAATATGCGCACGATTGAAATGAAACAACGCCAGAAAATCGACGAAATCACTTTTGACGTAGCGAAGGGCGCGCAAGTAATCGAGCTCGTCGTCAGCGAATTTAAGCTTGCACAGGTCATCGACTTCGCGATTGACTTCATCGACAAACGGAGCGAGCGCAACGTCGCCATTGCGGCACTTAAACCGATATTCCACCTGCGCGCCAGGAAACTGATGCAGGACCGCCTGCATCATGGTGAATTTGTACAGATCGGTGTCGAGAAGAGAGGCGATGATCACGGGCGCAATGCACAAGGCAGAGAAAAGCTCAGCACAGTTTAGCCGGGTGGCGGATCAGATCCGATGAAGCACAAGCAGCACGCCGTGCGCCGCGCTTTCGAGAAAAGTACAATGGCATGGAATTTAGAGGTTCTAACTTGACATGATGAACAGCATTTTGCGAACCTGCGTTCGCCTCAGTATGGTCGTCGCAGCGGCGCTGTCCATAGCGACTCATGCGGCGCCGCTGGGGTCGCTTGGACTGCGCGCTGGTGTGGCCAGCACCGAGCAGGTGAACGGCGATCTGCCGATGGTGAGCTTGTCGGCGGATGTACTGCTCAGTGCGCTACCGGGCGATCTTGTGCGCTTTGCGCTGGGTAATTCAATGCGCGCTGAGTTGGTCACCGAGCGTTTGATTTTGGGTGGCCAGGATGCCGTCACGTGGGTCGGTTATGACCCGTTAAACGGTACAACGGCCCGCACGTTCATCACGCTCGTAGGCGACGCGGTCTCTGGCGAAATTGTCACCCAGCAATCGCGCTTTGAGATCTCACGTAAGCCTAGCGACGGCGGACTGCTGCGGGTTAAAGACTTGGCCGCGGCTGGCATGACGCGAAACATTTCCACCCGTCCCGACTATCTGCGCGTCGACCCTGAGGCGAGGCGGCGGGCAAAACTCGCGCTAACCGAGGAACCACCGAGTGAACAGAAAGCGGCTCCCGCGCCGCAAGCGACCATTGATGCGGCGATTTTCTACACCCCGGGCATGGTCACCCGGTACGGCTCGGTCAACGGCGTCATTGCGCGTATCAATCAGCTCGTTGCTGCGGCCAATGTTGCGTATGCAAATAGTGAGGTGGCCATCACCTTGCGCTTAGTGCGAACCGAGCAGGTGGTGTATCCAGAGGTTGGGTCGAACAAGGACGCGCTTGGCGCATTTTCTGGTTTTCAAACCGAGCCGATTTTTGGCGAAATTAACCCGCTACCGGCGTTGGCCGCCACGGTCAGGCCGATCAGGAATGCGGTGGGTGCTGATCTCATGATTTTGCTGCGACCGTATTCAGAAGCGACGCACTTCAATTGCGGGACTGCGTGGATCGGGGATGGTGTGGGCAACGTCGCGTTTGATTCGCAGTTTGGCTATGCCGTGGTGAGCGACAGTTCCGACGGTAACGCCTACTGCCCCAACGATTCATTCGCACATGAGCTTGGCCACAACATGGGCTTGGTTCATGATCGACCGAATGCTGGTTTCGCGGGTGCCACCAGTTTCTCGTATGGGTACGGCGTGAATTACAACGGCAACACCGCAAACTTGGGCGACATCATGTCGTACGCAGCCAATCGAGTGCCATTTTTTTCTTCGCCCAACCTGCGCTGTAATACGGTGAACAACACCTGTGCCATCGGCGGCGCAGGCACGCCGTTGGGCGTGGCAGGCGACACCGATTTCGGCGCGTGCACCACCAATCCCTCATCCTGCGCCGATGGAGCACGTACCCTCAATGTGATGAGAGCGTACATCGCAAGTTTTCGCGCCGCCGTTGCCGTTGGTGTGTCCATCAGCGGCACCATCAGCAACGGCGCGCCACTGGTGGGCACTACCTTTTGCGCACAACCTTCAGCGGGAGTTAGTTGCACAGCGTCAAGCGGCACGGGCGCGTATAGCTGCACCGTTCCCAACGGCTGGAACGGAATGTTGCATGCGCCGGGCCCTGTGGGTCAACGCATCAAACCACAATCGTTCACCAACGTCACCACCAACTTGGTCAACCAAAATCCTGTGGTGCAGGCGATTGGCGCATGCAATCTCGACGTCGACAACAATGGCTTGATCGAACCCACGACGGACGGTGTGGCGATTTTGCGGCGGATGCTGGGCGTGGGCGCGAGCGGATATTCGGGACTGTCCGGCACTTGTGCGGCCAACACCACGTCTGCGGCAATATTGGGTGCAACCACGCTGTCAGGCTATAACGTGACTGGCTTGTCCACTGTGAAAATGGCGACTGACGGCGCAATTCTCGTGCGCGCGATGCGCGGCTTGACTGGCCCTGCGGCAACCAATGGTTTAGGGCTTGCAGGCAGCAGTGCAACGCGAACCGATTGGGCCACTCAACTTCGAAACTACATCAATACAACGTGCGGCTCAGATTTCCAGTAGCAACTCTTCATGCGGCATTAGTTTTGGCGCTAGGCGTTCTCGCCGAACCTGGCTTCGCTGCACCCGCGTTTGATCGCTCCAAGGCCAGCGCGTCCACCGAGACCGTATCGAGCTTAATCGTGCGGTTCTCGTCAAAAAAAGGCCCGGTGCCGTTCGCGGCCAATGCGCGCGCTGCTGTAGTGCTGGAAGCGGCGCGAGGCCTCGGTTCGGGTGTGACGCACAGTCGCGTGCTCGCCACTGGCGCTGATTTAATGCGGCTGGATCGTGCCGTGAGCCGAGCGGACGCGGATGCGCTAGCTGCCTTGGTGTCGAGACTCCCCGGTGTGCTGTATGCCGTACCCAATCGCGTTATTCGCACGCAGGTGACGCCGACCGATCCGTTGTTTGCTGAGCTCGGCCAATGGGGCTTTAAGTACCAGCCGGGGTTTGTCGAAGGTGCCAACTTCACCGCAGCTTGGGACATTACCACCGGCTCGGCGGCGCAAACCATCGGCATCGTCGACAGCGGCATTGCGCGTGAGCACGAAGACATCAGTTTGCAGTTGCGGTTGCATCCGGCGTTTCCGAACGGTGGTTACGATTTCGTCACCGATCCCGACGTGGCGCTGGATGGAGATGGTCGCGACAACGATCCCCAGCAATCCCCTATCGACTGCGGCCACGGCCTGCATGTGGCGGGCACCATTGCTGGGCAAACAGGCTTTGCTGATGTCATGGGGGTCGGTGTCGCTGGCGGCGCGTCGTCGTCAAAACTGCTCATGGCGCGCGGTCTGGGCACAATGGAGGGCACCGATGCCGACGCCATTGATGCGATGCTGTGGCTGGCGGGCGAGACGGTGGCGGGCGTTGCAGTTAATCCGAATCCGGTGCGCGTCATCAACATGAGTTTTGGCGGCAATGGCGCCTGCGGGGGCGGCTATCAGGACGCCTTTGATCGGTTGCTAGCGCGCGGTGTGTTGCCAGTGGTCGCCGCCGGAAACGGTGCGGCAAATGTGTCGAGCAGCGCGCCTGCTAACTGTCGTGGCGCGTTGGCAGTGGCTGCGTCGACCATTGCGGGCAATCTGGCAGGTTTTAGCAACCGGGGTGCGGGAATCGCGGTCATTGCTCCGGGTACGGACATTCTTTCGGCTGGCGGCAGCATCTCTGGCGCGTGTATCAAGAGCGGCACGTCGATGGCAGCGCCTCACGTGGTGGCGGCTGCAGCGTTGGTGCAAGCTTTGGCGCCGTCAATGACAGTCAATCAAACGCGTTTGGCGATCCGCGCCGGTGCTCGCGCGTTCCCGGCTGGCAGTGATTGCAACACCGCGATTTGCGGCGTGGGCTTGCTTGATGCACGCGGCGCGCTCGATGCTGCGAGCAGCGCGGGCGTTCGCGTCGGCTGGAACGAGTCGGCCGCGTCAGTGCGCGAGAACGATGGCAACGTGAGCTTCACGGTCACCCGCATTGGAAATGCCACGCAACCCGCCATGGCCACGGTGGCCACGATCAACGGCAGTGCAACGCTGGGCGTCGATTTTGCAGCGGCCACGCCCGTCACCGTAACGTGGGCGGCCAACGACTCGACCGACAAGCAGGTCACCATCCCGATCCTGTATCGCCCGGGCGAGCAGGGCGCACGGAACTTTTCAGTGCAACTCATCGGATCGCCGTCGGTGCAAGTTGCCGCCCCGGCGTCGACCGCCGTTCGCATCACCGAAGTGGACTGCGCGACGGTAACACCGATTTTGATGGGCGAAACCAAAGCGGGCGCACTCGACGTGTCGCAACCCGCAAACTATTGCCACGGCGGCGTGCGCGGCCCAGAGTTCAACACCGTGCGCTACAGTTTCATCGCAGGAGCGGGGGACGTGGTGTCCATTGATGTGACCAGCACCACGGCCCTGCGGCAGGTGCTCGATCCGTATGTCTATCTGCTCGATTCAGATCGTCAAGTGCTCGCGGAGAACGACGACATCGTGTCCGGGCAGCAGAGAAACTCGAGAATCGAGCAGTTCAAACTAACGACCACTGGCACCCATTACATTGATGTGACGACATGGGGCCCGACGGCCGACGCTACCGGCAGCTACAACCTGAAACTTTACAGTTGCGGCGCGTATGTCGGCGGCACCACATGCAATGCGGACATCGACGGCGATGGCATTTTCGACACCCGCGACGCGCAAATGCTGCTGCGACGCCTGATCGGCTTGACTGGCGCGGCGATCACCGACAGCGTGGAGTTTCGGGCGTGCGCGATCCGAAGGACAGGCAACCCTGTTGCCGCGTTTGTCGATGCTCAGGGTAGCAGCGCGAGTCTGCCAAAGCCGTTTGATATTGACGGCGATGGCGTGGTTTCGGCAACGACCGACGGCCTGCTGCTGTTGCGCGTGGCGTTGGGGCTCAGCGGAGACGCTGTGGTGGCCAACGCAACCGCGCCCGGTGCGCCGAGACGAACGTGGGCGCTGGTGAAGCAATATTTGGTGCAACAGTGCGGACTGCCGCTTCCGTAAACACGCGTGTGGGTTCGTTGTCGCGCAAGCGTGGTTGCAACGCTGTGGGCGTGGTTCCGCCGCGACGGGTGCTTCGAGCCGCAGCAATCGCGGTGGAACCGCTCCCGCAAAACACGCCCCACGCTCGCCCAGCAGTCGGCTAGGCTGTCCGCGCCGCCCGGCGCGTGCGCCCTTGCCAGCGATAGCCCTGATTGTTGGCGCGTTGATGGCGCGCCTGTTTCGGGTCGGCGATCAGTCCGCGATAGCGCTCGATCCGATCACCTTCTTTAAGCGCCGTGTCGAGCGGCACACGTTTACCCCACAGTCCGATGTGGTCATCGTCAGCGGCAATGTGCGCGACGATCAACGCATCGGAGATTGTGGCACCCTCGGTGAGCACCAGCGTGCGCCGTGTGACCCGATCAGCCCACGCCTCTATTAGGTCAACGGTAATCATGATGCGCCATGCAGCGCGTCGGCGCGCTTGACGAACGAGTCGACGAAGGTCGCTGCGATGCGGTCAAATACCGGCGAGATGACCGCACCGATAAGGCCGTCAAATGCGTAGTTCAATTCAAACTCCACCTTGCAGCCCAGCTCGCCCAGCTGCATGAATCGCCACTGCCCCGACAATCTTGAAAACGGGCCGCTGACCAGCGCCAGATCAATGCGCTGGTTGGTCAGCAGCGTGTTGCGCGTGGTGAACGTCTGGCGCACGCCGAGATAGGCAATGTCGACCGCAGCCTGCATTCGGGTTTCGCTTTGCTCGATGATGCGAGCTCCGCCACACCACGGCAAAAACTGTGGATACGACGGTACGTCATTGACCAACGCGTACATGGTTGCCACCGAATGGGGGACGAGGATTGAGCGCACCACGCGCTTCACGGCGTTGTCACCTTCGCGTCAGAGTCACAGGCAACCCTAAAATCATAGCAATGAGCATTGTCGACAATAAAAAAGCATTCTTCGATTATTTTATTGAAGACCGCTACGAGGCGGGACTTGAGCTGCAGGGCTGGGAAGTAAAAGCCATTCGCGCGGGGCGGGCGCACGTCAAAGAGGCCTACGTTCGGGTGATCCGCCAGCAGGTGTATCTGGTAGGCGCAACCATTAGCCCGCTCGGCAGTGCATCGACTCATATCACGCCCGACGCCACGCGGTTGCGGCGCTGCTTGCTGCACCGGGAGCAGATCGACAAGTTGATCGGCAAAGTCAAAGAACGCGGCTACACGCTGGTGCCGATTAATCTGCATTTTTCAAAAGGGCGAGTGAAGCTAGAGATTGGGCTGGCCAAAGGCAAGAAGGATCACGACAAGCGCGCCACCATCAAGGAGCGTGAAGGCCAGCGCGATGCGCAAAACGCCATGAAAAAGGCGTCGCGAGATGGCGGGCGCGAGTAGCCTTGATGTCCTCCGTCCGCAAAACGAACGTCTACCCGCGCGTTTTTGCTTGCTTGATCGTTAATCCGAGATTGCTTATTTGGGCATATTACCCCGTTCGTCGGTCCTGCGAAGGCAGGAACCCAGCGACTTTGCGACATTGGCTCGGGTCTTCGGACGCCCGAAAGACATTAGACCCCTGCCTTCGCAGGGGCGACGGTTGAAAATGCGCCCATGAAAAGTCACGGTTAATCGCAGCACATGAAATTGACCTATTCCCATCTTGACCTGGCCGCCATCCTCATCTTCATGCTGTGCTGGTTTGGCTACGCTTGGTTTGCGCAGCGGCACTCATCAAACCGGTCGAGCTTGTTGACGGTGATGAACCCGATGCGCGAGCGCTGGTTCGAGCAGACGCTGCAGCGCAAAAACCGTATCGTCGATTCGTCGCTGCTGGCCAATTTGTTGCACAGCGCCACCTTTTTTTCATCGACCACGGTGCTCGCGCTCGGCGGACTGCTCGCACTGTTCGGCTCCGTCGAAAAAAGTGCCGATCCTTTTGAGAACTTGCCCTTCGCTCAGCGCTCATCGCAGCAATTGCTGGAGGCCAAGATGGTGCTGTTGATCCTGCTCTTCGTCTATGCGCTGGTGAAGTTCACGTGGTCAGTCCGGCAGTTCAATTTTGTGACCATTCTGATCGGCTCGCTATCGCCGAAAGATCAGGTGATTGGCGACGACCGCAGTGCCGCGTGGCGCGCTGCGAGCATCTTAAAACTGGCGGGTGAAAATTTTGGCCAAGGCATGCGCGCCTATTATTTTGCGGTCGCGGTGTTGATGTGGTTTGTGCAACCCTTGTTTTTTATCGCCGCCACGGCGATTGTCACGCTGATGCTGTGTCGGATGGAATTTCATTCGCGCGCGATTGATGTGCTTGCTGGAAAGTAGCATCAGCTTTTTCGTATAACCCTTATTCTACAAGGGCTAAAGCCCGATATACTTAACAGTCAATTATGAGCATATTAACGGTCTTTGCCCATATTTAATGGGCGTTTCACCAAAAAGCTGTTACGTGTATTTTTGCTGCTTGTGTTGCGTAAATGGCTTGGGCGCAGAGCGAAAACCGCGTGCAATTGCCCTTGGCTGCGCCCGCCGCAGACACAACCGTGCCCATCGTCCGCACACCCGGCCAAAACCCCATCCCAACGCGTCCCAAAATCGGTGTGGTGCTGTCTGGCGGTGGTGCCCGGGGTCTCGCCCACGTCGGCGTCTTGAAAGAGCTGGAAGCGGCGCGCAGCCTGATTGATTTCGTGGCTGGCACCAGCATGGGCTCAATCGTTGGTGGGTTGTACGCAGCAGGCATGACGCCCGCCGAGCTGGAGCGGCGCATTGTTGCAAACAACTGGGATTCAATGTTTGCGGATCGTCCGCCTCGCGAAGAACTGTCCCTGCGACGTAAGCCCGATAATCTGCGGCTGTCGATTCCGCTCGAATTTGGCATGCGCTCCGGTGAGCTCTGAGCGCCGAGTGCCGCGCGCAGCGGTCGGTTCAACTGGGCTTGAGAACATGCTCAAGGGCTTGACCGATGGCATGCCCAACAGCATTGCGTTCGATCAATTGCCGATCCCGTTTCGTGGCGTCGCAACGGATCTCGTAACCGGCGAGGCGGTGGTACTTGATCGCGGTGAACTCGCCGCCGTGCTGTGCGCCAGCATGAGCGTGCCCGCTGCATTCGCGCCGGTTGAAATCGGTCGCCGCCTGCTGGGGGACGGCGGTCTGGTCGACAACCTAGCGATCGGATGGGGTGCGCAAAATGGGCGCGGATATCGTCATCGCGGTCAATATCGGCTCACCCCTGCTGGAGCGCGACGCGTTGGGCTCGATTTTTGGCATCAGCATGCAGATGTTCAATATTCTCACCAAGCAAAACGTGCGCGTGTCCATTGCCAAATTGAAGGCCACCGATGTCCTGATCTTGCCCGATCTGTCGAAGGTCACGGCCACCGATTTCAAGCTCGGGGCATGCGCGATGAATCGTGGTGCCGAGGCCGCCCGCAGCGCGCTGCCCCTGCTGTCAAAGTACGCGCTGAGCCCGACCACTGGTTAAATTCGCTGGGTGCGGAGTGGCGCAATGAGCTGCAAATGGGTCGCAGTCAACGCATCAGCACCGAGCTGTATCAACCGTTGCTGCCGAAGGAAACGTTGTTCGCCAGCTTTGGGGCCGCGCAACGGCGACGTGTCGCGGAGATTTCGGTGCCGCTGCCGAACGGGAGCGTCAGCCGTCCAATCGCGCAGTTCACGGGCATCAACACGCGAGTCTCGCTAGATTTGGGGGCTGCGTTTGGTCGTTACGGCGAATTTCGCGTCGGCCCGCGCTATGAGTGTGTGAGCATTTCGCCGCGCATCGCCGACCTGAGCTCAAGCGGCGTGCGCGCCAATGAATCCGGCATACAGGCCAGTGTGGCGATCAATCAACTTGACTCGGCGACGTTTGCGCGCAGCGGTTATCGGGTGGAGGCTGGCGTTCATCGCGCGCTCAGCACATTCGGCGCAAGCGAAAATTTTTCGCGCTATCCATGGTCGTCCGAATACGCTAAAACATGAGGCGTCAGCACCGTGGGTGTGGCGGTCAAATTGGGTGGGCTACATAGCAAAGCGCCGTCGGTGTGTCCGTACTTTGGGCTGGGCGGATTCTTGCAGTTGTCGGGCCTGCGAGCCGGAGAACTACGCTCAGATCAGTTTGCCTTAGCGCGGTTGATGAGCTTCAGAAAAATGGGTGATCTGGCCGCGCTTCAACGCGGCATTTATTTTGGCGGCTCGCTAGAAGCAGGACACACCGACTCGCCGAACAACAACATCAACCCTGATCGCTTGGTTTACGCTGGGAGTGTGTGCTTGGGCTTGGAAACTTTGATCAAGCCGTTCTATTCCGGCTACGGGCATGCCACAGGATCGCGCCGCAGCGCTTATTTTTTTCGGGGACGACCGTGACGTTCTGCACGACTCCTCCCTTAACCATTTAGCCTTGGGTCTCCGCGTCATCAACACCAGAAAACTAACCCCGTCCAAAGCCGAATCAGCGCTGCTGGAGCCTTTCATTGGGCTCCCGTTGGAGCGCATTTACGTGCCTGTCAGCGCGGATGATTTTGCGGTCGCTACTGCTGAAATTAAGGCTGCAGGTGTTGCCGGATTCGACACAGAATCGAAACCGGTGTTTGATCGCGGCGTGGTGAGTGACGGCCCGCATGTGGTGCAGTTTGCGCTGGAAAATTGCGCCTATCTGTTTCAACTGCATCGCGCCGAATGCCGCCCGTGTTTGGCGGAACTATTGAAGTCGGAAGCGGTGCTCAAAGTAGGCTTTGATCTCAAGTCGGATCGCGGGCAGATTCATGCCAAATTGGGTGTTGCTTTGGGCGCAGTGCTTGATCTGAATCTCGTTTTCCGTGCCGACGGGCACCGCAACACGACCGGCGTCAGAGCGGCGGTCGCCCTCGTGTTCAATCAAAAATTTCACAAGTCAAAAGCAGTGACCACATCGAATTGGTCAGTGCAGCTGCTTTCGCCAAAGCAGTTACTTTACGCGGCCAACGATGCCTATGCAGCACTCAAAGTTTTGCGCGAACTCAATCGACCTTATGAGGACTTGCCGATCGCCGGTTTAGCCGCGCGACGAACCGGTGAGGCAATGTCATTCGGAAGCACCGACACATAGGAGCGGCGGAAGACACTCCTGAGCACAGTCGAAGGGCCGCGATGGGCGGGCATCGACACCATCGCGGCTCGCACTGCTCCTATATTGGCGACAATTTTTTTCGCTAGATTTTTGAGGCAACTATGACCCGACGACACTAGTGTCGTGTCACGTTAAAAATGATGGTATATCGCGCCGC
>ENA-OFCX01000549-OFCX01000549.1-metagenomes-genome-assembly--contig:-NODE-549-length-18734-cov-4.564912_pt1 | contig 18734 bp, 16 predicted proteins | sample MGYA00153384_OFCX01 | MGnify analysis MGYA00153384
CTCGGACGCCTTGAAATGCAGCGGGCGCCTGCTGTGCGCAGACGCCCGTTGTCCGTCTGGAACCGTCAGCTCAGTACGACGTACCGAGCGACCATTGCCAGAAGCCCTTTCGCCCGGGGCGATCCAGCGGAATCGCGTAATCCCACCGGAGCAGCGCGAAGTTGAAGAGGTTCAGGCGCAGCGAGTAGCCATAACTCCGCAGCAGGTAGCGCTGGCGGGTCGGATCAAAATTGTCGGGGCGTGAGAACCTCGCGCTCTGTCCGCCGCTCCACGCCATGCCGGCGTCATAGAACACTGCGCCGTCTACCGGAGGCAGCTGCACCGGCAGCACACCGAGCTCAAAGCGTCGGATCAGCGGGAACCTGACTTCCGCCGAGGCCACCAGCGCGCGGGAGCCGAGGAGCTCCGTGTTGCTGCAGCCAGACGACGCACCGATCGTGGGCTGGCAACCGAAGTCCAGCGCATTCACGCGGTCGTAACCACGCAGCCACATGATGCCGTTCGGGTTGCCGATGTAGTTCGGGAAGAACGTCTCGTCCCGCCCCGTGCGGAACGTGCCGGTGAACCGCGTGGCGATCGTGATGTAGTTGAACAGGATGGGATCATACCGACGGTAATCCGCCGCAAACTCCTGCCAGCGGCGGCTGCCGATCGTCGGCTCGTACGCGAAGCGCATGCGACGACCCATGATGGGTGCGGTGTATCCGTTCAACGTGTTGTCGGACACGAACGCAACCTTCGGCTGCAGGAAGGTCAGCGAGCCTAGATTCTGGTCGCCGACGATCTGGAACTGCGTGCTCTCGCCGAACGAGTTGAACTGCCGCGCCACTTCAACGATCGAGCGCCCGATGTTCTGCAGCCCCAGCCCGAGCTCGAATCGCTTGAAGCGATTCTGCGGCAGCAGCGAGGTGAAGGTCGCATCGCGGAGCACGAAGCGCGCGAGGCTCTGCGTCTCCTGCAGGATGCCGGGCGAGACCTGCGTGACGTTCTGCCCGTTGAAGAAGAAGAAGGGAAACTGCGAGACTGCAGTGTTGTACTGAAGCTTGCGCCCCAGATTCGTGTAACCGGCGTAGAAGATCGCGTCCTGGATGCGGCCGTTGACCTGCGCCGTGAACGCCAGACGGTTGTTGCCGATCAGGTCACTGAGCACGACCGTCGTGCCACCGAACAGCCCGCGACCGAAATTGTCCTGCGCAAACCCGATGCTGGGCCGCGCCACGTAATCGGCTTCGTAGCTGACCTTGTACGGTGCATCGCGGAACCGCGTCGGATCGGGGAGCGCCAGGTCGGCGCTGTCGAGCATCTCGTTCACGGTCACGACCGTCGTGTCACGTTCGCCGCGATTCGGCAGCGAATCGGACGCGCGCAGGCCATCCGGCGCGCGATACATCGAGCGGGCGCCCGGATTCGGCCGGATGCCGCCCGCGATCGTGGTGCCCGGCTGCGGCGTTCCGGCCGTCGGCACGGGCGCCTTCGCCGGCACCGGGGCGCTTGGCATCGCGGTGATGGTGATGCCGTTTGCGGCCACGCCCGTCGCCACCAGCGCCGGCGTGCGAACCGGATCGCGGTACGGTTCCTTCTTCAGCGCGCGCGGATTGTCCACGGTCCAGATCGTGTACTCGCCCTTCTTTTCGAAGTGCACGAAGGCCAGCCGATCGGCCTTGCGCGCCCACGTCAGTGCGGGACTGAACTCGGTGATGCCCGAGATGCCGCCCGCGACGTTCGTCAGCTGGTAATGCTCGCGAGTGTTCATGTCGTACAGGAACACGTTCGGTACGGCATTGCGGTCGCTGACGTATGCAATGCTCTTGCCGTCGGGTGCCCACTGCGGGTTGATGCTCAGGCCCGGCTGGTTCGGCAATACGGTGATCCTGCCAGTCGCCATGTCGTACAGGCTGACCTTCCAGCGGCTGAAACGCAGCACGTCGAAATCCGTCTCCGAACCGCGGTCGCTCGCGAACGCGATCGTGCGACCATCAGGCGAGACGTTCGGCATGAAGTCGCCATAGCGATCGTCGGTCAGCATGCGGAAACCAGTACCGTCCACCGCGACGATCGCGAGATCCGTGATACCACCTTTGTTCGCGCTGAAGACGATGTGTCTTCCATCCGGCGTGAACACGGGGCTCAGCACACCATCGACCGGCAGGTCCACTCGTCGTGTCGCGCCGCCACGCGTGCGCACGATGTTGAGCACATCCTTTCCGTTGCGCTGGCCGACATACGCGACCTGGTTCCCGTCAGGCGAAAAGGAACTCTGGCTGTAGAGCAGCCGCAGTTCTTCGGCATTCGGATTCGTGGTGCTCTTTACCAGCCGGCGTATGCGCTTGCCGGTGCGTGCGTCGGCGAGCCAGAGGTCGATGAAGACTTCGCCGCGCAGGAAGTTGCCGTTCGACAGGAACAGGATCTTCGAGCCGTCGTCCGACAGCGTCGGTGCGAGGAAGATGTCGCCACCGCTTTTCTTCGCGTTCAGCAGGTTGTCGGCAAAGCGACGCGGCCGGTCGAGATTTGCGACGGTCGGCAGATGCTGCTTCTGCATCGCGTCCTTCCAGTCGTCGCTCAGCTCCTCGAGCGAAAGTCCGAGCTCGCGCTTGAATGCACGCTCGACGCCCACGTTCGGCACCGCCTCGAGGATCTGCCCGATGACCTGGTCGCCCCACCGCTCGCCGATGTAGCGCATCAGCGACTCGCCGAACCGGTACGGGAAAAAGCGATCCGGAGACACCGTCATCTGCTCGATGGTCGGGATGTCGCCATTGATGGCAGCATCGCGGAGCCACATGTCGGTGAACCGGTGATCGGTGCCCAGCGACAGGTACTCCGCCATGCCTTCCATGAACCAGAGCGGCGGGTTCACCGCCTGCAGTGCCTGCAGGTTCGCACCGGCACGGCCGCGCGAGAACACGTCATACTGGAACTGGTGCACCATTTCGTGCGTCAGCACATGCTCGAAGGTGCGATAGTCGCCGGTCAGCGGCAGCACGTTGCGCTGTCGCTGCGCGTCGGTGACACCACCGGTACCTTCGCCGAGGTCACCGAAAATGTTGTTCTGCGCAAAGTCGGTGCGGCTCGCGAAAATCACGATCGGCTTCCGCTCGCGGAACTCGTGGCCGAGGATTCGCGTGAGCCGCGCGTACGAGCGCTCGGCCATGCGCGCGGCGTCCTCGACCGCGGCCTTCTCTTCCTTGTAATAGTGCACGCGGAAGTGCTCGGTCTCGAGCACGCGCCACTGGAATCGCTTGTACTGGGGCTGGTTTTTCCCGAAGTAACCCTGCGCGCCGGCGGACGAGGCCAGTGCCAATGTCGTGGTAATTGCTACTAGAAGTCGCCGCATCCTCATTCCAAGTCCTCCCGGACCATTTGCGACCAGTTGCCTCAGCGGTTCGTCACTCGAACGCGACGCGCTCGGCATCACTCCACAACCGCTCCAGCTGATAGAAGTTCCGCAGCGTGGGATGAAAAACGTGGATCACGACATCGGTGTAGTCCAGCAGCGCCCATCGGCCCTGTTCGACACCTTCGGCGTGCGTGACACGCTCGCCGCCGTCGCGCAACTGCCGCACGACATGATCCGCCATGCTGCGTACGTGCGTATCCGATGTGCCGGATGCAATCACGAAGTAGTCGGTCATGTCCGTCAGGCCGGCCAGTGACAGCACCTGGATGTCAATACCCTTGAACTCGCTCATGAGCTGTGCGGCGCGCAAGGCGAGGGCTTCAGCGGCGGCCTTGGTGCTGCGGGTCGTACGTGTCAACGCGGTCATCGATATATGGAACGGCAGAAGCAATCCGCCTGATGGCACAAGGGCCCGCCCTGATGCTGATTGGCGGGAGCGACCTTCCGTAGGTTAATCCGTCGGAGGTCGAACCACACACTCTGCGGCACATCGCCCGGAATGCTGCGACGCCCGCAGGGCCGGCTGTGATGTCGACCTGCGCAGGCAGACACGCGAAACGGGACGTGCTCCCACGCTGGGAGACGCCCCGTTCGTTCATGCACGTGCTGCCGATGTCAGCTCACCGAACTGGCACCGGAGTCCAGTTCATCCCTTGATGACCCAGACCTTGACCTCGGGCTTCACGTCTGCATGAAGCTTGATGGCGACCTTGTAGACGCCCAGTGCCTTGATCGGCTCCTGCAGGTCGATCTGGCGACGCTCGACGTGCAGACCCTGGGCCTTCAGCTGGTCGGCGATGTCGCCGGCCGTGACGGATCCGAAGAGCTTGCCTTCCTCGCCGACGCGCGCCGCGAAGGTGATGGAGAGATCGGCGTACGCCTTGGCCATTTCCTGCGCAGCGTCGACGCGGCCCTGTTCGGCTGCGATGAGCTTCGCCTTTTCCATCGTGATGCGCTTCTTGTTGCCGTCGGTGGCCGGAAGGGCCATGCCGCGCGGCAGCAGGTAATTGCGGGCAAACCCGGTTGACACCTTGACCAGATCGCCTGCATGTCCGAGGCTGTCCACCGCTTGCCGAAGAATCACTTCCATTCCGTCACCCTCCTCGAATCAGGAAACCGCTGGCCGGATCCGGCGTCGCCAGTCGGCCCAAGTATCACCCAGTCCCACGAAACCGAGCGCGATTGCTGCACTTTCCCGCAGCAGCAGCAACAACGCCATTCCAATCAGCAGCCCGAGCAGCGAACGGCTCGGGCGAAGAAACCACGCCAGCACGGCAGCACCACGCAGCGCGTAAAGCGCGCCGAAGAACACGAGCAGGTTGATACCCAGCGGCTGGAGTACCTGCAGGGCAGGCAGCAACGCGATCACCAACCCTGCGATCACCGACCAGATCCAGTGATCGCTGAAACGGAACTCCCGGACCGGTGCCAGCGGCTCGCCAAGGCGAGTGCGGCTGACGCGGTGGAACAGCGCCCACGCCATCGCCATCGCAACCAACGTCTGCAACGCCAGCAACGACGGCAGTGCCGACCTCGCCAGTGCCGGCAGGCCCGTGACGGTCTGCTCGGCCATGTCCAGCATCGCCGTCGTGGCGCTGTCGGCCCGCGTGCTGCTCCCTCGCGTCATCTGCGAACGAGCGGCGCGCCAGTTGTTCAAGTCCGCTCCACCTCGTACCTCCAGCGCCGCACCCACCGTGCGGGCCAGCGACGCCGGGCCTGACGGCGTTGCCGCCACCAGAACCACCGCCAGCAGCAGAGCCGCCAGAACCGCGACCACACCTTTGCCCAAAAACCATTTGGACCGCGAGGCCAGCAGCGATAACCCAAGGCAGGACGCCGCGATGATCGACCAGGCGGCCGACAACGCGACACTGCTCACGCCATTGCGCACTGCCTCGAACACCACACCAGCAGCCGCGGCGGTGAAACCCATCGCCATCGGCATGCTGCCTCCCTTCCACCAGCCGGCCAGCGCACACACCGCCAGCATGGGCAACAGCAGCAACAGTGGCTGGTGCACCGGCAGGAGCGTGTGGGCAATGGGCAGGTCGGCCACGATCAGCCAACAAAGCACCGCCAGCACCGGCCACCACCAGCCACGTCGCGGCGCTGGAACGGCGGCGTTCGTCATCGAACGATCAGGCCTTGCTCGAGCGGGTGTACGGCAGCAGCGCCAGGTACCGCGCCTTCTTGATCGCACACGCCAGCTGACGCTGATGTCGTGCATCGACTCCGCTCAGCCGGCTCGGCAAAATCTTGCCGTTCTCGGTGATGAAACGGCTCAGGAAACGCTCGTCCTTGTAATCGACAAAGCGGATACCAGCCTCGTTCACCGGGCTGGGCTTCTTGTTGCGGCGGGCCATGGGCTAATCCTCGTCGTCGTCGTCGTCGCCGGCTTCTTCAGCGCGGCGCTTGGCTTCCAGCTGCTCTTCAGTGAGCGGCGGAGCACCCAGCTCGTTCTCGTGCAACGAGATGAGGTAACGGAGCACACCGCCATCGAGCTTCAGCGATCGCTCGAATTCAGGCAGCTTGCCCGTTTCGGTGGTGAAGCGAGCCACGACGTAGTAGCCAGTGTCGCGCTTCTTGATCTGGTAGGCCAGCTGACGACGGCCCCAGAGGTCGAGCGTGGCCTCGTCGGCCAGCGACAACAGGCCGTGGTGCTTGGCCAGCTTTTCGGCGATCACACCATCTTCAAGCGCACTGTCGAAGATGTAGACGGCCTCGTACGGACGCAGAATCGCAGTCACGAGTGGCAAACCTCCCTATGGTCAGTACCGCCCCCCGCGGGTTGCCGACGCAGGAGAAGGGGAATGAAGGTCGCCCCTGCATGGAGCGACCGTTGTCCCGCGCAGACGACGCCTGACGCGGATTAGCCTCACAACGTAGCCGATCGGAAGGCGCGAGGGAATGCCTCAGGCGATGGACAGCGCCACCTTGCCGATCGTCGCATTGCTTTCGACGCGGGCGTGTGCAGCCCCGATCTCCTCGAGCGGAAAGCTGGCGTCGATGCGCGGTATCAGGCGCCCGCTGGCCAGCAACGGCAGCACCTCGAGAGCGAAAGCCGTGGTCACTGCGACCCGTTCGTCCAGGGCTCGACTCCGTAGCACCGTCCCCCTGATCGTCAGTCGCTTGCCCAGAATCGTGCGGAGGTCCACGGTCGCCTTCGATCCCGCCAGCGCGCCAATCAGCATCAGTCGTCCCTTGGCGGCCATCGCGCCCAGGCTTCCGGCCGTGTAGTCGCCGCCGACGAGGTCCACCACCACGTTCACCCCGCGTCCCGACGTCCAGTCCATCACGGCGTCGGTGATCCAGCCTTCATTCCCCGGCTGACAGCCGGCCCGCATGCCGGCGCCCCTCGCGGCGTCCAGCTTGGGCGCGCCACGTGCCGTCCCGTAAACCGTGCAACCAAGTGCCGTCGCCAACTGCACCGCGGCGAGCCCCACGCCGCTGCCCACGGCGTGCACCAGCACGGTCTCGCCGGCCGTCAACTCCGCCTGAAGCACCATGGCGTCGTATGCGGTGATGTACGCCTCCGGTGACGCACCGGCGACCTCCCACGACAGGCCGTCCGGCACTCGCGCCACGGCCCGCGCATGGGTCACCAGATACTCCGCGTGTGCGCCGCCGCCGACCAGGCCACAGACGCGGTCACCCGGTTGCCAGTCGCGCGCGTCAGCACCACAGGCCATGACCTCGCCCGCAAACTCGAGGCCGGGAATGTCTGCGGGCACACCGGCCGGGGCGGGGTAGCGGCCCATGCGCTGCAGGATGTCGGCGCGGTTGATGGCGGAGGCACGCACGCGCACGAGCACCTCGGCAGGCCCGGGCACCGGCACCGGCCGCTGCTCAATCGCAAATACCTCGGGCCCACCCGGTGCTGTAATCACGGCTGCGCGCATCATCGCTGGAATTGTCATACGCACAGTCTCACCATGCGATGTCGCGCGCACCACCCCGCATCACGCACGCCGCCTGGCCGTCAACGCAGCAGCACCCGCACCGAGTCGACGGAACCATCGGTGTGCGCCGGTTGCACGCGCAGCAGCTCCGCGAGCAGCGAGTACACATGCACGTTCGCGAACGGTGGCACGGTGACGCCGCGCCGGAAGTCCGGCCCTGCCGCCACGAACAGCGCGCCCATGGACGGCAACGCGTTGTCGTAGCCATGTGCACCATATGTCTGACCAGCCACGTACTGCCCCAGCGTCGCGCGGCGCACGATGGACCACCCCTCATCCGCGATCGCGACCACAGGTGTCACATGCGCGCCGCTGTTGTAATGCAGGCGTGCGGGCAGCTCGCCCTTGCGGTACACCTGCAGGTGCGGATGCGCGCCGGTCAGTGCACGCATCACGTATTCGGTTCGGCCGGCCTTCGGAATGATCGTCGCGACGGGACTCCAATCACCTATCTCCACGCTGTCCATCGCGAGGTAATCGTCCAGCACGATGGTGCGCTCGCTGTTCACGGCGGTCATGCCATGATCCGCCACCACGATCACGTCGACCCGGTCCGCACTGCCCAGGTGCGCGATGCCATCGACGATCGCGCCCACGGCGCTGTCGACGGCGGCGATCGCCGCATCGGTCTCCGGCGAATCGGGGCCGTGATTGTGCCCTTTCGTGTCAACATCGCTGAAATACACGGCAACGAAGCGCGGCGCGGCACTGTCAGGAAGCGCCAGCCATTCCAGCACGCGCTGCACGCGCGTGGCGCGCGTGGTGGTCAGGTCGAACGGGTAATACCATGTCGGGTGCATGCCGCCGACCGGCGCCTCGGAGCCGGGCCAGAAATACGCGGCCGTGCGCAACCCCTGACGCTGAGCCGTGACCCAGATCGGTTCGCCGCCGAACCATCGCGCATCACGGACAGCCGGGTCATTGCCCGTCGCGAACCGGCCCAGCACCGAGTCGCGCATCACGTTCGCTGCAATGCCATGATGCTCGGGATACAGGCCGGTGACGAGCGTGTAGTGATTCGGGAAGGTCTTTGATGGAAACGACGGCACGAGGCGTTCGGCGCGGACACCGCGTGCGGCGAGCTCGCGGAGCCGACGCGCGGCGGGTCGATCCAGATAGTCCCAGCGGAACCCGTCGAGCGAGATCAGCACGACCTGATGCGGCGACCCGGCCGGCCCCTGTGCGGCGGCGCTCGCGCCTGAGAGCGTCAGGACCAAAGCCATCAGGAACGACACGAGACTTTTGCATCTCGTGACGCGCTGGCGGTTGTCAGTTGGCGCGCCGTGAGCGGGCATGTGTGGCCGAGGAGGTCGGAATGTCAACGCACCTCTGCGCGAGGCGACGTTGACCGCGCAAGCTAGCGCGTCAGCGGCCCACCCGTGCGCGACGCGGATGCGTTCAGGTGGCGCGGCGCACCGGGCATGCCCGTGCTCGCATTTGCAATCACGGTTGCACCCATCGGTTGGCGCTTCGCCTGATACATGGCGCCATCTGCTCGCTCGATCCACGCGGGCACCTCCTCGCCCGGAAGAAGCTGTGCAACGCCGACCGACACGCCAAGCGCAAACTCCATCGCGTCATGCACGCGTGGCAGGCTGCGGACCTGTTCCACCAACCGCTGGGCGAGCGTCTCAGCCGCGTGCGCATCGCAGTTGTTCAGGATCACAGCGAATTCGTCACCGCCATACCGGCTCACGACGTCCGACTGACGCATGAACACCGACCAGAGCGCCTTGGCGACACCGGTGATCGCTGCGTCACCGGCCGTGTGCCCGTACGAGTCGTTGATGATTTTCAGCTTGTTGAGGTCCACCATCATCAGCGACACCGGCGCGCGACCGAGCGCGAAGATCTGGAACGCACGTTGCGCCATGAGGTCGAAGCGCTTGCGGTTGCCGACACCGGTCAGCGGATCAGTCGTGCTCTCCTGCTTCGCCTCCTCCAGCTGACGCCCCAGCGAGTCGAGCGACGTGGCGAGTGACTTGTACTGCAGCTGCTGGCTCTCGCGACGTTCCTTCAGCGCCCGATCAATCTCGCTGACGGCATGCAGCACATCCGCGCGGATATTGCTGATCTGCGAACCGGTCACCGCCTTCTTCATCAGCGTCAGGTGTGTGCCGGTCGCTGCCTCGGCACTGTCGTCGATGCGAACGGCCGCATGCACGGCGGATACGCAGGCCCAGAGCGCGCCGCGCAGTTCGCCGACGAGTGTCTCGACCGTGCCTTGCTCGTCGCGTTTCAACTCCGAGACGGCGCGAACCAATCCACGCCAATCGCGGTCCTGAATGCCGACCGAGACGTGGTCGTCGTCACCCATGGACACACCCAGCGTTGCGTGACGCTGCCACGCCGTCAACGTCCTGCTGGTCGACACGGCAGGACGGTGTGGCAGGTCTACCGGAAAGCGTGCGAGCGCAGACAGCACACCACCAAGGGCATCCAGCAGCAGTGTGTTGTCACCGTCGGACACCGGCACCGGCGAGGCTGTCGCGAGAACGGCAACGGCTGTCGGGCCCGGTGAGGCGGTGGCTGCTTCCGGATCTTTCCTGCGAAAGAACATGAGAGCCTGCTCAGAAAAGTCGATGGTTCATGAGATTTCTCAAAGCATCGGTCGGTTCGAGGACCCGCTTGAGGGTTCCGCATCGTCCACGCCCCGCCCGGTGGCCAGCGACTGACTGGCCGTGCGTGCGCAGGCCGCCAACACCACCGCACCCACGAGGATCGCCCCCTCGGCCACATCGAACCGGGGCGAGTGTGCCGCGGTCGGAGGCTCGCCGGGGGCACGTGCGCCGACCCGGAGAAAGCAGCCTGGCACCTGTTCCATGTAAAAGGCGAAATCCTCGCCGCCCATGTTGGTGATGCCGAACGGAACGACCGCATCCGCGCCAAGCATGGCCGTTGCGGCCTGCCGCGCCCACGCCGCTTCGCGCACCGGATTGACGATGGGCGGCGTGCCACGCTCGATCGTGACCACCGCCTCAACGCCATGCGCCGCGGCGACCTCTCGCCCGATGCGCGCAAGTTCGGTGGTCAGCAGCGCGCGCGTCTGCGCATCCGTCGCGCGCAGCGTGCCGGTCATCGTCGCGGTGTCGGGAATGACGTTCGCGGCCACACCGGCGTGGATGCTGCCGATGGTGCACACCGCCGGTCGCGACGGATCAATGCGCCGCGAGACGATCGTCTGCACCGCTGCGATGACCGCTGCCGCCGCCACGATCGGATCGGCTGCCTCGTGGGGCCGCGCGCCATGTGCGCCGCGCCCGGTCAGGATGATCGTGAAGCTGTCGGCCGATGCGGCCAGCGGCCCCGGTTCGGCTATCACCTGACCAACGAGAAATCGCCGATCCACATGGCCGCCGAAGATTGCCGCAACGCCGTGCAGCACGCCGCTGTCGATGATGGCGCGTGCACCAGCGCCGATCTCCTCCGCCGGCTGCAGGATCAGCAGCACATCGCCGGCAGCAGGTTCGCGCAGCAGCTCCATCGCTGCGCCGACGATCCACGAGGCATGTACGTCGTGACCACAGGCATGCATCACGCCGGGAACCTGCGAGGCGAACGGCAGGCCGGTCTGCTCCTGTATCGGCAGCGCGTCGATGTCACCGCGCAGCGCGACGACCGGTGCACCATGGGTGCGGCCAGGGATGCGCGCCATCACGCCGGTGCCGGCAACGCGCTGGACCTCAGTCACGCCAAGTGCACGCAGCGCAGTGTGCAGACGATCAGCCGTGGCATGCTCGACGTTCGACAACTCCGGGTTGGCGTGCAGCGTGCGGCGCAGCGTGATCAGCGATGCAAGCTCACTGTCGGTGAAGCGATCCAGCACTGCTGCGGGCGCATGGAGCGTGTGCCGGGTGGGCAACGCAGCCTGCGCTGCCGCGGTCGTCGCGTCGCTGGATGGCATCGCTCAGTGCGCGACCGTTTCAACGCGCACCGTCAGGTTGTCGATGCGATCGACATCGACGGTGACGCCGATGCCCGGCACGTCGAACGGCACCGTGACCATGCCATCGGCACTCATGGTCCATTCCGGTGTCACGACATCCCGGGCCCAGTAGCGCGCACTGGGACTCAGGTCGCCCGGCTTCTGGAAGTTGCTCAGCGAGGCGAGTGCCACGTTGTACGCGCGCCCGATGCCGCTTTCCAGCATGCCGCCGCACCAGACCGGAACGCCGTTCGCTTCGCAGAAGTCGTGGATCGCGATCGACTCCGCGAACCCGCCCACGCGGCCCGGCTTGATGTTGATCAGCCGTCCGGCGTCGAGTGTCACCATGTCCTGCGCGCGATCCAGTGACGTGATCGATTCATCGAGGCAGATGGGCGTCTTCAACAGCGTCTGCAGCGAGGCATGACGCACGATGTCCTCCCACGCCAACGGCTGCTCGAACATCATCAGGTGCATGTCGTCCATCGCGAGCAATGCCGCAGGATCGTCAAGGCTGTACGCATTGTTCGCGTCGGCCATCAGCGGCGCATCAGGAAACGCCTCGCGAACCGCGCGCACATACTCCACGTCGCGCCCCGGCATGATCTTCAGCTTGATCTTGCGGTACCCCTGTGACAGCGCGTCGCGGACCTTCTCGACGAGATGCGCAGGCGACGCCTGGATGCCGAGCGAGATTCCAACCGGGATGGTGGCCTGCGTGCCGCCGATGAATCGCGCGAGCGAGATACCCGCCTGCGTCGCGGCAATGCCCCACATACCCATCTCGACCGAGGCCTTCGCCATCAGGTGACCACGGAAGTCCGCCTCGAGCACGGCGTGCACATCACCTGGCGCCTCGAAGCTGCGCCCCAGCACGCGCGGTGCAATCCAGCGCGTGATCGCGAGCCATGCGGTATCGATCGTCTCGGCGGTGTAGTTGGGCATGTCGTCCGCGACGCATTCGCTCCAGGTCGTGGTGCCATCCGCCGCGGTGAGCTCGAGCAGCGCGATGCGCCGGTCGACCATCGTGCCGGACGAGATGCGGAACGGCTCGCGCAGCGGCAGCCGGATCTCGCGAAGTCTGATGCTCGTGAGCTGGATCATGCGTCTCTCCGGGGTGCTCGTGATCGGACGGCCGCTCAACGCGTTGCGGCGAGGACGTAGTAGGGCAGTGCATCGCCCTGCGCGCGCACGAATCGCGTGACGACGAAACCGTGCGCAAGTCGTGCAGTGAATGCGGATCGGACGGCCAGGCGCCAGGCATGCGCGCGATTTACGCCCTGCGCCTGGACGTCGCCAAGTTCATTCGGCACATGAATGCGCACCATGCTTTCGTCACGCGTGTCCAGCGCGACGGGTGCGCCATCGGCGCGTGTGATCGTCGCCTCCGGAATGAGCTCGTCGCCCTGCATCGGCAGCCCTGACCTCTCGGCTGGCGCGCACGGATTGTCGAGCGACCAGCGGTACACCACGCGGTCAGTCGGCATTCCGCCATGCAGCACGCTGCCGGTGTGCTCGCCGTACATGTTCTCGACATACTCGGCCGGTAAGGCGCCGAGATGGTTGATGTTGAAGTGCGCGTTGCGGGCGACGAGCGGGTCGGCGGTCCAGAACATCGTGCGGACGCCCAGCCGGCAGACCGCATCGCGCTGGAACTGCTTCAGCTTCTCGCCGAGTTGCAGGCCCTGCGCTTCGGGCCGCACGGCGAGCATGTCGGACCAGTGCACGAGTGCGCCGTCGCGAATGCCCGTCATGCCGAACACGAAGCCGAGCAGCCGTCCCTCGCCGTCGAAGGCACCGGCGGAGACGCCGCCGACCTTCTGCGCGCACTGCAGGATTGCGCCGGGCACGCGTTCGGAGAAACCGCGGCCCCACGTGACGTCCTGCAGCGCCACGCAGGCGTCGTAGTCCGCTTGACTGACAAAGTCGCGGATCGTGATGTCGGCGGTTGTCGTCTGCATGAGATGTGCGTGCGTGGCGCGGGCGCTTGCGAGGTCAGCGCACCGACGCTACCGATACGTGGCTGCAATTTTGTATACAATTTAACTTTGCCAAGCATGCCAGCACGCCAGACCTCGCGCAAGCCTGCTGCGCGCGTCATCGCACGCCGCGGCCATCGCGCCTGCGCCGCCGCCGTTGCCCTTTTTATCGGCTGCTCTGCAGAGGCGCCGGAGGATGCTGCCCGCGTGCGTTCCGCTACGTCCGTACCCGTGCAGCACGGCATGGCAGCGCTGCCGGCCGCGCCAGCGGGCGCCTACGACGTGGTGATCGCGAACGGGCGCCTGATCGACGGAACCGGCAATGCGTGGTACGCCGCCGACGTCGGAATTCGTGGTGATCGTATCGCGACGATCGCTCCAGCCGGCATGCTGGCCACGGCGCAGGCCACCACGCGCATCGACGCGACGGGCCGCGTGATCGCACCGGGCTTCATCGACATCCAGGGGCAGTCGGCGGTGCCGTTCACCATCGGCGACGGCCGCGCCGTCAGCAAGGTGTCGCAGGGTGTCACCACCGAAATCATGGGTGAAGGCAGCACGCCGGCGCCGATGAACACCGCGATGATCACCATGCTGAATGCGCAGCGGCGCACGCGGGATGACACGCTGAGCGCTGCCGCATTCGGCACGTTCACCGGACCGCGCGCCTTTGGATCGTGGCTCGACGCCATGCAGCAGCACAGGACGTCGGTCAACGTCGGCTCGTTTCTTGGCGCCGGCACCATTCGCGTGTACGCGAAGGGCTACGCCGAGGGTGCCGCGAATGCGGCCGAGCTGGACACGATGCGCGTGATCACGCAGAACGCGATGCGCGATGGTGCATTCGGCGTGGCGAGTGCGCTGATCTACCCGCCGGGTCGGTACGCCAACACCGCGGAACTGATTGCGATTGCAAAGGCCATGGCGCCGCATGGCGGTGTGTACATCACGCACATGCGCTCCGAGGCTGACCAGTATCTGGAAGCGCTCGACGAGGCGATGCGCATCGGACGCGAGGGTGGCGTGCCAGTTGAGATCTATCACCTCAAGGCCGGCGGTGTCCGCAACTGGTTCAAGGCGACGCGCGCCGTCGCAAAGATCGATTCCGCACGCGCTGCCGGCTTGGATGTGGCAGCGGACATGTATCCCTACGTCGCGGGTGGTACGTCGCTGAGCGCCTGCACGCCGCCGTGGGCCACGGAAGGTGACAAGCTGCTGGAGCGCCTGCGCGACCCCGCCACGCGCGCGAAGATCGTGGCCGAGATGAGGAGTGAAGACACGCCCTGGGAGAACCTCTGTCAGCTGGCGACACCGGCGGGCATCATGACCGTCGGGTACGAGAAGCCGGAGTGGAAGCGCTATGAGGGCAAGCGTCTCTCCGAGATCGCCGTGATGATGAAGAGCGATTGGGCGAACGCCACCGTCGACATCCTGCTCGGGACCGAGGCGCGCGCCGGCATGCTGGTCTTCATGATGTCGGAGCCGAACGTCGAGATGCAGATGCGGCAGCCGTGGATGAAGTTCGGCACCGATGCGGACGCGGTCGATCCCGATTCGGCGAGGGGGCTCACGCATCCGCGCGCCTACGGCACGTACACGCGCATCCTGGGGCACTATGTGCGCGAGCGGAAGGTGCTGACGCTTGAGGAAGCGGTGCGCAAGATGACGTCAGCGGTGGCCGCCCGTCTCTCGATCCGTGATCGTGGGCTGCTGCGCGAAGGGTTCTACGCAGATGTCGTGGTGTTCGACCCGAACACCATCACCGATAAGGCCACGTACACGGCGCCGCACCAGCATTCGATCGGCGTGCAGGCAGTGCTGGTCAATGGTGTGCGCGTGTGGGACAATGGCACGCACACCGGTGCGACGCCTGGACGTGTGGTGCGCGGCCCGGGGTGGACGGGAGCCGCACGATGACGCTGGCGCGGGTGTCGCCCGCGCGCGGCGCACGCCCGGCGGTGGTGTACAGCACGCTGCGCGAGCTCATCGTGCGTGGGCAGCTCGCGCCCGGCGCACGCATCGTGGAGATGGACATCGCGGCTCGGCTGCGCGTGAGCCGGACACCCGTGCGCGGTGCACTGCAGCGGCTGCAGCAGGAGGGCTACATCGTGCACTCGCCGACGTTGCGGCAGTCGCGTCCCAGTGTCGCACCGCTCACACGCGACGATGCGATCGAGCTGTTCTCGATCGTCGGCGAAATCGAGGGGTTGGCGGCGCGTAGTGCCGCAACGCTTGCCGCGCTACTGCGCGAGAAGTTGGTGACGGATCTTCTGGCCATCAATGCACGTCTCGAACGCGCGTCGCGCACGAAGACGCCGAAGCACGACCTGCTCTACGACCTCGACGAGCAGTTTCACCGGCGCTACGTGGACGCGGCCGCCGGGCCACGTCTGCGCGCACTGCACGACGCCGTGAAGCCGCAGGCAGAGCGGTACGAACGGCTCTACGTCAGCCTGCTGTCGCGTGGCCTTGCACCGTCCATCCGCGAGCACGAGTCCATTACCGGCGCGATTCGTCATGGTGACGCTGATGCCGCACAGCGCGCGGTGCAGACCAACTGGCGCAATGCCGCGGCGCGCCTGGGTGCCGTGATCGACACGGTGGGCGAACGCGGTTCGTGGTGATGGCCGGCGGCAGGTCTGCACACCGCCGGCTTCACGTCAGCCGTCGCTAGCGGACGCCGGACAGCGTGGCGACGACCAGCGCCACCCACTGTGGTCCGAGAAATCCATTCGGTCCGTCCTCATACGACTCGCCAAGTGCGTGCGCTCCCGATCCGCGCCCCGCAGCATCGAGCGTGATCGCGGGAATGCCAAGACCGATGGGCACATTGGCGTCGGTGCTCGACGCATTCGGTGTCACGGGAAATCCGAGCAGCTTGCCCGTCTCCACGGCGATGCGGACGATGCGCGCACTGTCCGGCTGCGAGCCAGCCGGCCGGATCCCGATCGTGTCCACCACCATGGTCAGCGGCACGCGGCTGTTCGGCCAGCGTGCCAGTTCCTCTCGCAATGCGGCGCGGATGGCGACCTGGAACCTTGCATCCAGCGTGGCCAGCGACGCGGCGCTTTCGGAGCGCATGTCCACTTCCACGATGCCTTCGTACGGAATCGAGTTTACCGACGTGCCGCCACGCACCACACTGGCGCTGAACGTGGTGCGCGGTGCATCGGGTACCGTGAAGTCGGACATCTTCGCGATGGCGCGACCCATCGCGTGCACAGGGTTCGGCATGCCGAACGCGCCGTAGCTGTGCCCACCCGGGCCCTTGTACGACACGCGATACCGATTGCTGCCGACGGCGCCGCTGGTCGCGCCAAAACCAGTACCATCGACCGAGATGAAGTAGTCGATCTTTCCCTTCAGCTCCCCGGCAAACAGTGCGCGCACACCGCGCAGGTTGCCGGGGCCTTCCTCGCCGACGGTGCCGACGAAGTACACCATGCCGGCGGTCTGCACGTTGGCAGATTTCAGTGCGCGTGCGACGGCCAGCACGGCGGCCAGGCCGCGGCAGTCGTCGCCGATGCCGGGCGCGGTGAGGCGGGTACCGCCGGTCGCGGTGCTGTCGCGCGTGACCTTCACGTCAGTACCCTCGGGAAACACCGTATCAAGGTGCGCCGAGAGCACCACGGTGGGCCCGGTGCCGCTGCCGGCTCGCTCACCGATCACGTTGCCCGTGGCGTCGATGCGCACGTTCGTGATGCCCAGTGACTCCAGCCGTCGCTTGAACTCCGCAGCACGCATGGCCTCCTTGAACGGTGGTGCCGCGATCTCGCAGATCGACGCCTGCTGCTCCAGCGTCCATGCATTGTCGGTGCGGAGCGTGGCGAGTGCCCTGCGCATCGAGGCGTTCTGCATGGGCACGACGATGGGCTGCGCCTGCAGCGCGGTCGCGCACAGCATCACCACGAAAATGCTTCTTGTCATGTGCATGTCAGAGCCCGTGGAAGATCGCGAGGTAAGCCGCGAGGCCGGTCAGCAGCGGCACCAGCAGATAGATGGGCTTTGCGAGCGCCGGGATGCGATACGGCAGGATCGACAGCACCGCGACCACGATCCAGATCGCGATCTTCGCCCAGAGCCAGCCGGGGAAGATTGCGGTGTTCGTCATGCCCAGTCGTGCGGCCTGCCCGAAGCCGCCGGCCAGCGCAATGAGCATGCCGATCCCGAACATGCTTGCCGTCAAGGTACGCGTGCGGCTGGTGGCCTTGGTACCGCCATTCGCCGCGTGGATCGCGATGCCGCCGAGTGACGTCGTGGACAGGAAGAGCCCGAAGATGTGCAACGACTTGTAGAACAGCGGCGTGCGAAAGAACGGCAGCGGCGCAGGCACGGACGTGGCGGCGTCCTGCAGCAGGGCGATGAGGCTCATGACACTCCAGGCGTGATGTCGAACGGAGACAACGGATCAGACATGGACGGTGATTACACGTTGAAGCGGAAGAGCAGGACATCACCATCATGCACGACATATTCCTTGCCCTCCGAGCGCACCGCGCCGGCTTCTTTTGCACCCTTCCAGCCTTTCAGGCGCACGAAGTCCTCGAAGCCGGCCGTCTCGGCACGGATGAAGCCCTTCTCGAAATCGGTGTGGATCACTGCGGCGGCTTTCGGGGCAGTGTCGCCGCGATGGATGGTCCACGCGCGCACTTCCTGCTCGCCGGCCGTGAAGTATGTCTGCAGGCCGAGCAGGTGATAGCCGGCGTGAATCAGCCGGTCGAGGCCTGCGCTCTCGAGACCCAGCGACGAGAGGAATTCCTTCTTCTCCTCAGGCGCCAGCTCGGCCAGTTCGGCTTCGATGCGTGCGGAGAACGTCACGAGGTCCGCGACTTCGCCGCTGGCCGCGACGGCGGCACGCAGCGCGTCGACGTGCGTGCCGTGGCCCGTCGCCAGTTCGTCGTCGGTGACGTTGGCCGCGTAAAGCACCGGCTTCACCGTCAGCAACATCAGCGGTTCGAGCAGGAAGAGTTCTTCCTTCGTCAGGCCCGCGCGGCGGATCGGCACACCGTTCTGCAGCGTCGCGAGTGCCTTCGTCAGCGCGGGCAGCTCGGCGATCGCTTCCTTGTCGCCGCTCTTCGCGATGCGCTGCTGCTTGTCGAGGCGTTTCTCGACGCTGCCGATGTCGGCGAAGCAGAGCTCGAAGTCGATGACGTCGCGATCGCGCACCGGATCGACACCGCCCATCACGTGCGTGATGTCGTCGTCATCGAAGCAGCGGATCACGTGCACGATCGCGTCGGTCTCGCGGATGTTGGCAAGGAACTTGTTGCCGAGCCCTTCGCCTTGCGCAGCGCCCTTCACGAGTCCGGCGATGTCGACGAACTGCACCACCGCTGGCACGGTGCGCTTCGGCTGGACCACCGCGGCCAGTGCGTCGAGTCGTGAGTCCGGCACCTCGACCATGCCGACATTCGGCTCGACGGTGCAGAACGGGTAGTTCGCGGCCTCTGCCTTGGCGGCGGTGAGGGCGTTGA
>ENA-OFCX01000552-OFCX01000552.1-metagenomes-genome-assembly--contig:-NODE-552-length-18672-cov-2.640436_pt1 | contig 18672 bp, 18 predicted proteins | sample MGYA00153384_OFCX01 | MGnify analysis MGYA00153384
CTGGTCGATCCTCGGCATCCTCTCGATACTATGGGGCGGTTCTTTCTTTTTTCTCGCCCTCGCGCTGAAAGGTCTGCCACCGTTCTCGATCGTCCTCGGGCGTGTTGGTCTCGCTGCGCTGCTCCTTTACGCCTACATGCGAATTGCGAGGCAAACGCTGCCCACCGGTCGGACCGTCTGGGCGTCGTTCTTCGTCGTTGCCTTCTTCGCCAATGCGCTCCCATTCGTGATGTTTGCTTATGGCCAGCAAAGCATCACTAGCGGCCTTGCGTCGATTCTCAACGCCACGACGCCCTTGTGGGGCGTTCTGGTCGCGCACTTTTTTACCCAAGACGAGCGCGCGACGCCGGGCAAGGTGGCTGGCGTCATGCTCGGGATTGCGGGGGTTGTTGTGATGACAGGCAGCGATGTGCTGTCTGGCCTTGGCGGCAATGTTATGGGTCAAGCGGCGTGCCTTATCGCGACGCTCGCTTACGCCATTGCAGGTGTCTATTCGCGACGGTTCAAGTCGATGGGGATCACACCGCTCGCCGTCTCGACAGGACAGCTTACCGCCGCAGCTGTCCTCGTGCTTCCGCTTGCGGTCGTCTTCGAACAACCCTGGACACTGCCCTTGCCGCCGATCTCGGCGATCTGGGGCATGGTCGGCCTAGTCGTCTTGTCGACCACCTTTGCCTATGTCCTGTTCTTCCGCCTCATCGAAACTGCAGGCGCGAGCAACACGCTGCTCGTAACGTTTCTCATACCCATTACCGCTATTTTGCTGAGCGTATTCGTTCTTGGTGAGGGGATCGAGCTCAAGCATTTCGCGGGTATGGGACTGATCGCGCTTGGCCTTGCTTCGATCGATGGACGATTGCTCGCCGTATTACGCTCAGGTGCCCCCGAGCGGGTCGTTCCTTAGCAACCGTGAGAATAAAATAGCACCATGATCACATGCCACTTGAGGTACATCATTGACCCGTACAAGCTTGCCGAGTTCGAGACCTATTCGCGCATGTGGGTACCGTTAGTGACTCGACTCGGCGGAACGCACCACGGGTATTTCCTACCGTATGAAGGTGCAAACAACATTGCTTACGCGCTCTTCAGCTTCCCATCGCTCGCAGCGTACGAGGACTATCGTAACCGGATGGCCAAGGACACCGAGTGCCAAGCGGCATACGAATACGCCGACAAGACGCGGTGCATCCTGAGTTTTGAACGAAGCTTCATGCGACCGCTTTTGACAGCGTAAGGGTAAGAAAGGAGCGTCCGCAACCTTGTCGGGGACGGCCACAGTTGGCAGGAATCACGACCAACGGTTGCGACGTCTGATTGATGACGTTTCTAGGCCCTCATCGCTTCTCCAATTGCCTCCGCACGCTCGTGCGTAAACACGCCGGTGCCGAGCAAGTCGAGGATCGACATCACGCCTCCGCGTGACCCCCAGCTCCCTTCGTCGATTACTTGAAACGTCACCCACCAACCAGGGGGCGGCTTGTCGCACCCGAGCCCTGCCGTGAGTGCCGCGTAGGTGTTGCGGATCACCTGCGCCCGATCGGTATCAGGCCAGTGGCCGTCCATGACGACGATCTCGACTAGAACGACATCGATCGGCGTCGGTTGATCGCATAGCAGCGCGCCGCCAATTGCAACTTCGGTCGCGTCGAACTCCTGGAACCATACCTGGAACCCGGCTCTGGCGGCGGTCGCAAGCTGACCGACCTCGACCTCAAGAACAGCGTCGGTAAGCGACTGGGCCAACATACTCCGCTGTCCGGTCGTGACGCGACCGTGCAAACACCTCAGCGTGATCGTTGTCACGCACTCCTCCTCATCAACGGCTGACGGTCGTTCATGTGAACATCGCGATGGTCTGCCGCCCCAAAAGGAGCGGCGTGCCGTTCGCGCTCCACACGCTCATCGACTGGCAGGAATAGCCGTCGCCGATCGCGTCAGCGGTGCTGCGACACAGATACCAGCCATCGTCGGCTTCGTCCTGCTCGTCGGGGGAAACCACGTCGAAACTCCACGTCATCGTGCTGATCGGCGCGGGCTCGTTCAGCAGGCTGATCGCCGCTGGCGGCGCGGCGTCCGCAAGCGCCAGCAGCTTCGTCAGTGTCGACGGTGCATGCCGATCGCGGTGGCGAACCCAGACGGTATTGTCCGCCTCCTGAGCGCTCGATACCGGCGGGGCTCCGCGCGCGAGCCGAAGGTCGAAATTGGCAATGAACTTCGGGTAGCGGTCGGGCGGGAAGAAAGTCGGGCAGTCGTCCGGCGGAGGTACCTCGGGTGCCGTCGGCGCTGTTGCATTGTGTCGGGATGGACGATCGCTGCCGAAGCAGAAGACGCCGTGCGTCCCGACTGCGCCGTCAACCGAAAGGTCGCTGGCGACAAACGCCGCCGACTTGCCCTGGCGCAATAGCCGCGTCGCCATCGTGATGTCGCCGCCCGATGGCCCAACGAATGCGATCTGGGCCGAACGCAACGGTGGCAAGTCGGGAAAGTCCCGCGTGACGGCCTCGAAGCAGAGCGCAGCCGAGATGCCACCGTAAAGCGTCCGCCCCTGCATCCAGGAGGACGGGGTTGTCAGCCGATGGATGCCCTCGCCGATCGTGATTGCCGAAAGCAGCTCGGTGAACGAGGTCATTGCGATCTCCTTGCCATCATAGCGGCGTGACCGTTGCAAGCGCACGGTAGCGCTCGGGCATGCGCGCGGGTTTGAGTGTGGCAAGGTCGAGCATCACATAGTCGATCGTTCCGCGCACGACGACGCGTTCGGTGACCCGCACGTCGAACCGCCGCGACCCCGACATTCGCCCGTCGTTCGCGGTGATCCACGTCGCGACCGTCACTTGGTCATCGAGGCGGGCGGGGCCGACATAGTCGAGCTGGACCGACCGAACCGCGAGCCCACGTCCCTCAGTCAGCGCCTGCTCAATCCCGAACCCGATACTCTCGGCGTGCGCCCATGCGCACGCGTCCATCCACGCAAGGTAGACCGCGTTGTTGACGTGGCCGTAGGCGTCGATCTCATCGGCGCGAACGGTTCGAGTCATGCAGAACGCTCGCGCCCGGTCGTAGTGCTGCCATCGCTGCACTTAGATAACCTCGTCGAGCTCGCGGACGAACACGGGTTTGATCGACGCGGCAAGCATCTCGGGGGCCTCGTGCCACTCGTGGCGCGCGCTGAACACGTGCTCGGGACATATGCACTTGCGCTGCATTAGGTCGAGCACGTGCGGCATGCCCATGCGCGCATTGCCGCGACCGATGCGGAAGCGCGTCGCGCGCATGTACATTTCGTAGATTGGGAATCCGACCTCGCCGAAGTAGATGCCGACGCTGTCGCAGATGCCTTCGGGTGTCACCATCTGCAGCCCTGTCTGAAGCCACTTCACGTTCGCGCTCGCGTCCACGACGATGTCGAAGTCGCCCCATGTCGGGCTCGGACCCTCTTTGTAGCAGGTGGCCCCGTAGTTTCGTGCCGTCGCAAGCCGCTGGCTCGAATAATCGCAGTAGACGACGTCGGTGCAACCCAGCGCGCGCGCCATGTCGACGCAGTACAGGCCGATGCTTGGCGTGCCGCCAAGGATCAGCACTCGCGCGTCGGGCTTGCGGGCGATCTCGCCGGACAGCACTTCCCATGCGATTGAGATGTTGTCGGATACTGACGCTGCTGCGACAGGATCGACGCCAGCGGGCAGCTTGACGAGCATATTGTCAGCAAAGGGTACCCGGACGATGTCGTCGAACAGTCCTCCCCAATCGCCGCCCATCGGATGCCCGAACATGGCGCGGCTCGGGAAGGTCTCGCAATGTGCGGGGAGGCCAGCGACGCAGCGGCGGCACTGGCCGCAGGCGATATGCCACGGGATCGACACGATGTCGCCGGGCCGGATGTCGACGACCCCGCTACCGATCTCGACGACGCGCCCGACGGCCTCATGGCCGATCGTGAACGTCCCGGTCTCGGGCGTGCCGCCCCTGACGATCTTCTGGTCGACGTCGCACGTTGACGCGGCGATTGGCCGCACGATGGCATCGGTCGCGTCGACGATGACGGGCGTCTTGCGCTCGCGCCACTCAAGCAAATTGGGCTGAACAAAAGTCAGTGTCTGGATCGAACCTTGACCGGCAAAGCTGTTCATCGGGCGCTCTCGTGCTATGGAACTCATAGCAGTATCAGCGTCGCTCCGTGTGCGCTATGGAAAAGATAGCATGTCTAATTCAATTCTGGGAAAGCAGGTCCGCGGCACAAGAACGGGACGTCCGATCATGGTCGCGCTCGATCTCCTCGGCCGCCGCATGGCGCTGCGTACTCTCTGGGAGCTGCGCAGCGAACGCTTGACGTTCCGCGCGCTGCAAGACGCGGTCGGCACGAACCCTGCGCTGCTCAATACCCGATTGAAGGAATTGCGCGAAACCGGCTTAATCGATCATGCTGACGGCGGCTATGGTCTGACGGTGCAGGGGCAAAAGCTGTTCGAGGTCATGCTGCCGCTCGTCGCTTGGTCGGAAGTGTGGTCACGCGACTGTCTTGATGCGACAAGCAATTACAAAAACGCTTAGCCGCTGAGCTGCATTAATTGGTGTCTCAATCGAACGGTTGTGACACGAACGAACGACCGCTTTCAATCGGTTGTGTCCCAAAGCCGCCCGTACGCTCTCCCCGACTTTGCAGACATCATCACGTTAGTGCATGACCGGCGACCAACCGCCTCACGGATTGCGCCCTATTTGAACTTGCATGTTTGCGTTTCAGTCAATCTAGAAGCGGACGCTACCCTGTAACGCAATCGTTCGCGGCCTTTCCGAAACCGCGCTGGCCCCACCGATAATCGGTGTCGGAAATACGAACGCGGCGGCGTTCGCGTTGGCAATATTGCGACCGATCAGCCGCAACTCGTAACGGTCGTCGCGCGATGCAATTGCGACGCTGGCGTTGAGCGTGGTGAACGCGTCGCCGGCGGGGACCGCGGTCGGGTCCTGCTGGTAGAAGCGCTTCGAACGGAAGTTTACCGAGCCGTCTAGCAAGGCATCGACGCCTCCGGTTAACTCGATCCGTCCAGCGAAACCGGCACTGCCGCTCCATTTAGGTGCCAGGGGAATGGGTCCACCGGTACGGCGATCCTTGGCGTCGGCATAGGTCGTGTTTGCATAGAGCCGTAGTGGCGTTACGGGGCGCCACGCCGCCTCGACCTCGAAACCGCGACTGCGCAGGTCGGTGTTGGTCACGATGAATGCCAAGCCGTTGAACGTCACCGTCTGGAAATTTGCGACACGCGTTTCGAACAGCGATGCGTTGAGCGTCCAGCGCCGCGATGGATCCTGAGCCTTGATCCCGACCTCAACGGTGCGTGCCCGCTCCTCGCGATACGGGGCCTGATCGAGTTGGGTCACGGACGAAGCGAACCCACCAGCTTTCGTGCCCTGACCGTAGGATGCGAAGGCCATGATGTTGTCGTTGAGATCGAGCTGCGCACCGATCGAATAGTCAATGTTGTTCTCTTCGCGTCGTAAACGAAACGGCGCATACGGCGGGTAGATGATCACGCTGAACAGGCCAGGCGTTAGGATCGCGCGTGCGAGGTCGGCCGTCTTTTTTTCGTTGGTATAGCGCAAACCGCCGAGCAGCCGGACGCGCTCGCCGACCTTAAGCGTTGCCTGCGCGAAACCTGAAATCGTGCGGCTCGACTGCACGAAGGTAGTGCGGAACGAGCCCGCGATTGGCGTGGTCGGGCTCGCTGGGGGCCCGAACGGATAGCGCGCGGTATTAATCGTCGCATTGCTCAGATCGTTATCGATAAAGACCCCGCCGAATACATAGTCGAGCGAGCCCCCGCTCGGCGAGACGACACGGATCTCCTGCGAAAACTGACGACTCTCTTCATCGACGCCGCGCTCGAGATAATCGCCGGCAACAAAATCCGCTTCGGAAAGATTGGTATTGCGAAAAGTCGAGTAGCCGGTGACCGACGTCAGGAGATGGTTGCCCAGCTTGAGGTTGCCCGTGATCGACCCGCGATCGACACGCAGCCGCTCGAACTGCTCGCCGCCGGGACCACCGACGAACGTCGCGTTTCGACGATCAAGAGTGAAATCGAGCGTTCCCGGCGCGCCGGCTATCCCCTGCAGCAGATTGGCGACCGGATTGAGCCCGATCAGTTCGGCGGGCGTGCCGCGATTGCGTGAGACGTCGTGCGTATACGCGGCCGTTATGTCGAGTGCGGGCGTGGGCTCCCACACTCCGACGATCCGGAAGGCATCGTCATAGGTGCGTTGCGCGCGGCGTCCGGTCACTTGATCACGCACCCAGCCGCCATCGAACGTGCTTTGCCCTGCAATCCGAAACCGCAGCGTGTCGCCGGCAGGCAGATCAAAACCACCCGCCACAAGCCGCGATCTGAGCTCGAACTCGTAGGAAGCGCGCAGGTCGGCGGCGAACTTGTCGCCCGGTTTGCGCGTGATGACGTTGATGGCACCGAGGCTGGTGTTCTTGCCGAGCAGTGCCGCTTGCGTGCCTTTGATTACTTCGATCCGCTGCACGTCGAACAGCGAGGCCGCGAACTCGCGTGAGCGCGGCGCATACACCCCATCGACGAACAGGCTGACCGAGTTATCGAATGCGGCGTCGCCGGGCGCGGAGCCGAGTCCGCGGATCGTGACGCCGACTTCGTTGCCAGTCGGGGCCTTGGTCAGGTTCAGACCAGGCGAGATCGCTTCTATCTGCAACAGCGATGCTGTACCCGCGATTGCGATTGCGGCGGCGGTAATGACGCTGATCGATACCGGCACGTCTTGCAGCGATTCGTCGCGCTTACGCGCGGTGACGACGATCTCCATGCCGTCGGCATCGGTTGCGGCGCCAACCGGCGTTGTCGCCTGGGCGCTCGCAGGTGCGCCGATTACGGGGAACGCCGTCGCCAGCGTTGTTGCAAGAAACAGTGTTACCTCAGCCCGTCCTACCATCACATCATCCCCCGCATTGACCATATGGTCAGTTATAGCATGATCTAACGTCTTGCGTTAGCTTTGTATGAATGCGATGATTGATCGAGTCTAGCAAATAAGTGACTAGACAGTCATGAGGGTAGCTTGGCAATTGTAACCATTGAAGACGTTGCGCATGTCGCGTTTGCTGCTCCCGACCTGTCGGGTATGGCGAGGTTCCTCGAAGACTTTGGGCTGCAGGCGATCGAAACGGGCGGACGGGTGTTCGGACTGGCCGCTGACGACCAACGTCCCGTCCATGTGACGGAGCAGGGCGACCCTCGGTTTGTCGCGCTCGGGCTGCGTGCGGCATCGCTCAACGATCTTGCGCGACTGGCCGAAGCCGAAGGTGTCGACCTTGAAGACCGCGATGCGCCCGGCGGCGGCCGGATGGTCGTGCTTAGCGACCCGGACGGCAACCGGGTCGAAGTCGTAGCCGGCCAGGTGGCATCGGCGGTTCCGCGGGGTGGGGCGGCACGCGTCTGGAACCACAGTCGTTCGCGCCCACGTGACGGACGCGCCGACGTCTCCGTCCCCAAGCCAGCCTGCATAACGCGGCTTGGACACGTCGTTTTAGATGTCGCCGATTTCCGCTTGTCCGAAGCGTGGTACAAGGCGCGGTTTGGCTTCATTACATCCGACGAGATCGAAGCCATGCCCGGGCATGCGCTCGGCGCCTTCATGCGATGCGATCGGGGTACTGAGCCTACCGACCATCACACGTTGTTCCTGCTTCAGCATCCGAACGGCCCCGGCTTCAACCACGCGGCGTTCGAGGTCGACGATCTCGACGATTTGATGGCCGGACATTATCATCTGCAAAGCGCTGGACATACGGCACATTGGGGCGTTGGACGCCATATCCTCGGAAACCAAGTGTTTGATTACTGGCGTGATCCATGGGGGCACGTGCTCGAGCACTGGACCGATGGCGATCGGCTCACGGCTGCGCACGGGAGCGCCAAGGCATCGGTGATGGATCTGCTCGGCGTGCAGTGGGGCCCGTCAATGACGATGCCGAGCTGAATGCTTTGCTTAGGAGATAGACTGAATGAAGCTGTGCAGGTTTGATGCGGGCGCGGGGCCCGAGATCGGCATCGTCGTCGATGGTGCCGTCGTGCCGATTACGCGCACGCTGCCGAGGATCGGCCATGATATGTCCGCAGTCATTGCGGCCTGGGACGCGTTGCGCCCCGAATTCGAGGCGGTTGCAGCGACAGGCAAGGAGTATCTCACGCTCGCGCTTGTCCGCCTGCTCGCGCCCGTCGCGCAGCCGGGAAAGATCATGGCGATCGGGCTGAACTATGCCGATCATATCGCTGAGTCCGGCATGACGACGCCCGACCAGCAAATCTGGTTCAGCAAGGCCCCGACCGCGGTCAACGGTCCGTTTGATGTGATCGACCTGCCCGCCGTGCCCATACCGCATGTCGATTACGAGGCCGAGATGGTCGCCGTGGTCGGCAAGGGTGGTCGTCGTATTGGGCGCGATGCCGCTGCCGGCGCAATTTTCGGTTATTGTGTCGGCAACGACGTGACCGAGCGCGCATGGCAGCACGCGACGCCGCAATGGGTGGTTGGCAAGTCGTTCGACACGCACGCGCCGTTCGGTCCCTGGATCACGACGGCCGACGAGGTCGGCGATCCGCACGTCCTCGACATCATGCTGACAGTGAACGGCGAAACACGCCAATCTTCGAACACGCGGCATCTTGTTTTCGACGTGTGGGCGCAAGTCGAGCATCTTTCGATTGCAATGACGCTGCTGCCGGGCGACCTGATCTATACCGGCACGCCCGGTGGTGTCGGCGCGGCGATGAAACCGATGCGTTTCCTTGCTGACGGCGACGTCGTCCGGATTGAGATCGACCGGCTTGATGCGATCGAGAATCGGTGCGGCGCAAGTGGCTGACGCTCAGTTTGATGTCGTCATCGCGGGCTATGGCCCGACCGGCGCGGTGCTCGCAGCGATGCTCGGCGGCTATGGCATCCGGACGCTGGTCATCGAGCCGCAATGCGACATTTATCCGCTTCCACGCGCGGTCCATTTCGACGACGAGATCATGCAGATCTTCCAACAGCTCGGGATCGCTGATGCGGTGCTCAATCATGCCACGCCTTCGACCGGCTATGAGTTTCGCGCAGCCGATGGGCAGGTTCTGCTACGGTTCAGCGCAGGTGCGGTCGACACGCCGTCGGGATGGAAGTCGGGCTATCTGTTTCATCAGCCCGGCATCGAGCGCGCGATCCGCGCAAAGGTTGCAGGTTACTCTATGGTCGAAGTCAGGCTCGGCGCATCGGTCTGCGAGATCGCGTCAACCGCAGGCGGCGTCGTTTGCGCGATCGACGAGGATGGCGTCGAGACAACGGTGACGGCGCGCTGGCTCGTTGCTGCAGACGGCGCTAATAGTTCGATCCGAGCGCAGCTTGGCATCGAACTTGACGATTACAACTTCGATGAACCTTGGTTGGTCGTCGATGCGCTCGTCGGCGACGCGTCGCGCTTGCCCACGATCAACCTGCAGATTTGCGATCCTGCGCGTCCGACGACATGCGTTTTCATCGGCAAGGGACGGCACCGATGGGAATTTATGCTGCTGCCCGGGGAGGATCCCACAGTTGCCTGCGACGACGCATTCTTGGCGCGCTTGCTCGCGCCGTGGGACTGTGACGGCGCGATCACCGTCGAGCGCCGCGCGGTGTATCGTTTTCACGGTATCGTCGCCGAGCGCTGGCGCTCGGGAAGCGTGCTGCTTGCCGGCGACGCCGCCCACCAGATGCCGCCGTTCGCCGGGCAGGGTATGTGTTCAGGGATTCGCGACGCCGCCAATCTCGCTTGGAAGCTCGACGCGATCGTGAACGGCGGGGCCGATACGTCGCTCATGGATACTTATCAGCTTGAACGTGAGCCCAACGTGCGCGCCTACATCGGCCTTGCGATCGGCATGGGACAGGTCGTCTGCACTCTGGACCCGGCCGTCGCTGCAATGCGGGACGCGCATATGCTCGCCGAACGTGCTGCCGGGGTGGAACCGTTGCGGCCACCCGTCATGCCGCCGCTTGTCGGGGCGGTGGTTGATGGCACTCACGCTGCCGGAACCCGGTTCTTTCAGCCTTGGGCATTGCACGCGAATGTGCCGTTCGGGCTTGAGGACGTTCTTGGAGCCGGTGCGTGGCTACTTTGTCGTAGCCCAGCCAATGTCGCAGACGTGCCACGCGGACTGAAAATTGCATCGATAGACCGCGATGATATGGCACCATTTTCTGATGCGCTGACTGGTTGGCTCGATACGGCCGATGTCGAGGCTGTGCTTGTCCGTCCCGACCGCTATGTGTTTGGCTGCGGCGATGCTGACATGTTGACCGCTGCGTGGCGCGACGTGCTGGCGGCGCGTGATTGCGCACTGGTAGAGTGAAGGACATCATGTGAGCGCTGTCATTCCGATTGCCTCGAAAGCTGCGCGGTCATCGTCGCAGCGAGGGCAAGGCACACGTGTCGCGATCGAACAGGCCGCGCTACGGCTGTTTTCGACGCGGACCCCCGATGCGGTCACCATTGACGACATCGTTCGCGAGGCGTCGGTTGCGAAAGGCACCTTCTACAATCATTTCACTGACAAGAGCGTCCTCGTCGGATCGCTTATCGTGGCGGTGCGCGAATGGGTTGAGCCGATCATCGGCGAAGCCAACGCGGGGATCAGCGATCCTGCCGCTCGGCTTGCGCGCGGAATGGCGGTCTATGCACGCTTCGCCCTCGACCAGCCCGAGCGCGCGCTTGTGCTGACGCTCGTCGATGACGGGCAACTCTCGGCTTCGTCGAAGCTCAACCGTGGCCTGATCGATGATCTGAGCACGGGTCTGGCCAGCGGCCGCTTCGCCTTTGCTACGGTCGACAGCGCGGTGCTCTTTGTGTCGGGCATCGCGCGCGCGCTCGTGCTCCAGATGGCGCGCGAGAAGCAGATGTCATTTGCGATCAGTACCTCGCAACAGATCACAGCGATGCTGCTGCGTGGCCTTGGGGTCGAATGGGCGGAAGCCGACAAGATCAGTGCCTATACGGTCAATGATGTCGTCCGTGGCAACTGTACGACCGTGACGGGAGATTGACCTTGGACTTTTTGCGCACCCCCGACGACCAGTTTGCGAACCTTTCCGACTATCCCTTCGAACCGCACTACGCGGACGTTGCGAACGGTGCCTTGCGCCTTCACTACCTCGACGAGGGGCCGCGTGACGGGCCGCTCGTGTTGTTGATGCACGGTCAGCCGTCCTGGTCCTACCTTTACCGCAAGTTTGTGCCGCCGCTCGTCGCTGCAGGCTGCCGCGTCGTCGCGCCTGACCTCATCGGGTTCGGACGCTCGGACAAGCCCACCGACCGCGAAGCATATACCTATGAAGCGCATGTCGGTTGGATGCGCGAATGGCTCGCGATGCTCGACTTGCGCGAGATCGTGTTGTTTTGTCAGGACTGGGGTGGGCTGATCGGACTTCGCCTTGTCGCTGCCGAACCGGAGCGCTTTGCTGGCGTCGTTGCTTCGAATACTGCGCTCCCGACAGGCGAGGGCATGAACCCGGCGTTCGCCATGTGGCTCGAGTTCTCCCAGACTGTTCCCGAGCTGCCGATCGGCGAGGTCATCCAGAACGGCAGCACGCGAAATTTGAGCGCGGCTGAGGTTGCGGCATACGACGCACCGTTTCCTAGTGAACTTTACAAGGCAGGCGCACGCCAATTCCCGGCACTTGTGCCGGTGACGCCCGAGCACGCTTCGGTCGCAGAGAATAAGGCGGCGTGGGCGAAGCTCGAGACGTTCACCAAACCTTTTGTGACCGCATTCGGTGCGGACGACCCGATCACCGCAGGCGCCGAGCAGGCGATGAAGGCACGAATCCCCGGTGCTCGCGGACAAGCTCACATTGTCATTCCCGGAGCACATCATTTTATTCAGGAAGACGCAGCAGCTGCGTTGGTCGAGTGCATTCTGCAGATCCGCTGACTGGACACCAATGCGGGAATAAATAGGTCAGCGCATTAAATGGTTCGTAAACAACGTTGAGCCGTTGTTCGCGAGCAGTGGGAGTATCCGACTATTTGTGGACGTGGTAAAGTTTTTGAAAGTGCGACGACGTTTGTCTTTCGTTCACGGGTCTTTCCGACGAAATCAGCGACGGACTTTCGATAGCCTTCGACGCAGCGCGTCGCTTATGTCTGAAATGAGCGGACAGCCATTGACCCCTGATCTAAGCGGATAGTGTGACCCATTTCCCCGCTTTCGGTCACATAAAAATACCACTGAGTGCTGGTGCCTCGCTTGTTGAAAAAGAGGATGGTCATTGATCCCGAGCAATTTTGATTAATCACATAGCTGCCTCCTGGCTCGTCCCGGCCAATCTTTTTCTCCACAACATGACGACTGCTTGCTCAAGAATTCCCGTGGCCGTCGAATACAAATTGCCCATAGTGAATGCGTTCGATGCCAAGTTCGTTAATCCCTTGCCCGGCAAAAACATATCGACCAGACAAATTAGATGCGGTGCATTTTGCCGCGGTGAACCACGCCGGGTTTGCCAGAGGCTTTTTGGTTTGAGTCATGCGGCCATACGCTGTTGTTCGATCATGGCATAGTATCGCGCCTCTGCTTCGGCGGGCGGGATGTCAACCGCGCCGCTTGCGAGATCGGGCTGCCGGTCGGGCCGTTCGATGCGATGATCATGCAGGAAAGCCGCTAAAAGCCCGCCGCCGTCTCGTCAGCGGGTGCATTTGGATTGGCGCAGCTGATGCCTGGAGCTGCGACGCAGTTGGGCATAGACCGTTATAGCCCGCAGGAAAGTTTGCGTGCGGGTCGCGCTATCTCAAGCAGTAAATCAATCGATTTGGTCGCTACGATCTCGCATTGGCGGCTTACAAATCCGGACCTGCGCGGGTCCAGAAGCAGTGGCAGGTGTCGGCAATTGTTGAGACGCTGATTATGTGCGCGCGATCATGAGCAATTGGACCGGCGCATCGCAACCCCCATACGCGACGGCGACGCGGACGCTTCACGGGCGTCAAGTCCAGCTGGTCTTCGCTCCATATCGAGCGGCGCGTTTTTAAGCGGGCTGATTGTTATGGATTCTTGTTAGCGAAGGAACAGCGCGATGGTTACGGCCGTCGCAATCGACAACTGGACGGCTCTTTATATCGCAACCGCTATCTGCTGCTCGATCGCACGCGTGTGGCGATACCGATCGCTGTCTATCGCGCCTTGGGAGGTCCGGACCCGCTCCACTGTCGAAACAGACGCAACGTCGCATTTGCTTTGCCCAAACTCTGGTGACGATGGCGAAAACTCGATCTAAATTCTGCCTGAGATGATGTTTCGCAAAGGAAAGTCGACGCCGGCATGGGAGACCGCTGCCGGACAATCTTCACCAAATGTGGCGGTTTTTCTTTTGCAGTCGCCCACTGATCACAACCGGTATACGATCCGGGTCACATACCGACCTTGCCGTCGCAATACGGTTGTTTGGCCAGCCATTCGACGACGTCGTAACTGTCCTTGGCTTCCTTAATCATGGGACGGACCATGCCGCCTGTGTCGCCACGGACATCGACAGCAACGAACCGAGATCCACGCGCGGCAAAGTATGCCCCTCCTGTACGGAGCTAAGTTGAAAATACTTGGCCCGGGCGACACGTCCCCTTTGGGCAGATAGGCAAACGCGTTCAGTTCAACGCCGTCGCTCAAAGGAATCCGGACGCCCAACTACATTCTAATCTTGGCGGTGTTTGGACGCATCGGTATCTTGGCAGTGGCCAAACCGTTTGCATCACAAGTCTCCACAGCGTTGATCGGTAACGCCACACGGGCCAGTTTTTAGATCGTCGGGTGCCGAAAGCCGCTGAACGGGTTAAATTGCCTCGGGGAGGTCGCCGACTGGGGCGGTAACGCGCCTTGGTTTCTAAAAAGATCCGAACAACTTACGGCAACCGTTCCTTGCTTAAGACAAGATTGGCTTGGCGTTTTTGGTGCCCGGGCTCGCGTTCCGCTTGCGGTTGTTTGGCGAACCCTTTCCATTTGCAAGTGGCGCGCTCGGCGATCCTGCTGCAACGTTTATAGTCTCGCCTCGCGCGGGAGCCTCATGGATCGCCAGCAGTGCGGGCATCAGTTCCTCATCGACGCTGGCCATTATGCCCAGCACTTCGGCTTCATCGCAGCCATCGGCTGCGATATAGGCGTGCCCCATGCTCGAATCCATGTAGATGGACTGCCCCTTGCGAAGTGTCACCGGATCGTAGAATTCGGTGCTGACGACGATCGTACCTTTAATGACGAAGATAAATTCTTCGCCTTCGTGGTGAATAAGATCGCCGAATTGCTCGAGGGTCTTCGCGCGGATCCGCGTGATCACAGGAATCATACGTTTGCGCCGCAATTCGGTGCACAGATAATAATAGTCGTAATTATCGGTCTCAACGCGAACTGCAGTGCTGATATCGCCAATGCTGCGACGCGCTGTGACCTTCGCTGACGGCTCTGCGGATGGCTCGGCAAAAAGTTCCGACATGCGCATGCCAAGCCGCTGACTGAGCAGATACAGTTTGTCATAGCTAAGGGTTAGCCGGTCGTGCTCAACTTTAGACAGGGTGGAGACCGGGATTCCGCTTTTTGCGCTCATCTCTTTAAGCGTTAAGCCTTCGCGGCTGCGGACGCTACGTAACAGAGCGCCAAGGGTAGGTTGGTTCGATGACATGCGCGATCTCTGCCGTTGACAAATCTCTAATCAGGATCACAGTGTCCCGAATAGACAATGACAGAATTGTAAGCGGTGTGAGTGACCCGGGCAATGCCTGATCCGTTCGAGAAGGGGTTCAGCATGAATGCTTGGAAATCGGCGCTATTAGGGGCTTTGTTGCTCACCGGCATCAGCGTGGTCGCAGTGGCGTTCCACCTGACCACGCTCACGAGCAACTACTAATGCCGCAGCTGACGATGCATGTCGCAACCGAGACGCTGCGGCTAGCCAAGCCGTTCCGCATCTCGGGCCATGTCTTCGAAACGTCCGACATCGTCATAGTCACGCTCGACGACGGGACGCACAGGGGACGCGGCGAAGGTGGCGGGGTGTTTTATCGGGGCGATGACGTGCCGCACATGACGGCGGCGCTCGACGGCGCGCGGGCGGCGATCGAGGCCGGTCCGAGCCGTGAAGCATTGCGGTCGATCCTGCCGCCGGGGGGCGCGCGAAACGCGGTAGATTGCGCATTATGGGAGCTTGAAGCCGCACGCGCCGGACAAGCGGTGTGGGCGCTCGCTGGGCAGTCGAGGCCCAAGTCGCTGCGCACGACGTTCACGCTTGGCGCCGACGATCCTGAAGTCATGGCGCAGGGCGCGCGCGATTATGCCGATGCGCGCTCGATCAAGGTGAAGCTGACAGGCGATCTCGATATCGACATCGCGCGCGTGCAGGCGATCCGCGCAGCGCGTCCCGACGTCTGGCTCGGCGTGGACGGCAATCAAGGTTTCGACATAAGCGAACTCGATTCCTTGGTATCGGCGCTGCACGAAGCGAACGTTTCGTTGCTCGAGCAACCACTGGCGCGCGGTCGTGAAGCTGATCTTCAAAGCTACAAGTCGATCGTCCCGATTGCCGGAGACGAGAGTTTGCTATCGCTCGACGATATCGCCGGTGCCGTGGGGCGTTTCGAGGTCGTCAACATCAAGCTCGACAAATGTGGGGGTCTGACCGAGGGGCTTATGATGGCAACTGAGGCGCGTAGATTGGGTCTCGGTGTGATGGTCGGAAACATGATCGGCACAAGTCTGGCAATGGCACCGGCATTCGTGCTCGGACAGTTGTGCGACCTCGTCGATCTGGACGGGCCGACTTTTCTTGCGAACGATCGTACACCAAGCGTCACCTACACCGATGGTGACATCTGGGCGGGCCCCGACGTGTGGGGATCCGGGATGGCGAGTGCCACGTGATGGGGGAGGGCACATGGCTCGGCCAGCCGCGTGGCCTGACCGTGCTGTTCCTCACCAACATGTGGGAACAGTTCTCCTACTATGGCATGCGCGCGCTGCTGGTTTATTACATGACCAAGGAGCTACTGCTCGGCCAGGCGCAATCCTCGTTTATCTATGGCCTCTACACTGCGTGCGCTTATTTCACGCCGATCTTTGGCGGTGTCATCGCCGACCGCTTCCTCGGAAAGCGCCGCGCCATTATCATCGGGGCGAGCATCATGGCGCTGGGACACTTCATGATGACGTTCGCGCCGCTATTTTATGTGGCGCTGGCAACGATCGCGATGGGCAACGGCCTTTTCCTGCCGAGTTTGCCAAGCCAGGTCGGCGATCTTTACAAGCCGGATGATCCACGGCGCGGCTGGGCATACAATGTCTATTATGTTGGTATCAACGTTGGCGGGTTTCTCGCGCCGTTAGTTTGCGGCACGGTGGGCGAGCTCTACGGATGGCACTATGGCTTCGGTTTGGCCGGTATAGGCATGCTGATCGGACTTGCGATCTATCTGAGCGGCCAGCGCTATCTGCCGGCCGAAGCCGCGCGCAGCGCGACGAAAAGCAACGTCGAGCGCGGCAGTTTTGACCGGCAAACGGTGCTAGTTCTGCTCGGCATCGGCGTGGCGGTCACGATCTTCCGAGCTTCTTACGAACAGGTCGGAAATACCGTGGCGCTCTGGGCCGACAGTGGCGTGGATCGCAGCGTAGGCAGCTGGGCGATTCCAATGACTTGGTTTCAGTCGCTCAACCCGTTGTTCGTCATGTTCATGACGCCGCCGTTGCTCGCCTGGTGGAGCAGGCGCGCGGCAGCCGGCGCCGACCAGTCGCCAGCACGACGGATGGCAATGGGTGCGCTGATTGTTGCACTTGCCTATCTGCTGCTCGCCGGGCTTGTTTGGTTCGATGCCGGGCAACGTGCCGGATGGCTATGGCTCGTTGTGTTCTTCGTTGTCTTTACGTTCGGCGAGCTTTTCATCTTGCCGACGGGGCTTGGCCTTTTTGCGCGGCTGGCACCGCTCAACCTTGGCGCAACCACAGTAGCTTCATGGTTCCTGATAACCTTTACTGGCAGCCTTTCGGCAGGGTTGGTCGGGTCGCTCTGGAGCAGAATGATGCCCGCACAATTCTTTGTAATCTTGGCGGCGCTCGCCGCGGTGGCGGCGGTCCTATTGCACAGTTTGACGGCAGCGGTGGACCAAGTGGATCACCGACCGAAATAGATTGACAAGTTTCGGATTAGGACAATATGATCCCAATCGTAGCAAAGAATAATTTGCGGCCCTCGAAACACAGCGTACGCAAGCATGCGGCGGAGGAAAGCGAAAAACCCATGACAGCACTTCGCACCGGACTTCTTCTGTCTTCCGCGGTCGTCACTTTGGGGACCATGGCACCCGCATCGGCGCAGACGGCGCCTGTCGCGTCGAGCTCGGGAGAGGGTGATATCGTCGTCACTTCGCAAAAGCATACGATCGGGGTGGGTGTCATCAACCCGCACACGCTCGGTATCGCTCTTACTGCGTCCTGCTGACGCGATGCCTAATGTTGCCACTTTCGACCCCGTCACGTTGAATGCGGTATCGGACGGCGGACCGCCTCCATTGCTGCTGTTCCTCGGTGACGAGTCCGAGAGGGGTTACGCGAAAACAGCTTACGGACTGCGCGATTGGGCCGGTGAACGCTGCGTTGGCGAGCTGACGTTGCCCGGTGCCCTGGTTACAACTGGGTTACCCGCCCTGTCAGTGACGCAGGCTTACGAGCGAGGTGCCCGGGCCATGGCGATCGGGGTGGCAACGCGTGGCGGCATGATTCCCGCAAACTGGATCCCGACGCTGCTAAGCGCCCTCGAGGCCGGGCTCGACCTGATCTCGGGGATGCATGTGCGCCTGTCGAGCATCCCCGAGCTCGTCGCCGCAGCCAGCCGGTTGGGCCGCGAGCTTATCGACGTCCGCGTTCCGCCGGCGTCGATTGAAGTGGGGACGGGCGTACGAAGATCGGGGTGGCGCGTGCTAACGGTCGGCACCGACTGCGCACTTGGCAAGAAATATTCAGCGCTCGCGATTGCGCGTGGACTGCAAGAACGCGGCCTTGACGTGACATTTCGCGCGACAGGCCAGACAGGCATCATGATTTCGGGTAGTGGCATGCCGATCGACGCGGTGGTGGCCGATTTTGTCGCAGGCGCAGCCGAAATGCTGAGCCCGTCAGCTTCACCCGAACATATCGATGTGATCGAGGGGCAGGGCTCGCTGTTCCACCCCTCGTTCGCCGGAGTGTCGACCGGGCTGCTCCACGGCGCGCAGGCCAAGGCACTGGTGATGTGCCACGAGCCGGGCCGCGAACATATGCGCGGGCTGCCGGGCCGCGCGCTGCCATCGCTTGCCGAGTGCATCGCAATGAACGTTCAGGTTGCGCGGCTTACCAGCCCCGATGTGCAGATGACGGGAATCGCGCTCAACACTTCGGAGCTGGACGCCGATGCGGCGCAGCGTCTGTGTGCCAAGACGGGCGACGAGCACGGGCTGCCCTGTACCGACCCCCATCGCTTCGGCGTCGAAGCCCTGCTCGACGCCCTGCCGTGACCCGTGTTCTGGTCGCGCGGCACGAGGCGCTGCCGCTTGCCCGCCCGTTCCGGATTGCGCGCGGGGTGAAAACGGTCGCCGATGTCATCGTGGTCGAGCTAACCGAAGAC
>ENA-OFCX01000553-OFCX01000553.1-metagenomes-genome-assembly--contig:-NODE-553-length-18612-cov-2.697634_pt1 | contig 18612 bp, 17 predicted proteins | sample MGYA00153384_OFCX01 | MGnify analysis MGYA00153384
GTGACAGCGGCAACGGAATCCGGATACAACCATGCGAGGCCGGCGCCAGCGGCACGTTGAGCGCCCCGTGCACGGCGATGCCGTAGTTGAAGTACACCGGATCCCACATACCGCCGAGCGAACTCTGGCGGACGCCCTCCACGCGCCGAGTGAAGTTGAAGACACCACCTGGCGTGATCGACCTGCCGCACTCACCGCGAACCAGCGGTTCGTCACCCGGATTGTTGTACTCGCCGGGGCTGATGGTGACCTCTTCGCACCACTCCTCGTTGTCGCCGCTCGACATGTGGCTGATGAACACCGGGGCGTCGTCGTGGAACACTGCGATCACCTGCTCGCTGAGGTAGATCTCGGTGTGGTTCGGGGTGGAGTTCGGTCGACGCGGTTGGATCGCGAACGGCTCCTGCATGGCGTCCCACATCTCGGCGGTCACCTGACCGGTCGGTTCGTCGTAGGCAATGCCGAGCACCAGCTTCTCGTAGGCCCACACGGAACGTCGGGTCTCGTCGCCGAAGTAGCCGTCGACCGGGCCGGGCCAGAAGCCGAGGTCGGTGAGACGCTGTTGTACGCCGGACACGTCGTCGCCGGCCATTCCCTTTGCCAGAGTGCGCGTGAGCTGGGACTTGGTGATCGGGCTCGACGTCGCGATCGTCTCGATCACCGGCCCCGTTGCAGGTGCGGAGAACGACACCGTGTCGAGACTTGCCGACGGTGTCGAGCTCTCACCGCTGTCACCACCGCCGAGCACCACGCCGGCGACCACGACGATGCCGAGGACACCAGCAGCGGCAGCTGCAGGCATCCACCTGCGGGCTTCGGGAGAAAGGAGCGGACGTTCGTTCACGGCGATTGATGGTGAGCAGCGAGACGACGGGGTCGGGTCGAAGGCGTTCGCCGGTGGCTCGGGCCCTCAGACTACCAATACAGATCCCGCCCGTGGCCGCGGGTTCGCAGCGCGCTCAGCGCCGGTCGACCAGCGGCTCGATGTTCTCCAGATCGCCCCGCAGTTCCCACATCTCGCGCAGGATCGTGGTGATCACCGAGGGGGAACTGAGCGTCGAGACGCCTCGAGTGCGAGGGAAGTAGTCGACGCCGAACTGCAGCATCTCGTAGCCGAGGCGGGTGGCTCGAATCACCAGCTCGGCATCGATGAAGGAACCTTCGCTGCGCAATTCGACGTGGTCGAACACGCGTGCCCGGCACAGCTTGAACGCGAAGTTGATGTCGCGCGCTTTCACGTCGAACAGCGTGCGGATCAGCAAGTTGTACACGAAGGTGTACACCGACCGCAGATAGCCCTCACCGGTACGGTCGAAACGGTACGCGCTGACGATGTCTGCGTCGTATTCGCGCAAGAGACGCACCGCCCGCGGTAGCTCGGCCATGTCGAACGGCAAGTCAGCGTCGGTGTACAGGATCACGTCGCCGGTGGCGGTGGCAAATCCGGTCTTGATCGCTCCCCCGAGCTTGCGATTGCGTGCGTGGTGCACCACCTGTACGCGCTGGTCGGCCGCTGCAAGTTGATCAGCAATCGCTGCGGTGCGGTCGGTCGAAGCATCGTCGACCACGATCAGCTCGTAGTCACCGATGTCGCCGGAGCGAACCAGTTGCTCGCACGCGCGGCGACCGGCGGTCAGCGCTCGCTCGATGTATTCCTCTTCATTCCACATCGGATAGAAGATCGACAACTTCTCGAAGGGGTCACCGAGCGTGGTGTCGACGAAGGACATCGCAGCGAGGGTAGCTGGCGAGTTCGCACGCAACTCCGCACGAACCCCCTTACCCAATCCTGCGTCGGCCCCGCGTCGCATCGGTGCGCCGGCGGCCGTAGTGTGCGAGACCGTGCGGGACACCACTACTCCCCCGGGTGCTTCTCTGCCGCCACCAACCCCACCCGGCCTCGCGGCACCGTGGGATGACCGGCGCACACCTCGCGAATCGCCTGGACCGACGGTACTGCACCGCCCTCGGCCAGGTCAGTTGACACCGCCGTGGCGCGCGATGGTGGTGACCACCTGGGTCGGCGTGTTCGTGGCGTCCCTCGCTGTTTGGAAAGCCAGCGAGGAGCTCGGTATCGCCACGTGGTGGATCGGTCCACGATCCAACCCACAACCGATCATCATCCGACTCGTCCCCTTCATCGTTACCGCACTGTTCGGGATACTCGCCAGCTACAACGTGCGCCGGATGCCAGTGGTCGGGCTGGCGGGTGCCGCGGCACTGGCGGCGATCGCCGCGCCAGATCTGTCGCGCTCGACCGGGCTGGCAGCGGTCGAGTTCGCGATCGCCGGTGCGGTGCTGCTCGTGTCTGCTGCGTCGTTCACCGGCACGTATCGACATCCGCGATAGGTACCCGTGAACGCCGGGTAGCGTCGTCGGCCATGCCGGACCCCGCACCGAACAGCGCCTCCAACGCCAAAGTCCTGATGTCGTTGCCGGTCGGCGAGCGCGTCGGCATCGCCTTCTCCGGTGGCCTGGACACCAGTGCCGCATTGCGCTGGATGAAGAACAAGGGCGCTCTGCCCTACGCTTACACCGCCAATCTGGGCCAGCCTGACGAAGCCGACTACGACGAAATTCCCCGCAAGGCGATGGAATACGGCGCAGAACAAGCCCGCCTGATCGACTGCCGCCCTCAACTGGCCAATGAAGGCCTTGCTGCCATCCAGTCCGGTGCCTTCCATATTTCTACCGGCGGCATCACCTACTTCAACACCACGCCACTGGGCCGCGCCGTGACCGGCACCATGCTGGTTGCAGCCATGAAGGAAGATGACGTCAACATCTGGGGCGATGGCTCGACCTTCAAAGGCAACGACATCGAGCGCTTTTACCGTTATGGCCTGCTGACCAACCCTGACCTGAAGATCTACAAGCCTTGGCTGGATCAAACTTTCATTGACGAGCTTGGTGGCCGCTCTGAAATGTCGGCGTTCATGACCAAGGAAGGTTTCGGCTACAAGATGTCGGCCGAAAAAGCCTACTCCACCGACTCCAACATGCTGGGCGCCACCCACGAGGCCAAGGATCTGGAGCAACTGAACTCCGGCATTCGCATCGTCAACCCCATCATGGGCGTGGCATTCTGGAAGCCAGAAGTTGAAGTGAAGGCCGAAGAAGTCTCCATCACCTTTGACGAAGGCCGCCCCGTAGCCATCAACGGCAACGCTGTGACCGACCTGGTCGAAGTGTTCATGGAGCTCAACCGCATCGGTGGCCGCCACGGCATCGGCATGAGCGATCAGATTGAAAACCGCATCATTGAAGCTAAGAGCCGCGGCATTTACGAAGCACCCGGCATGGCGCTGTTGCATATTGCTTACGAGCGCCTGGTGTCAGGCATTCACAACGAGGACACCATCGAGCAGTACCGCATCAATGGCCTCAAGCTTGGACGCCTGCTGTACCAAGGCCGCTGGTTTGATCCACAGGCCATCATGCTGCGCGAAGCTTCGCAGCGCTGGGTAGCACGCGCCGTCACCGGCACCGTGACACTGGAGCTGCGCCGTGGCAATGATTACTCCATCCTCAACACAGAATCGCCCAACCTGACTTACGCACCTGAGCGCCTGTCCATGGAGAAGGTAGAAGACGCACCGTTCAGCCCAGCTGACCGCATCGGTCAACTGACCATGCGCAACCTGGACTTGATCGACACCCGCGACAAACTGGCGATTTACTCCAAGGCAGGACTGCTGAGTGTGAGCAGCGCCAGCGCCCTGCCTCAGTTGGGTAACGACAAGAAGTAATACTTGTCTTTGAGCGGGCAACTGCTCGAGTGTTCAACATTAAAAGCCGCTGTATCTCAGCGGCTTTTTTTATGCAGGAGCAACGGCACAGCGGTGCCAGCGCCGTCTTGCACCACTACAGCGATGCAAGAGTTTTTCCTACCAAGCACTTCAAGATGAAAGTGAAAACTGCTTCATCACTGAAAACAAGGAGTTTGCAACAATGAATTCTGCAATCCACCCCTTCAAAGCTGGCAAATGGATGGCCGCATTGGTCTTAGCCACAGCTCTACCCACAGCTTTTGCGGCTGACAACAACAAACCTGCCGGCCCTGCTGCCACGCCCACTCCGCAGCAACCCTTACCCAACCCTGCGGCAGAGCAAGCACTCAAAAAACACTTTCAAGCCATTTTTTCGGCACTTGAAGGCAAGACAGCGGTACCAGACGCCAAAAACTTCACCGAAGAATTCAACAAACAAGCCAGCTCCGATCAACTCAAACAAGTGTTTGCTCAAGTGCACCAGACCGTTGGCGACTGCCACATTGCGGGACAAATGCGCTCACCCATCTCCTACATCGGCAGCTACTTGCTGCAATGCGACAAAGCCTTTGTTCCCATGGACATCGCAGTAGAAGAACGTGCACCGTATCGCGTGCACAGTCTGCTCATACGCCCCAGCTACAACAAACCGTAATACCAGTCCAGCATTTTGTAACGACCTATCCTTTGTGTTTATCTCCACCACAAGGCTGTTCATATTGGTAAAAACGCAGTAAAAAAACATTCACTGACTCCTACAATGCAATCGCAACTTGGCATGCATCATGCGAATGCCAAGGCGTATATAACTACATTGAAGGAAGACTTGAATGACAAAGAAATTTGTAAGCTTGGCTTTATTGGCCGTTTGTGCAACAGCAGTACAAGCTGCTGATCTGAAGGTCGCAATTGACCCCACCTACGAACCCTTCACCTACAAAACTCCTGACGGCAAGCCCGCAGGCTTTGATGTAGACATTGCCAACGCCGTCTGTGCTGAAATCAAGCGCAACTGTGTATTTGTCGAACAAGTCTGGGACAGCATGATCCCCGGGCTTCAAGCGCGTAAATACGACGTGATCGTCAGCTCGCTATCGATCACCGACGAACGCAAGCGCGTCATTGACTTTTCCGACCGTTACTACAAGACACCCAGCGCCATTGTGGTGAAAAAGGGCACAGAGTACACAGGCCCGGCCTCGCTCAAGGGCAAGCGTATTGGTGTACTCAAAGGCAGCACCCAAGAAAAATGGGCGCTGGGCGAGCTCAAACCCGCCGGCGTCAATGTCATTCCTTACGAAGCGCAAGACCAGGTCTATCTGGACATAAACGCAGGCCGCTTGGACGGCACGGTGGCCGACAAGGTAGAAGTGCACGGCGGTTTCCTGCGCAAGCCTGAAGGCAAAGACTACGGCTATGTGGGCCAAGATCAGTATGAAACCAAGTACTACGGTGACGGTATTGGCATTGGCATGCGCAAGAACCAGAAAGATCTGAAAGAGCAGATCAACAAGGCGATCAAGACGATCCGCAGCAATGGCACCTACAGCACCATTGCCAAGAAGTACTTTGACTTTGACCCATACGGCAACTAAGCTTTAAGGCTGTCACTGCCCGCTGACCGGATTCTCCGGCTGCGGGCAGTCCTGTTTAGGAAAAGCGTCTGCTACGCATGAGCGATTACTACTTATCTATCCTGCAAGGGGCACTGCTGACTGTAGCTGTGTCCCTTGCTTCACTTGTTGTCTCTACGGTACTGGGACTGCTAGGCGCAACAGCCAAGCTGTCTGGTAAAAAACCACTCGTATGGATCTCTACCCTGTACACCACGGTGGTGCGCGGCATCCCTGAACTGGTGCTCATGCTGCTGATTTTTTATGGCGCAGCGATTGGTATTAATACCTTTTTTGAATCAATTGGTTCCGAATTCACGCTGGACCTCAACCCCTTTGTTGCGGGTGTTGGCACTCTCGGTTTTATTTATGGTGCCTACATGACAGAGACATTTCGTGGCGCCATTTTGTCGATCCCACGAGGGCAAATGGAAGCTGCATGGGCCTTCGGCATGGGTTCGACCCAGACCTTCATGCGCATCACCTTGCCGCAAATGGTGCGCTATGCATTGCCTGGTTTTACCAACAACTGGCTGGTGCTGATCAAGGCAACAGCGCTGGTCAGCCTGATTGGCCTGCATGACATGACCTATCTGGCCAAGCAAGCCAGCGCAGCAACGCGTGAGCCCTTTATCTTTTTGCTGTTTGCTGCGGCTTTGTACCTTGTGTTTACCAGTATTTCTCTGTGGGCACTCAAACGCCTGAATGCACGCTATAGCCTTGGTACAGAGAAGGTGCAGTTATGAGCTGGGACATCATCTTTCAACCTGAGCATCTGGCCATGTACGGCAACGGCTTGCTCACCACCTTGTGGTTGCTGATCTCCAGTTTGGCCATTGGCTGCATCTTGGCCTTGCTGGGGGCTATTGCCCTTACCAGTGGCAATCTTGTGCTCGAAAAAATTGTGGGAGCATTTACCTACTTCGTGCGTGGCACGCCCCTGCTGATTCAGGTTTACCTGATTTACTACGGCCTGGCACAGCTGGAATGGATTCAGACCCGCTGGGACGATGTCTGGCCGTGGACGCATTTTAAAGAACCATTTTTCTGCGCCTTCTTGGCTTTCACATTGAATACAGCAGGCTACACCGCAGAGATGCTGGCTGGAGCCATTCGTGAAACCAACCCTGGAGAGGTTGAAGCCGCACGCGCCATCGGTATGAGCCGCTGGCAAATCATGCTGCGCATCGTGCTACCCAGTGCTCTACGCCGTACCCTGCCACCGTATTGCAATGAGGCTGTCATGATGCTGCACTCAACCAGTTTGGCCAGTGTGGTGCCTGCTTTGACCGATGTCACAGCCGTTGCGAGCCGCATCTACTCGGACTACTACCTTCCTTTTGAGGCCTATCTGGCCGCTGCCGTTATTTATTTGTGCGTCACTTTTGCGCTGATTGGTTTTTTTCGATTGCTAGAAAAACGCTTTCTGGCCTATCTGGCACCTCGTACGCACTAACACCGCACACGCATCCATGACATCCACTGCATACAAACTTCAAGCCGAAGGTATCCACAAGAGCTATGGCAGCAACCATGTGCTCAAAGGCGTCACGCTGACCGCCAAGGCCGGGGACGTGATCAGCCTGATTGGCAGCTCTGGTTCCGGCAAATCAACATTGCTGCGCTGCATCAACCTGCTGGAAAAACCCCAGCAAGGCCGCATCGTAGTTGCAGGCCAGGAGCTGCAACTCAAACTTGGCCGCAAAGGCGAGCTGGAGCCTGTAAGTCCGAAACAATTGCAGCAATTGCGCACCAAGCTGTCCATGGTGTTTCAGCATTTCAACCTCTGGGCACACAAGACGGTTCTAGAAAACATCATCGAAGCGCCCATACATGTTTTGGGCCTGCCCAAAGAAGAGGCCATTGAACGTGCTCGTAAATACTTGCGCCTTGTGGGTCTTGAAAACAGGGAAGACACCTGGCCCAATCACATGAGTGGCGGCCAGCAACAACGCGTGGCGATCGCTCGCGCCCTCGCGGTTGAGCCTGAAGTCATGTTGTTTGACGAGCCCACCAGCGCTCTGGACCCTGAGCTGGTCGGTGAAGTACTGCGCGTGATGCAGGTCTTGGCCCAAGAAGGGCGCACCATGGTGGTCGTCACCCACGAAATAGGTTTTGCCCGTGAAGTCTCAAACCACGTGGTCTTTCTGCACCAAGGTTTGATCGAAGAACAAGGTCATCCACGCGAGGTGTTGAGCAATCCACAAAGCGAGCGTTTGGCCAAGTTTTTGTCGGGCAGCTTGAAGTAACTGAGTCACCCAAATTTCGCTTTGCTTGACCGCAGGCACACAAGCACTACGGAACTTTCTTTGACTTACCTCTCTCTATCTTTATGATGCATTACGCACTGCGTATGTATGAGACACATAAAGAAGGGAGAGACACCATGTCCAAAATCCAAACACAACCCTCGCACACCATCACGATTGACCGCTTCACGTTTGAGCCCAAGGCATTGCCTGAAGCTGATGGACGCTTTCACGCACAACTGACTGTCGATAGTGGCAACGGCGCGGGCCGCACTCAGCGTTTTTTCACATTCAAGCCTCTGTTCAAATCAGCAGATCGCGCTTTGGCATATGCGGCCCAGCAAGCTGGTGAGTGGATGAAACAAAAATCGCTGGCCTGATGTATTTACAGGTCTCTTCGCAGCCAGCACTGGAATACTGGCTGTAAACAAAAAAGCGCTGCGAAATTCACAGCGCTTTTTTAATGCCTAGGCTCTCATGTCTCGTCTGACTTAGAGGACAACGGGTTCAGGTTCCAAGCGTATTCCAAAACGCTCATAAACGCTGGTCTGAATTGCACCTGCCAGAGTCATTACCTCGCCGCCTGTCACGCTGTTTTCACCCGTCCCCCGGTTCACCAGCACCAGTGCCTGCTTCTCATAAACACCGGCATTGCCTACCGTCTTGCCTTTCCAGCCACAGGCATCAATCATCCAGCCTGCAGCCAGCTTGATAGAACCATTGGGCATCGCGTAATGCACAATTTTCGGCTCCCGCGCCAAGATGTCACGGCACTGATCGTCAGTCACGGTTGGGTTCTTAAAGAAACTGCCTGCATTACCGACCACTGCTGGATCGGGTAACTTGGCGCGGCGAATCGCCACCACCCAATCGAAGATTTGCTGCGCACTAGGATGTTCGACAGCTTCGTCCGATTGCTTACGCTGCAGATCCATGTATCCCAACTCAGGCTTCCAATGTTTGGGTAAAGCAAACCGCACCTTTGTAATCACCGCACGACCTGCCAGCCCCATGCCTTGCACCTTGGCCACTGGTGTACCCACGGGCGAGGCGGGTACATGTTTGAAGACAGAGTCTCGGTAGCCAAATGCGCACTGCGCTGCATCCAAAGTAAATGACTGACCACTGGCCAGGTCCACCGCATCTAATTCATAGAAACGGTCTTGCAGCTCAACGCCGTAGGCACCAATGTTCTGCACTGGCGCGGCCCCTACCGTGCCAGGGACCAAAGCCAGGTTTTCTAAGCCCGGGTAACCATGCTCAACGGTCCAAGCTACCAAATCATGCCAAAGCACGCCTGCTCCAGCCTCCACAATCCAATGGCTGTCCGTCTGTGCAATGGCTGCAATGCCAGCTATTTCCATTTTGAGCACCACTGCATCCGTGACATCGCCTGTCAGCACAATGTTGCTACCGCCGCCAAGTACAAATACTTTACGGCCCCGGTAATGTGGACTGGCAACAAACTCTTGCACATCGGCTGCGCTATGAATACGCACCAAGGTGTCCGCACTGGCCACAATGCCGAAGGTGTTGCAATCCTGCAGGGGGGTATTTTTCTCGACTAACATCCTTGAGATTGTCGCACTGCACTCAGACCTGTGTCTGCTTGATCTGCCAAGTGCCTTGTCCACCACCCTATTTAAGAAAGTAAAACCATGCCATCGTTTGACACTGTGCTGGAAGCCGATTTCGTTGAAGTGAAGAACGCGGTTGAAAATGCCTCCAAGGAAATTGCCACCCGCTTCGACTTCAAAGGCACCTCAGCCGCCGTAGAGCTCAAAGACAAAGAAATCACCATGTTTGGTGATGCCGAGTTTCAACTGACACAGGTGGAGGACTTGTTGCGCAACAAGCTCACCAAGCGCAATGTGGATGTCCGCTTTCTGGACATTCAAAAGTCGCAAAAAATTGGTGGCGACAAGGTCAAGCAAGTCATCAAGGTCAAAAATGGCATTGAGTCCGAAATTGCCAAACAACTGCAAAAATTGATGAAGGAAAGCAAGCTGAAAGTGCAAGCTGCCATTCAAGAAGACAAAGTACGCATCACTGGCGCCAAACGCGATGATTTGCAAGCAGCGATGGCGCTGATCCGCGAGAAAATGGCAGACCATCCGCTGTCTTTTAACAACTTCCGTGACTGAACGTGTCCGCTAGACTGTTACAACCTTAAACAGTCTTAACGAACACCCCATGCACCGCCATCTCCTGACCCCTACAGTTTTTGCCGCTGCAAGCTGCATACTGGCAGTCACCGCCAGCTACGCGCAATCAGTGGCGATGACGGGGGTGATGGGCAGCAAGGTGCTACTTATCGTCAATGGTGGCGCGCCCAAAGCGCTGAGTGTCAGCGAAAGCCATGAGGGTGTTCGCGTAGTGCAGGTGCAAGGCGATCGCGCAATTGTTGAGGTGCAGGGCAAGCGCCAGACCCTGCAGCTAGGCGACTCTCCTGTCAGCGTAGGCAAAGGTCTGCCAAGTGGGCGCAAAGTGGTTCTACGTGCGGACAGCCGTGGGCATTTTCGAGAAAACGGGTTTATCAATAACAAACCGATGGTCTACATGGTCGACACCGGGGCCAGCACTATTGGCATTGGTCAATCAGACGCTCAGCGCATGGGCATTGATTTCAAAAAAGGCCTGCCTGTGACCGTCCGCACCGCCAACGGTAATACCCAGGGATGGCGCATCAAGCTAGATACGGTACGTGTGGGAGACATTACCGTTTATGGGGTAGATGCCATCGTCAGCCCCCAACCCATGCCTTTTATACTGCTGGGCAACAGCTTTCTGGCGCAGCTGCACATGACTCGCCAAGGCAACGAGATGGTACTGGAGCAGCGTTAAATCGTGATCAGTACCCACCCGAGCAGTTTGGCGCATCTGTCTTTGCCAACCCATACAGAAGATGAAGCGCCTTATCAAGATTTGCTGGGCATGTGGTCGGATCTTGAGGCTGCACTGAGCCTGCTACTCACCCGCCCCGCCCTGGTCCAGCAACTGCCTACCAAAGTGATGCAGCTCGATGCCTGGCTGCAAGAGCTTGTCGCTCACGACAGCGATAGCGCTCTGTATCTCATGTTCCAGCTGGCGGGAAGCTCAACTGTGGGTTACAGCGCTTCGCACGCCCTGGTCTGCACCACCCTGTGCCATATTTTGGCGGCAGACTTCCAGCTGTCACAGGCTGAACGCGACGCATTGGTCCATGCAGCCTTCACCATGAACATCGGCATGACTGCTTTGCAAGATCAATTGGCACTGCAGCGCGAGCGCCCCAGCGTGGCCCAGCAGGAAGCCATACGCATGCATCCTGCCGAAGGTCGGCACACGCTCCAAAAGCTAGGCGTACAGAACAAACTCTGGCTGGACGTGGTGGGACTGCACCACATCAACACGCCCGCCCAAGTACCGTTGATGCAGCAGCCTGCTGCAGAGCGTTTGGCACGCATACTGGCCACCTGTGACCGGTATGCCGCCATGATCAGCCCCCGGCGCAGCCGGGCTGGCCGTAGCGTGACTGAATCAGTGCAGGCTGTAACAGGCCCGCAATCCAAGCTGTACGAGCAAGCGGGCGATGCCTTGATCCGCAGTGTTGGCCTCTTTCCTCCTGGCGTGTACGTAGCACTTTCCACCGGTGAAACAGCCGTCGTTATCCGGCGCACCCCCCACATTGGCTACCCTTTAGTTGCTACGCTGCTGGACACTCGAAAGATGCCGCTGCGGCAACCCGAATTAACCGCAACCAATGGACAGGATGTGCGCATCACCCATGCACTGTCACCTTTCGAAGTTAATCTGCAGGTCGACCACCGCACCATGGTTCGCCTGGGCATGTATGCCGCGCGCTTTAGCGATGGCTTGCACCAGCTGGTTTTTATACCTGGCGCACGCTGAACACGACCCAGCATACAAAGCGGCATATTCCATGCAGCTTTAAATTCAATAGCTACTTGCGCTGAACTGGTAAGCGCCAGGAGCCTAAATGGTTTCGCTTTCACTGGCTGCACAAGCCGGCATGTAGCGCTCACGTTTATGCGCTTTGAGCTTGTGCACATCCACCAGCACCAGTCCATCCACACAGTTCGAAAAATCCGGATCTACGCCAAAATCTAAAAAACGCACCCCGCCGGGTTCAGCCACTTCAGCGTATTGCTTGTAGAGCGTTGGCACGCTGGAGCCCATGTGTGCCAGCAAATGCTTGAGGCGCACAAAGTCTGCAACACGATCGTCTCCGGTGAATTGGGCGCATACTTCCAATCCATCCCCTGAGGGAACATACGGCCTGCGTGCATGGGCCAAACATGCCGCACCGTAGTGGGTGCGATAGTGGTAGATGAGCAAGTCACGTGCAGCCTGAGGCATGTCGCGGCTGAGTGAAACCGGACCGAACAGGTAGCGGCATTCGGGGTAATGCTGTACATAGGCACCAATTCCAAACCAGAGATAGTCCAGCGAACGCTTGCCCCAATAGCGTGGCTGTACAAAAGAGCGACCCAGCTCCAGTCCTTGCTGCAAAAATGGCTGCATGCCCGGCGTAAATTCAAACAGGCTGTGCGTATACAAGCCCTCGGCTCCCTGCTGCGTCAGCACCTGGGCCGTGCGCGCCATACGGTAAGCACCGGCGATCTCCAGATCCTGAGGGTCCCACAAGATCAGATGATCGTAATAGGCATCAAAACGATCCAGATCTCGCCGGGTACCACTGCCCTCCCCAACTGCGCGAAAAGACAGCTCACGCAAGCGCCCTACTTCCCGCAGGATGGGTGAGTCCAGTCCACCGCTAAACAAATGAATGCGCTTACCGTCAGGCGTCTCCCCCAGCAACTTGCAAGCAGCAACCGCTTGAGCCAGGGAACTGCGATCCACAGGATGCGCAATCGCTGTCTCAACACGCAGCAGCGAAGGTTTGTCCTGCGCTACGCGGTACAGGTGCTTGCGCAGCAGCTTGGCAGCAGCATCAGGCTCCAAGGGCAATGCGCCATAGCTGGTATGCGGAATCGGATGCCCAATACGCAAGGCAATGCTTTTCTGGTGCTGGCCAAACATCTCTTTGACCAGCAGCAGGGTCGCCAGTGGCTTGTACAGCATGGATGCACCGTAAAACAGCGCGGAGTTACGTCCATCAATGTGGATTGGGACGATGGGCGCTTGTGTCTGCCCTGCCAAACGTAAAAAACCATTGTTCCAGCGCCCATCCCTCACGCCTTCCGGGTGCAGGCGCGATACTTCGCCCGCCGGAAACATGATCACCGCGCCGTCTCCCTGCAGGTGTTCAAGAATTGCCTTGAGCTGGCGCGCCCCGCTGCGCTCGCCCATCATGGTGACGGGCAGCAACAGGCGTTTCAGAGGCGCTACTTCAGCCAGCAAACCGTTGGCCACAATCTTCACATCACGCCGTATGCGCCCCACCAAATTGAGCAACGCCAGTCCATCCAAAGAGCCAATGGGGTGATTGGCAATGATGACTACGCGGCCCTGCGCAGGAATGCGCTCGCGTTCGTTATCCCGCACGGCATAGCTGAACGCGAAGTGTTCCAGTGCCTGCTCTACAAACTGGAATCCTTCAAGATGCGGGTATTGCTGGGCAAAGTTGCGAAAGCTCTGCTCGCGCAGCAAGCGTCGCAATACCCCACGCACCCCCTGACTGATGCGTGGATGACGCTGCAACTGCGGCAAATGCATGTCAACGATCTGATCGACTGAAATCATGGTGCTTCCTGGCGAGTGCTGAACACACCGTGATGCTGACTGTCTTGCATGACAGCGATGCGACATGCACATGACAAAACCATGACCATTCAAGCAGCCACTACCTTCGAGCAAGACAAGGCTGAAATACACCCGAACAATTTGAACAGCACCTTCAGTGCTGGGCTGCAGCCAGTCGCCACACCAGTTAAGCCATGTACCGATCTCCATCCTTGCTGAACAGCCGGTGCTGCACAGAGATGAAAAAATCATCTGTCCGGTTGCTTCTCCCAGGCCCCGCCGTTGCAACATGCACCCTTGGTTTTTCATAGCCAACGGTTGCAATCACGATGGCCAAGCACTGGTTTGCCATTTATTTTTCTGGTTTCAAGTTCAGCCGATAGCCCACCTGCAACTCCGTCATGAGGTATTGCGGCTGTGCGGCGTTTTGTTCTATTTTTTGACGCAAATTTGCCATATGCACACGTAAGTAGTGAGGTCGATCCAGGTACTCTGGCCCCCAGACTTGCAGTAACAATTGCCGGTGAGTAAGTACCCTGCCCTGCCCCGCAATCAGGGCTGCAAGTAAACGAAACTCAATCGGTGTCAGATGCACATCCTCTTGCCCACGCCGTACCTCGTGGGTGGCCAAATCCACAGTCACTGCACCAAACGCAATTTGCGTACTGGACACACCAGCTGTGCCCACGAGTTGGCGCCGCCGCAGCATGGCCCGCAGGCGAGCCAGAAGTTCAGGTACACCAAATGGTTTGGACAGGTAGTCATCCGCACCGGCGTCCAATGCAGCAACTTTTTCGCCTTCATGGTCCCGTGCTGACAAAACGAGAAGAGGTAATTGACTCCAGCGACGCAGTTCGGTGATCACGCTTTTTCCGTCTGCATCAGGTAGACCAAGATCCAGAACCACCGCATCAGGCTGCCTGGAAGCCGCTTCAATTAATCCACGCTTGGCGGTTTCGGCTTCAAAAACCTGCCAGCCTTCGTCCTCCAAGGCCAAGCGAACAAAACGACGAATGCTGGCATCGTCTTCAATCAGCAAAATTCGGGGAGTAGAACTGTTCATGGAGCGTAGGGGCGAAGAGCATTCACACAACTTTATGCATCAATGTCTGGTTGCTGGGTCAATGGCAACTTGATAAAAAACACTGAACCAGTCCCTGCTTCAGCGGTGGCAGCGCTCAAACTGCCGCCATGCGCCTGCACAATGCGCTGCGCCAAAGCCAGACCTAGCCCCATGCCAGATACTGCAGTTTCAGTCTGGCCACGGGTAAATGGTTCAAACAGTTGTGCTGTGTCCATATGCATGGGCAAACCGGGGCCAGCGTCGTGGATTGAAATGACACAGGCTGGCCCGTCGATCTTGGCGGCCAATGAAATCAACGTCCCACTGGGGGTGTATTTGATCGCGTTATCGAGCAGGTTGACCAGTACACGCTCCATCAGCACAGCATCCACATGCAGCAACGGCAATGTGGCCGGAATATCAGTATGCACGCGGTGATCGGTCAGACGCTGGCGCATCTGATGCAGGGCGCTTCCCACCAACTCATCCACCGGAAACCATTGTCTGTTCAGGTGCACACCACCTTGCTGCAACCGAGCCATCGCCAGAAGGTTATCAATCAACTGCTGCATGGACTGTGCCTGACTGAATATCTGGAGCAGCATGTCTTTGCTTGCCCCTGCTCTGGCATGGGGCAAGGCCGCTTGGGCTGCCCCCAAAATACTGGTCAAAGGGGTGCGCAAGTCATGTGAAACTGCCGCAAGCAGCGTGTTTCGCATGTGCTCGCCTTCCATGGCAACTTGCGTTTGCTGCGCTACCTCCACAAAGTGAACACGCTCCAGCGCCAGTGCAATCTGGCTGGCGCTGGCGTCAAGCAAGCGGCGCTCTTCCGGCACCCGCAACCGATCCGGGGTGCGCAGTTGTAGCGCCAGCACACCACGTGCACGTACCGGAGCCATCAACGGCACATACAGCGCAGGCGCTGCGGCCAACGTGTCGGTACCATGCCCGGCAATCTTTCCATGCTCCATGCACCAGCGTCCTACGCTGATGTCAATCGAACCTTCGCTACCGCGGACGATATGCAGCTGTTCTTCACTGTCAGGCAGCAGCAAACCGGTTTGCGCACCAAATACTCCTGACATGGTGGACAACGCAATCGCAGAGACTTGATCTTGTGTCAGGGCACCTGAGAGATCCCGCGCAAGTCGTGCCAATGCCCCGGCCCTGCGTTCACGCTCTGCCGCCACACGCGCTTCGTGGCGCAACCGTGCCATCAATTGCCCACAAACCAGGGCTACCCCCAGCATCAGGCAAAAGGTGAAAACGTACTGGGTATCGTTGACGCTGAAGGAGTTGCGCGGCGGCACAAAGTAGAAATCAAACAGCAGCACCGACAGCAGTGCCGCCCATGCACCCGGCCCGCGCCCCCAGCGCAGCGCAGAGAGCACAACCACCAGCAAGAACAGCATGACCACATTGGCCGGGTCAAACACTTGAAGCAGCAGCTCCGCCAAACCAGTTGCCGAAAAACAGGCCAGCGTAACGCCCAGATAACCTTTCCATGAGAAAAGGCTGCCAGTGCCTACAGGTAAACGCGGGGCGCCCTGATTTTTAAAACTGTTGACAGAAAGCACCAGTACATCCAGCCCAGGATTGAGCAGTGCAATCTGCTCTGGCAAGCTGGGGGATCTCCAAGGCAACCAGCGACGCAAGCGCTGCTGCACCCTTGCCAGCACCAGATGGCTGGCGTTGCGTTCTCGCGCATAGTCGACCAATGCCTGCGCCACATGCGCGCCCGGGATGGTCGCCGTGTCTGCCCCCAACCGTGCTGCCAGCGCCAGCGTCTTCAGGACAGCCTCTTGTGCCGGGCGTGGGCGGTGCTGACGCTCAGGTGCATCCACGTAGACCACCATCCACTCAGCTTCCAGTCGGCGCGACAGCCGTGCCACCTGACGCACCAGTGCATCGTCTCCTGCGCGCCCTCCAATGCAGACCAGCAACCGCTCACGTGCAGGCCAGACCTCATTGATTGCGCGCTCTCGGCGGTAATCACGCATGTCTTCGTCTACACGGTCGGCCGTGCGGCGCAAGGCCAGCTCGCGCAGTGCCAGCAAATTACCCAGTCGAAAGAAGTTGCGCGAGGCACGCTCCGCCTGCTCCAGTGGGTACACCTTTCCGGCCTTGAGCCGCTTGAGCAGCTCTTCCGGTGGAATATCGACCACGATGACTTCATCAGCATCATCAAAGATATGGTCAGGCACGGTTTCGTGCACCTGTATCCCCACAATAGCGCTGACCACGTCGTTCAGACTCTCCAGATGTTGCACATTCAGTGTCGTCCACACATCAATGCCCGCATCCAGCAACTCCTGAACATCCTGCCAGCGCTTGGGGTGGCGCGAGCCAGCGACGTTGCTGTGGGCCAGCTCGTCAAGCAACAAGACACCAGGGCGATGCGCCAGCGCCGCATCCAAATCAAACTCGGTCAGTGTCTTACCCTGGTAAGACACTGACCGACGCGGCAGTTGCTTAAGCCCATGCAACTGCTGCACGGTTTCGGCACGATCATGTGTTTCCACCAAACCGACCAAAACATCCAGACCTGCCTGCCGCTCTCGCTGTGCCGCAGCCAGCATGGCGTAGGTCTTGCCGACGCCTGCGTTGGAGCCGAAGTAAATACGCAACTTACCGCGTTGCGCCTGCTGCTGCGCTGCCTGCAACTGGGCAACCAGCGCATCCGGATCGGGGCGTGCCGGCGCACAAAATGGGTGGTGGTGGTTTACCGGCATCGTGTTGTCATTGTCAGTGTTTCTGTAATCACACCAACCCCAGCAGTGTCAGCGACATATCAATGAGCTTGATCGCCACAAACGGCACGATCAATCCACCCAGCCCATAGATCAGCAAATTGCGGCGCAGCAGTGCAGCAGCCCCCACAGCACGATAAGACACACCACGCAAGGCCAATGGCACGAGGGCAATGATGATCAGCGCATTGAAAATCACCGCGCTCAAAATCGCCGAATCAGCACTGTGCAGCTGCATGACGTTCAATGAGGCCAGTTGCGGATAAGTGCCCACAAAAGCGGCAGGAATGATGGCGAAATACTTGGCCACATCATTGGCCACACTGAAGGTGGTCAGCGCACCACGCGTCATCAGCATTTGCTTACCCGTCGCCACGACCTCAATCAGTTTGGTGGGATTGCTGTCCAAATCCACCATGTTGCCGGCCTCTTTGGCAGCCTGGGTACCGCTGTTCATGGCAACGGCCACATCGGCCTGCGCCAGTGCGGGGGCATCGTTGGTACCATCGCCCGTCATTGCCACCAGACGCCCGGCCGCCTGGTGCGAGCGGATCAGCTGCAGCTTGTCTTCAGGTCTGGCTTCAGCCAGATAATCATCCACACCTGCTTCGGCAGCAATAGCGGCTGCAGTCAGCGGATTGTCCCCCGTCACCATCACCGTTTGAATGCCCATGCGCCGCAGCTCAGCAAAGCGCTCTCGCATACCGGGTTTAACAATATCTTTGAGCTCAATCACACCCAGCACCCGGGGCCCATCAGCAACCACCAGCGGCGTGCTGCCCTTGCGCGAAACATTGTCAACCGATTGCTGCACAGCGGCAGGCAAGCTGCCACCCAGCGCTTGCACATGGCTGCGCACTGCATCGGCAGCACCTTTGCGCAAGCTGCGCAGGCCATGAGGTGCTGGCAAGTCCACACCACTCATGCGTGTCTGTGCGGTAAATGGCACAAATTCGGCCACTAACTCAGCAGCAATGCGGTCAGGCAGCCCATGGCGCTCTCTGGCCAAATTCACCACGCTACGCCCTTCCGGAGTTTCATCAGCCAGCGAAGCCAGCTGTGCCGCCTCAGCCAATTGCAGTGCAGTCACGCCTGGCGCCGGAAAAAACTCACTGGCCTGCCGATTACCCCAGGTAATGGTGCCCGTCTTGTCCAGCAACAGCACATCCACATCTCCTGCCGCTTCCACCGCACGGCCAGAAGTCGCAATCACATTGGCCTGCATCATGCGGCTCATTCCTGCCACACCGATTGCGGACAACAAGCCACCAATCGTGGTTGGGATCAGGCACACCAGCAATGCCACCAGCACAGCAATGCTGACTACTGAACCACTACCAGCCTGTGATACAGCAAACGCCGAGAACGGCCACAGCGTAACAATGACCAGCAGGAACACCAGAGATAGTAAAAGTTTCCTTACTGGAAGTGGGTGTATATTCAATCAAATGGTAACTATTG
>ENA-OFCX01000555-OFCX01000555.1-metagenomes-genome-assembly--contig:-NODE-555-length-18562-cov-24.642027_pt1 | contig 18562 bp, 18 predicted proteins | sample MGYA00153384_OFCX01 | MGnify analysis MGYA00153384
CAACTCGAACGTTTTAATGGGGCAGATCTAAAGACGTTTGAACCAGAAGCTGAAGATCTCGGTGAAACTACCAGGTACCACCCCGATTATCTTGCAGAGCTTGAATTACGAAATGATGAACAAAACGAGTTTGAACTAGCTTATTAAAGCCATAAAAAACGCCACAAAACACCACTAATCATTTACTACTTCAACGTAATCACATTCTTCACAGCTAATCTGCCCTGTTTTATCTTGAATAAAACTACTGAAACCACATACTGGACAACAAATTTCAATCGATTCGGGTAAAGCTTGTGCGATCGAATCTGAACTTGGGAATACTGGAAGTAGGTTTGATGCTGTTATTGCTGAGACTGTTGAATCTAGGACTGGTAGGCTTGCAACCGATCGATCTGAAGTTACTAGGTTTGATACTGATGAGTTCGATCTTCGTGAGCTTGAGTGGCGAGGCTTGGAATAAGGCATCTTTGGTCAGTGATGTTGTGATAATCTCATAAGATAATTAAATTGTCTATGACAATGATAAAGATTCACAGCTCATGCCCACTAACGGAAAGCTGTAAATCAACGTGAGTTCTGCTTAACCCGAACTCACGTTAATTTAACTCAGACTAGATCTAATAGAACTCAGGTGTAAGATCTATTGTGACGCTAAATTGGGATTCTACTTCATCTTGCTCAAACTCAGGCGGTTGGCTGCCCATCAATTACCCTCGATCGACCTACACATCGTAGCTTAAAGTGTCCAACCCCGTATACTTGAGAAGGTCAAGACAAGACTAAGTAAGTGTAGGGTGTGTTAGGCGCAAGCCGTAACGCACCAAAGTTGAGACTGCTGACTTGATTCGGCAGCCACAGATCTTCGGTGCGTTACGCTGTCGCTAACATACCCTACGATATTTTTACGCATCAAATAGGGTCGATCGATGACGATCGCAGATAATAAAAAAGGTGGGCATTTGCCCACCCTCAGAGTTTTTTTGAATTTATTTCCTAAAACCTAAAGCCTAAAACCTAAAACCTAATTATTGGAGTTAAAGTCGCGGAAGCTTTGATAGAATTCATTTTCTTCGTAGATATGACACTTATCAGTGATATCTTTCATCATTTCCCAGGTGAACTTGCGTTCTTTGATATATTCGCCCCAGTTCGCTTTGATGATGGCGTGAGCTTGCCGTAGTCGGTAGGAAGGGATAGCTGTCGAAATGTGATGGGGAACGTGAACGTTGATATCGTGACAGAGGAATTCTACCCAGCGAGGGTAGTCACAATGAACTGTACCAGATAGTTGAGCGATCGCTTCGTTCCATTCGCCTTCAGGTGTAAAGGGAATATCAGCGGCGGTATGGTGGACGATCGTAAAGGTACTCATCCAGAAATGATATACCAACCACGGCACAACCCAAAATTTGATAAATCCCCAGATTCCCACCGTTCCAATGATGATTGGAAAGATAATTGCAGCACCGATAATTACAAATAAGGCGGAGAATTTGACATCATCGCGAGTTTTACCTGCTGGAAACTTGCGCCAGTCAAAGTGGACTGCTGCCCAATGAGGTAATGATGCCAACCACCACAACCGACCGCGCATCGCTTGGTAGACTACTTGAAGCCATGCTGGCGCATCTTGATAGGCTTCTGGTCGCCAAGGTTGCCACGCGTTGTCCACGTCCATTTTGTTGGTATGCTTGTGGTGTTTTGCATGACCGTATCGCCAGCCGTGAAAGGGATAAATCAGGGTCAACATGAACAGATGACCGACGATATCATTAACTTTCCGACTGTTTGAAAATGAACGATGAGCGCAGTCATGCCCAATCACAAAGCAGCCAGTCATTGCCGTACCTGTAAATATCCAAGCTAGGGGCAAGAGGTACCAAGGCGAGACAGAGATGGCAAACATCCCTAGTGTTACCATTACGATCGTTTTGAGCGTCATCAGCAGAGCTTTGCTGTTGTCTTTAGCAAAAACTTCCTTCGGTAAAGACTGGACGATATGCTTGAGCTTGAGATTCGGGGACAGCGCGGTGGCTGGATTCGGATCGATCGATAAAGTCATGTAGCGGTTTAGTCCAAAGATAATAAGGCACAATCGTTGCTACTGCCAATTAGACACCGCTCTATCGGCAGATAAGTGACAATTATGAGTTTGCAGCCAAAATCGATACCGTTTTGTTTACAATCGTTCATAATTCTACATTAATCTCTTGCTGAGGTCTAGTAGGTCGATCGATAGGATCGGTGACGATCGATACTGTTGCCCTTCAGTAAATCGGTTTATTTTGACGATAGCAGTCTCTAGCATACCCATTCTCGGAAATATTGGCATTGCTATCTGGTGGGCAAAGTCATCGCCGAGCCATCCGCAGCTTCTAGCACAAAGCCCAGATCGGAAATTGTATCCCAGTCCTGAGTTGCTGATTGTCCTGGGGTAGTCAAATAATCGCCGACAAAAATCGAGTTTGCCACGTACAATCCTAACGGTTGGAGCGATCGCAAATGTACTTCTCGTCCCCCAGCGATCCGAATTTCTTGGGAAGGTAGTAAGAATCTAAATAAACATAGAATTCGCAGACATTGCTGCGGCGTTAACTGCTGGATGTCGGCAAACTTGGTACCAGGAATGGGAATCAGAAAATTGATCGGTACGCTAGTTACGCCTAATTCGCGCAGGGACAGGGCTAAATCGATGACATCATCATCTGACTCACCCATGCCTAGAATGCCGCCCGAACAGGTCGTAATCCCCGCAGCATTGACGTTTTTGACTGTCTCGACTCGATCGGTATAGGTGTGAGTCGTGGCGATCTGGCCGTGATTGGATTGAGACGTATTCAGATTATGATTGACTCGATCGACTCCAGCCTCGGCTAGACGATGAGTTTGTGCTTCAGTCAATAAGCCCAGACAAGCGCAAACTTTCAGATCGTAATTTGCCTTGACTTCCCGCACTGCCTCTAATACTTTACCAAAGGTCGCTTCATTTGGCGATCGACCAGAAATCACCATACAAAAAGTCCCCGCCTTGAGTTCTGCTGCGCGTTTAGCTGCATCCAAAATCTTCGACTGCGCCATCAGCGGATATTTCTCGATTTCGGCTGTAGAAATCTTGGACTGCGAACAATAATGACAGTCTTCTGGACACAATCCACTTTGAGCATTTAATAAATAATGTAGCCGTACCCGATTGCTCCAGTAATGACGGCGCACCCGATAAGCAGCGGCGATTTGTTCGAGCAACACCTCGTCAGGTGCCTGAAGTACAGCAAGGCTCTCAGATCTAGTCAATATCTCTCCTGCAAGCGATCGATCGGCCAAGGTATTCCAGGTGGGTGTCGTCAGTAACATCGAACTTTCGGTCTATATTGAGCAATCATCCATTATCGCAGGCGGGTAGCCGGATCGATCGCTTAATTTTGTTAAGATTCTATAGTCTCGTCAAAATCGGGAGCATCCCACTTTTTTAAATTCCTAGAGATAAAATAGTCTCGATCGCCGCAGCCCCTCATGTCTAGCTTGCAAGGAATTTATTATCCATGGATCGTGTATTTATGGGTGAGTTTAGTATTTCAGCCGAGCCTTATCAGATGATTTATGACCAGTTAATGAAAACGAATAATAGCTAGACGACGAGCGTACTGACTCGATCGCGTCCTTGAGATTTGGATTGATATAAGGCTCGATCGGCAGCATGAATTAGAGCTTGGAAATCATTTGACTGATTGGGAATAATCGTCGATACACCCACACTAATTGTTACGTATGGACAGACAGATGAAGCCTCATGAGCGATTTGGAGATTCTTGATTGCCGTTCGGACATTTTCAGCTACAGATGCTGCACCCAGAGCATTTGTATTTGGCAGGACGATCGCAAATTCTTCACCACCATAACGTGCAACTAGATCGCCGCTTCGACGCACAGTATTTCGCATTGCCATGGCTACTTTAATTAAGCATTTATCTCCATTAGGATGTAGGTAGCGATCGTTATAACTTTTAAAAAAATCCACATCGCACATAATCAAGGACAATGGGGCTTTAATTCGGTGCATTCGCTCCCATTCTTTTTGGATGTAATCATCGAACCCTCGGCGATTAGATAGCTGAGTAAGACTATCTAAATTAGCTAATAGCTTGAGATTTTGATTTGCTTGCTGAAGTTCATTTAATTGGTTTTTGATTAGCTGCGATTGACGAATTAAATTTTTGATCCGCTGCCGGAGAATAGATAAATTAATTGGTTTGGTAATATAGTCAGTCGCTCCAGCCGAAAAAGCTCGATCGACTGACTCATTATCATCGAGTGAGGTAATCATTAAAATCGGTGTTAAACGATCGCCAAGCTGCTTGATTTGTTCGCAAAATTCAAACCCATCTAAAATCGGCATCACGGCATCAACCAGAATCAGATCGGGACAATACTTCAGATAAGCCATAATCCCCTCATTGCCATCTTTTGCTAAGATCGCCTCAAAACCGTCTTGTTCTAGTGACTCACTAACTCTCGCCCGAACTACGAGATCGTCATCAATTAATAAAATTCGGTGCAAGTTTGGTTCAATCGTGCTCATAATGACTCGCGTAACTTTTCAACCACTTACTCATACAGATACTGTGTCTCTCGTTGGTGGCGTAAGCTTGTCGTAGCTGCGCGTTCTATGCCGGAGGGAACCTCCGGCATAGAACGCGATAAGACAGGCACAGCCTCTCCCCTTGGATCGATTTGGGAGTGTTGGCACAATTCAGTGGAGCCGCAGCTAAGTGTAGGCTGACACTGAGAGCGAAACGGACTCAGTTTTTGCGATCTTTCCCATAGTGTACCCACGAAGTGTTCGGTTAGTAGCATATAGGTAGTTTTTTATTTGGAGTTGTTGCTGCATCTAGATTTCATCATTCGGCTTGCCAAAGTTGTGCTTTAGAGCAGCTTATCACTATCGATTGAATATTCCAGCCCGATCGAGATTAATGATAGTATTACTGTACTTCTACCAATCACTTGAAACTTGATTCAATTTAGCTCTGCCTTACTCGGACAAACACAAGCTGTAGAACTGTTGACTCAATCGGTACTCAGACAACGGCTAGCACCTGCATATCTATTTCATGGTGCGGATGGGATTGGCAAAAGTTTAGCAGCACGATGTTTTATTGAGTCGATCTTGTGCAATGGTGTCCCTCCCAGCGAACAAGCCTTAATCGAGCAAAAACTCCGTCAGGGCAATCATCCCGATGTCTTGTGGGTGGCACCCACATATAGCCACCAGGGCAAACTGCTGTCTGCTGCTGAAGCTACCGCCGCCGGAGTCAAACGCAAAGCACCGCCCCAGATTCGGATCGAACAAATTCGCGAAATCGGTCGATTTTTGTCACGTCCACCACTACTAGGATCGAGAGCTATTATTGCGATCGAACAAGCTCAAACTATGGCAGAAGGAGCTGCCAATGCCCTGCTCAAGACCCTAGAAGAGCCAGGAAAAGCAACAATTATCGCGATCGCCTCCAGTGTAGAATCGCTGCTCCCGACGATTGTATCTCGCTGTCAGCAGATCCCCTTTCAGCGACTCGATCGATCCTTGATGGTCGAAACTTTAACTAAACTTGGAAAAATAGAAATACTCGATCGACCCGAAATCATCGGATTAGCTCAAGGTAGTCCTGGAGCCGCAATTGCCATCTGGGAGCAGCTAGAAGCCTTGCCTGCGGATTTACTAGCTCCGTTGACTAAATTACCACTTACCCGCCGTCAAGGGTTAGAATTGGCGAGTCGGATCGATCGAGAGTTGGACTCATTAGAACAGTTGTGGCTGGTGGATTATCTTCAATATATACATTGGCAAAAATATCGCCAAGCCCAGACAATTGCCACACTCGAACAAACTCGATCGCACTTACTCGCATACGTTCAACCACGGTTAGTTTGGGAATGTGCCCTCCTCAAAATTGGGCAACCTGCTTCCTAAATCCTGTAGCATAGACAATAATCGCTCTGTTGCCCGATCGCCATTCTATTACCCTCACCCTATATGCTAGAGTCGTCTTTACTCATTCCAGGTAATGTATTAGGCAATCGTTATCAGATCGTCCGCGAACTCGGACGTGGTGGATTTGGACGAAGTTATTTAGCGATCGATCTCAATAAATTTAACGAGAAGTGTGTCCTCAAAGAATTTGCGCCTCAAGTACAAGGGCAAGCAGCATTAGTCAAAGCTAAGGAATTATTCGAGCGAGAAGCCGGAGTTCTATACAAGCTCAAACATCCGCAGATTCCCGCTTTTAGAGAGTTATTTTCTGTCGAGGATGGTGGCTCTAAATCACTATTATTGGTTCAAGACTATATCGAGGGGGAAACTTATCTCGACAGGTTAAATCAACGACTGAAACAGCACAAATTTTTCAGCGAAGAAGAGACAGTCAAACTATTTTATAGTTTATTACCCATTCTCGATTATATTCACGGAGTTGGCGTAATTCATCGGGACATTTCCCCTGATAATATTATCTATCGTTATGGCGACAGCTTGCCAGTTCTAATTGATTTTGGCTGTGTCAAAGAGATCGCAGCTACAGTTATGTCTCAATGTAGCAACGTGAAAATTGCGACACGGATTGGTAAACAAGGCTATGCACCAGAAGAACAAATGATGCGTGGCAAAGTATCTCCATCGAGCGATCTTTATGCGATCGCTGCAACTGCACTCACCTTACTAACAGGTAAAGATGCGAGTACGATTTATAGTCCGGCTGAAGCTATATGGGAATGGCGAAAACACGTTCGACTCACTCCAGAATTTGGTGCACTACTCGATCGATTGCTCCAACATAATCCTCAAAATCGCTACCAGTCAGCAGCAGAAGTTTTAGCAGATCTTCCACCCTTAACCAACTATCATACCGCGCCCAGTTCTGTACCTACAGTAATAACCACTAACTCAACACCTACTACTCGCACTAATAAAATATCTCAACTCAAAACGCTTGAGATTAGCCCTAGAAATGGTTCAGTCTCAACCTTAACAACAGAACTAACCACGCAGAATCTAAATGAGTGGAAAAAACCTGCTTGGCAAGTCACCAAAATAATGTCAGGAATCTTGGTTACTTGTCTAGCAGTTAATGGCATAGTAAAATGGGTACAAACAATCGATCCGATGAAAATAGTCAAAGATCGAGTTGATGCGGCGACAGCAGGTGTCGTCCACTCTATTCCCAATCCCTTCAAATCCCAGCCATCAGTACAACAACGTCAACAAGATTTGAGTCGAAAGTTAAAGCAACTGAATATCCCAGCCGCTAAATTCTATCGTCAAGTCGATCGAGCGTTTTACGCCAAACATCCCGAACTAAATGGTCGATCGCTGACAACTAAAGCTGAAGATGATAAATTAAGACAAGAATGGCAAGATACGGCTGTGACACTTTTAGAAAAAACAACTAATCGAGCGGTGAATTAACCCAAGTTGCCACCTATAAGCAAAGCGGTTAAAAACCGCTCCTCGGAGTGCAAAGTCCGCCTTCGCGGACTGAGAATCTAGTTAATGTAGGGTGTGTTGGGCTGCTGCCGTAACGCACCAGTATTTGATACTAGGGATCTGATTTACGATCGCTATATGCGATCGCAGCACCTGAAAAATGTTATTAATATGGATGCCGACCTACTTATTAAAAACAAATGATCGAACATTTTCAGAGAACAGCTTATAAGTGGTCGATCGTGGCGGTAATTGCTTTATTCCTGACAGTTACCATTACCCCAGTACTGTCACGATCCGTACCTAACAAACAGCGGAATACTATTCTGATGATTGGTGACGGTATGGGCTGGGAAATAACCAGAGCGGCGGCGATCCAAAATTCGATCGACAAGGGTAAATCGGGGAAAACCCTCAAAGATTTTTATTTACAGGGACGTGGATCTGGCTTACAGATGCAAACGCTCAAGGGATATGCCCTAAGTACCACATATGGCACCACAATTGCCGATGCTAACGGTAAATATAGTAGTAACAATAGTGCCCTAGATGACTCCCAAAAGCTGACTGGAGCTAGCTCGATCCGCCCTAACTTTAAATTTAGCCCCACCTTCAATCCAGGACAGCATGGCAAGAATAGCCCCGATCCAGCCCGCCCAAAATCGGGGAATTTAGTCGGTTACGATCCCATCAAAGGGGGCGTAAATCCTTGGACTCCAGGCAGCGATCGAGAGTATATCAAAGCCAGCTATCCCGACTCTGCCAATACTGCTACAACTCTCTACACTGGCGTGAAAAGCTATAATAACGCGATCGCTGTAGATATCTATGAACGTCCCCTGACAACTATCCTCCGCACCGCCGCCGACCAAAAGAAATCCACCGGATTAGTCACCTCAGTACCGATCGATCATGCCACTCCTGGCGCAGCTTCGGCAAATGTCAATCGCCGCAATAAATATGACATCAATGCACCAGGAGCAACTCCCCTCGACAATATCCTCCAGCAACAACTTCGCATCTATCAACCTACCGTTCTGCTCGGTGGCGGACATCCGCTCTCCAATGTCAAAGAACCACTTCCTACAGGCATCGAGCCTGTTCACACTTATATTAGCGAAGCCACCTATCAGGAACTGAGCAAAAAACCCACTACTAATATCTACCAGTACACCTTCCTCGAACGTGGTAATAATGCAGCTCAAAAATTAGCCCAGACAGCAGCCAAGCTCGATCCCAATCGGGGTCAACGATTGCTCGGTATCTATGGCGCGAGGGGACAAGCTGGAAATCTGCCTGTGAGTTCGGCAAAGGGTGACTACAGTACGACTGGCTTCGATCTAGGTACAGTTCACAGTACACGGGGCTTACAACCAGATACCAAGCGTCCCCTCACGCAGAATCAAACCGCTGCTGAATTTATCAAACAGGAACGGAATCAAAACCCAACTCTGAACGAACTTACCACAGCAGCTTTAACAGTGCTGGGCAAAGATCCTGACGGTTTTTGGTTGATGATTGAAGGTGGTGATATCGATTGGTCTGCACATGATAATCATCTAGATAATCTGATCGGTACTACTCTAGATTTCGATCGATCTGTCGGTACTGTCATCAAATGGATCGCAACTCACGGCGGCTGGGAACGCAATCAACTCATCGTCACCGCCGACCACGATCATTATTTTACGCTCAATGATGACTTCCCCGATCGCTTGCGTCGTCAAGGTGCCCAACGTCTGACTGCCATTAATACAGCCACTGATGCGGGTCACTATTGGGGTTCTCAACCAGTAGTCGCCAAGGATGCAGCGGGTAAGGAGTTACTCGAAACAGGTAAATACGGCTGGGGAAATCATACCAATCGCCCTGTGCCAATATATTATCAAGGCTTTGCTTCCGATGTTCTGACCAAATCGATCGGGCAAGGATTTAAGCTTTACGATAATAATATCCCTGGCATCCCAGGTCTTACCGACCAAATCCACATCTATCAAACCCAGTTAGCCGCAGTCAAAGCACCAGTTGCTGTGCCAGTCAAATAATTATTGATGCTGTTCTGTTTGGAGGCAACACATACCATCATTCAAGTAGAATAATTAACCCAAGTTAATACCTACAGAGAATGCCAACGATTGTGTCTTGAAAAGGTGATCCACTTGGGGAGACCCCTGTTCCCGCACTTTTCGCAAATCGTGGCTAGTGTTGCAAAGTCCGCCGAAGCTGTACTAATAAACTAGTACAGCTTCGGCGGACTTTGTACTCCGAGGAGCGGTTTCTAACCGCTTAGGTTGTGGGTAGCAATTTGGGTTAGTTAACCAAGATCGATAACTTGTGGTAGAGAAAACCGTACAATAGATGTGAGCAGCGGTCAAGATAAAATGGTAGAAATAGAGTCTCATTCAAAAGAGGCTGCACCACCGCCATCTGCCTGCACCCCGTACTCCGCATCATCCCAACCTGCCAATATGACATCCGAACTGATTCGTCAACGCGCCGATCTCATCAATACCCAAGTTATTGCCAAAGATACGGGCAAACGTCTGGGCATTGTCAAAGAGCTACTCGTAGATATCGATAGTCGGGAAGTAGTTGCTCTGGGTTTGCGCGATGGTTGGCTAGCAGCACCAGGGGGACTAGTAAAATACATGTTTCTCGCAGCAGTCGAAAAGATGGGCGATGTAATTCTCGTGCCCAACGATGATGCGATCGAAGATCTCGATCCTGAAGCCTATACTAATCTGATCGCCTGTGAAGTAATTACCGAAACTGGCGACATGCTGGGAAAAGTTCGGGGCTTTAAATTTAGCTGTGATGATGGCAAACTAACTTCAATTATTATCGCCGCGATCGGGATACCTTTAATTCCCGACCAAGTGATTAGTACTTATGAATTCTCGATCGATGAAGTAGTCAGTAGTGGCCCTAATCGCTTGATGGTATTTGAAGGGTGTGAAGAACGCCTCGAACAACTATCTGTTGGTTTCCTCGAACGAATCGGACTGGGGAAAGCACCCTGGGAAGACGAGTACAGTTATCGCCCCGCCGTCATCCGTCCTGAAAATCAATTGGCTGCGGGTACCCCAATCGCTCCCCCCGCCCCAGTAATTCGCGCCGCTCCACAAGTCGCTCAAACCGCATGGGAGGATGACAACTGGCAAGAAGAAGAAATTCAAGCTGCACCAGTGCCCCAAAGACTTAAAGTCGAACCCCTCTATTACGATGATGAAGCAGAAAACTGGAACGATACCAGCCGCGAGCAGCCTCGCCCTGCCAAAGTATATCAAGATGTTCCCTACACACTCTCACCACCTGAGCCACCTGTAGAGGAAATTCTCACCCTCGATGACGATATCTGGGGCGAAGACACTCAATCACCTGCATATCAACCTCAAAAACTCATCATCCCCGAAACTCCTCGAAAAGTCGATATCCCGCAAAAAGTCAAGCAAGTTGAGTACCAGGAAGAAGAACAACAATAAATCAGTTGACAGTTGACAGTTTAACAAAGCTTAGGGGTTTAAATACCCCAACTTGAGGTGGATTGTTTTTAAGATGGGGATTTAGACCCCATCTTAAAAACCCAATTATCAATTATCAATTATCAATTAATTTAACTAGCCTAAAAACCGTAAGAAAGCCCCACCGATAAAACGGGATAAGCATTAAACCCTCTGAGATCGTTTTCGGTTTGACGAACTTGATTATCGAGTTGGCTGCGAGTGTCTGGGTTGTTGTTAAAAGCCGGATTGCTGGCATTGAGTGTAACTCGTGGGGAACCTGTAAACATTACACCCAGCTCGGCATTAAACCCCAAACCTTCATTTGTGGATTTACCAATCCCGATGCCTACATAGGGCGCGATCGAGTTAGCATACTTATACTCCCCTGTGAGAGTTCCGATATTACTCGCTGGATATTGATTACCATCGATCGTGTAAGTACCAGTGCTATTTGGTTTGCTGGTAACGGAAAATTTATTATTTTGAGCGACTAAGCCACCAGTAAAGCGAAAACTGCTTCTTCTGAATGGGTAGTAGTCGCCAAATAATTGAACGCTACTCAGGTTCAACTGTGAATCGTAATTAATCCCACTATCAGTCCGATTGAAATTGACATTACCAAAGTTAAATCCCAATCGACCATTGATTTGAGATGTAAATGATTTGGCAACATCGACACCGAAGCCCAAAGTACCAACTCGCGCCGTAATACCTGCCCCCACTGGCTGTCTGGTAGTGGCTGTCGCCCCTCGATCGATCGAATTGCGATCTCCAGATGATGTATTTGAAATATCTTGAATAATCGGCTGGAGACCGATATCTAATCTAGCTCTGGATTGGGCTGTGAGTCGATCGATGATGGCTACTCTTTCTGATGCTGTAGCCGCCGCGATCGCGACCTGATTTAAGCTAATAATGCCGATTAAAATGGCTGTCAGACGACAGTAGGTGAGATGAGACATAAGGATTACCTCCGCTGATTCTACACTCAATTGATTTGGATAGTATGTAAATAGCAATACTATCGCTATTTATATACTACCCAATTACTCGATCGATCTAAAGATTCAGCTCTAAAATTGCTAAATATTTAAAGCTATGAGTAGTTACGCAAATTTAATCTTGAGATAATCCTCATCCATCTTTGCTCCAGTGGGTTGGAGTGCCGCCAGAGCCTGGGGTAGTACCATATTTCGACGGTGATTGCCAATCCGAATATTTAACTCATCTCCAGTCTTATTGAGTTGAATTTGGTCTTTAGCAATTCCTGGTAGATACAACTCTAAACTGTATAAGCTGTTGCCCTCTTGAACGACTCTGAGCGTAGTTTCTTGATAGTAGACCTGACTGGGATCTTCATCCCCATAGAGAGTTTCTTTCAATCGATCGAGTGCTGCGAGTCCACACAATTCCTCAGCATACAAAGGCACTTCTTTGACTGGCAGCGGATGAAAATTTTCGTGAATTTCTAGACGATACTTCTCTTGATTTTCCTTCCACTTTTGGAAAAATGGATCGGTAACAGTTGCGGGGATAATCCGATTGGCGATGATTAAATCCGTGGAAACATTATACAAACTCAGATAAGCATGAGCGCGGAGTGATTCCTTGATCACCATCTTCTCTGGATTTGTCACCAATCGTACCGACGAAACGGTGTTATCCATCAAGATCTTCTGCAACGCCTCGATTTGCTCGTAAAATTCATAAGGCGCGTCCATCACTTCTTTATTTGGCAAAGAGAACCCCGCAATCGGTTTAAAAAACGGTTCGACCAGAGGTCTCAGTGCGACAGAAACGGCCTGTAAAGGTTTATAAAACTTTCGCATGTACCACCCACCAACTTCTGGCAAACTCAGCAGTCTGAGGGCAGTTCCGGTTGGTGCAGAATCAATGATTAACACATCATAGATCCCCTCATCATAGTGTCGCTTCATCCGCACCAGTCCAAAGATCTCATCCATCCCAGGCAAGATCGCCAATTCCTCAGCTTGCACCCCTTCCATGCCTCGCGCTTGCAAGACTTGGGTAATATAGCGTTTCACCGCGCCCCAGTTGCCCTCTAATTCTTTGAGTGCATCCAGTTCCGCACCCCACAGATTGGGGCGGACTTCACGCGGTTCGTGTCCCATCTCCAGATCGAAGCTATCCGCTAGGGAGTGAGCCGGATCGGTACTGAGGACGAGGGTACGATAACCTAGTTCGGCGCACCGCAATCCCGTTGCCGCCGCGACAGAGGTTTTACCTACGCCACCTTTGCCAGTCATCAAAATTAAACGCATAGTCTCTATATTCTGTCCGAGTAATCTTTTGGCGCAGCCTCTGTTGTGAAGACATCGCTAGTTTCGATCTTAGCGGTTTTTGCTCTTGGAGGCTATTTTTGGAGATCGCCCTAGATCGAGCTTGAAGCGCATCGACATTGCTTACGACCTAAAATTGTCGCTAATTTAATCAAAATTCTTTAAACCCAATTCTGTACAAACTGCATCTAACGGCATATCCCAAGGATCGATGCTCCAGGGGAGATTTGCCAACGGTGTCTTTAGATAGGCAAGATCAAACACAATCCCGATCGTCGGAACTCGCGCCAAAATCGGATCTGTGAGTAATCGATCGTAATAACCACCGCCGTAACCCAATCGATAACCACCACGCTCGTTCGGCTTGGTGGTACCAGAGGTAATCGCCACGGCTGGAACCAGAATTAAATCGACCCGATCGAGTGAGACTAGCGGTAATTCTGGATCGGGTTCTAAAATATCATAACTCCCAATTACCATCGGTTGTGAAGGTTGCCAGCAGTGCCATAGCAGATCTTTGCCGACGCACCTGGGTAGTCCCCATTGCTTGTTGGTGTGGGTAAATAAATAGTCGAGATTGGGTTCTTGACGATGGCTTTGATAAGCAAGAACTGTTCGCGCTGCGATAAATTGGGGAGAGTTGGCAAGGTGATGACAAAGCCCTTCGCTCTGAGATTGCCAGATTTCTGGTGACAAAGCTTGTCGCCGCAGCAGAAATTGACGACGTAAACTAGTTTTGGTACAATTCACGATCTCAATTCTCAACTAAGTCAATGATGTTTCGATCGATGATTTTCCAGGGGCTATGCCCACAGTGTACTTGGTAGCTCGGCTCCGGTTTGGCTCGGCAGTATCTATTCACAAAAATAAATCAGCCAAATTGACCATGCAGATCGGGTCAAATTTTGGCTAATATTTAAATGTAGTTTTTATTACAAGCTGTTATTCCTAGATACTCACAGCAAAATTATTATAGCTACAATCCGATTTGACAAGTAAGCTCCAGATTCAGATTTCCTCTCTCTAGTATTCTTTTTTACATAAGAAAAACCAGAGCGTAAAGGCAATTTAGGCGGTAAGTGAAGATTGCTGTATTTTAATATAATTGCTAAAATTATGAATGAGTTAAATTCAGAACAGATCTAATTAGTTTAATTATCATTAGATAAAATTAAAATAATATGTTTTCATTTACTAAAAGTGATACTAATCCGACCGAAGGTGAATCTCTAGCCCAAGATTTAGCAAAAGTGTTAAGCGAACGCCGAAAACTAGTTAAATTAGAAGTAGATTTTATTCCCCAAAGTCGAGAAAAGTGGGAAAAGATTCTAGCCAATCGAACGACAGATTGCGAACGGGCAGAGAATGCCATCAATGCTTGTTATCTGTATGCTGGCTTGGAAAGAGCGCAGATTTTGTGGACAGAAAATCCGCTAACTGCGATGACATTTTTGATAAATCGTCCAGATTTAGTCGATGTAGGCAGTGAAATATTAGATCGAATCTGGGAAAGCAGTAATCGAGAAATCGATCGCCAAATCGAGCCAGAATTTATTAACGTTGTTAAAGCTTATGCCAATCCTCGCGCTCAAATTATCGGGGCACAGCAAACACTGGCTTTCGATCCACTGGGAGATTTCTTGAATCAGGTTTCGATTGCTGAGATCCAAACAAGGTATCCGACGATCGAGCTATCATCACTACCGACAATCATGCAAGATTATCGAGTAGCTTATTTAAGTTATTTTGATTATTTTCACCAAATTGGGGTCGGTATTCCTCAAATTCAACTACTCGTCGATTTAGCCAAATCCTGCGGTTGTTGCTGGGCATTTGAGAATATCGCCATTATGACTCCCAAGCCATCCGAAATTAAATTTAGCGATCGGGGCGAACTAGTCTCCCTCGTCTATGATGGGATCAATATCCTGGAGTAAGTTTAGTTAAGGCTTGCCCACTCGTGGCATAATTGGAAGGGAGATTAAGCAACCAACATTTATCTTGACTCAAGCCCCATTATCGCGATCGACATCTATGTGCGTAGCAAGATTACCACCCCCAATCACGATGTTCGATCGCCAATCACCGATCGCTGATATTAACAGGATGTCGAGATGCCGCTAATTACGACTGGTAAGCCATTTATTCGGGATTTAGAACAAGCTGGAGCATTGGGTGTCTACGCCCCGCTCGAAGGTGGCTACGAAGGTCGGTATCAACGCAGACTTAGGGCGACCGGATATGAGAGTATGAACCTATCCGCAAGGGGTATGGGCGATCTGAGCACCTATCTCACTGGCGTACATGGAGTACGTCCCGCTCATATCGGCAAAAAAGAAATTCGCACTTATTATATCCCGCCCATGCTGGATACACATCTCGCCCACATGCTACCAACATCTAAAGGTTTAGTATTGTGGTTGATTGATGGACAGGTATTGTCTAGTCAGGAATTAGCTTATCTGAGCGAGTTACCAACGATCGATCCGCGAGTCAAAGTTGTGGTTGAATTGGGTGGAGATCGCCAGTTTCGCTGGGTAAAGCTTTCGGATATCGCTAATCCCTAAGCTAGATCGGCGATCGAGTCTCCAGTTATAATTGAAACATCCGTCAGAAATTAGATTGATTTTAAACTCCCCAATCGGGATCTAAAACCTTCATTCTAGTCCATCTGTCTCGATGCGCTAGGCGTTGGTAGCCTACCGTAGGTACAGCCGCTATCAAAAAGCTCCGCGCACCGATCCCAATTCCTAACTCCCAACTCCCAACTCAGCATGAGCGCGATTACTCCCAGTCAAGTTAAAGCAAAGATCGAAGCGGGTATCCCAGAATCGATCGTTCAAATCACCGATTTGACAGGTGGCGGCGATCATTACCAAGCAGTGGTAGTTTCGTCCCAATTTGCAGGCAAATCCCTAATTCAACAACATCAACTGGTATATGGTACCGTACGTGAGGCGATGGATAGTGGAGCGATTCATGCCCTCGCGCTCAAGACTTATACCCCAGAAACATGGCAAGCTGCTGATTAACTATTACCTGTAGTACCGATTTAAAATCGGTAGGCACCTAAAAATGTTCACTTTCAATTATTTTTAAAAATATGACTACCCCAGCAACAGAAAAGATTGGCAAGCTGATCGGAGATAACAAAATTATGGTATTCATGAAGGGCAATAAACTGATGCCCCAATGTGGATTTTCCAACCAAGTCGTTCAGATTTTAAATATTCTGGGCGTACCTTACGAAACAGTTGATGTCTTAGAAGATGGAGATATTCGCCAAGGAGTAAAAGAATATTCTAATTGGCCGACAATTCCTCAAGTGTACATCAACGGTGAATTTGTGGGTGGTTCTGATGTAATGACCGAACTCTATCAAAAAGGTGAACTTCAACAAATGGTGGAAGTCGCTCTGGCTAGTTGATAGTTGATAGTTGACAGTTGAGAGTTAGCTTCTAAAGTTCGCTCGGCAGTTCTTAATAATACAGATATTAATTAAGAACTGCCGAACGAACTTCATCCACCAGAGCGTTAATAATATTCTGGTTCTGTCTGAAGCTCGACGCGCTCAAAGTTGGAAGGATCGTAAATATAACGCATCGTTTCCTCCTCAATTCGATTGATTTGATAGGCTTCGAGAGCATTGGTGCTACGTAATGCTGCTAAGTACCCATCGAGATACAATCGTAAATCGTCGAAGCGGTAGCCACGGTGCCACATTTCGACTAAGGCATCGGTAATCTTTTGGTAGTGACCGATTGTTTCTATAGTTTGCAGCATGGCTTAATCCCTTGACATACTAAATAGGATAGATCGAAATTGGTTGAGTTGGTATCTATCTATCTATCTACTTTACGCCAGATTTTTTAGACCTGAGGTGCGGAAAATACACGTTGGCATAGCGGACGCAAATCGTCAGCCACTATTTAGACTAGGTAGATATCATCTAGATCGTTAGAGTAATATTTTATGTTCCAATTTTAGACAATGTATCTTTAATTAGAAGTATCTTTAACTAGAACCAACTACTTATTGTCAAAAAAATTGAAAGTTGTATCCTGAAAAAAGTGTGCAGATTTACGTTATCGAAGGCAATCACAACTTGAGATCGCTCCTAACTTGGCACCTTCAGCAAGCTGGATATCAGGTGCAGCAATCATCCACACTAGCTCAGGCTTATCAATGTTGCACGCAACAACTCCCCACGCTGGCGATTGTAGATTCAGATTTACCCGATGGAGAAGGGATCGAATTTTGTCAATGGTTATATCCTCAAGGTAACTCCCTGATGTTGATGCTATCGGCACGAATTCGCGAAATCGATCTCGTGAACGCACTTCAGGCTGGAGTTGACGACTATCTAAAGAAACCGTTTGGGATGCCCGAATTTTTGGCACGAGTGGCGGCTTTACTGCGGCGCAGTCGCAGCATGACAACTATTCCCACCGATATGACTTGTGGAGAGCTGCGGATCGATCTGGTGCGTCGCTGTATTTATCTGAGAAATCGATCGATCGATCTTAGCCCCCAAGAGTTTAGTTTAATCTATGTTCTCGCCCAAGCTAATGGTCGTCCAGTCCATCGCAGCGAACTGCTAAAACGCGCCTGGGACATCAATGTTGACAATTCTCGAACCGTAGATAGTCACGTCCTTTCACTGCGAAAAAAGCTCGGACATCCCGATCCGATCGAGACTGTGCGGAAGGTAGGCTATCGGTTGAATTATTAGAATAGCGACAAAATTGTTAAGATCCCGACACAATCATTGACGATCGAGCAAGAATATAGGTGTGCAAGCTTTTTATTTTATTAGCGAATATGATTAATCGTCAAGCGGTATTAGAATACCTCCATCAGCATCCTAGCCATAGCACTTGGCAAATGCGGTTACATTTTTTGAAAGCTAGCCATCAACTAGGTCTTCAAGCATCAGTTTCGATTGGTTCGATCGCCAATCAGCTCAATTACATCCTGCGCGATCTTGAAGCCATCGGCACGATTACCCCACGGACAGAATCATTGGGACTTACTCCACAGAGCCACTACAGCGAATATAGCACGAGCGATCGCTCGAAACTTGACGGTTTTCCGTCAGCGAAAACGAACTAACTAAACAGCTCATTCTTAGCCAATGATGATGTCTTCGCCTGTTTGCCGATGAGGCTCTATATTAAGTAGTAAGAGCTAGTTTTAACAAAGAAAAGGGGTTGAAATTCCCAGTAGAACAACCCAATTATCAATTATCAATTATCAATTATCAATTATCAATTATCAATTAT
>ENA-OFCX01000556-OFCX01000556.1-metagenomes-genome-assembly--contig:-NODE-556-length-18531-cov-13.746157_pt1 | contig 18531 bp, 10 predicted proteins | sample MGYA00153384_OFCX01 | MGnify analysis MGYA00153384
AGCAAAAGTTACTGCAATTGGAGCGATCGGCATTAGTAAAGTGGTAGCTTTAATGACGATGAATGATTCAATGGATGGGAAAGCATTTGAAGTATTTGTAGAAAAATGCTTAGTTCCTGAACTATGGAAAGGAGCTATAGTAGTGATGGACAACTTATCTGCTCACAAACTAGCTTCGATTGCACCAATGATTGAAGCTGTAGGTGCAAAAGTGATTTGTTTATCACCATATTCTCCAGATTTTAATCCTATCGAACTATGGTGGTCTCAACTTAAATCTTTCTTGCGAAGATTCTCTCCAACAACAACAGAAATGGTTGACAGAGTAATTTCTATTGCACTTAATTTAATAAATCCTAAGCATCTAAAAAACTGGTTTTCTAATTGCTGCTATTGTACTTCATAACAACGGGAAGTGCTGTATACAGATATTTGTCCATCTTCCATAATTAATATCACACCATAAATAATGGCTGAAATCAAATTCAGGCAACGATTATAGCGATCCACAAGCACTGTTTCTACTTTGTAGGAAATTAAATAGATATTTGCCTTTTTCTAAAAAGCGATGGAAAAGTTCTAATATAGATAAATGCCTTTTCCTTGTGAAACGCGATGCCATCATCACATACACCAGAAACACAGGCGACATTTACCATAGAGCAAAATTCGATCGAGCAGCATTCCGAAGAAATTAAGATTTCTCTAAGTCCAGCCGTTCCGCAGGAGCGATTAATCATTGAGAGTCTGTTAGAGGATCTCGAAGATCGAGCAAAAATCATGCAGCGGGTTCAAGCTGTCGAGGACATTTCTCAAGCTTCAGAGCACCAGCGAACAGAGAAAATCAAACTCTGGGCCGATCGATTAGAAGTGCATCCGCGCACAGTGACACGACTGCTCGAACGAGTGGAGCAAGAGGGATTGGCTTCACTAGTCAGATTTACACGCACTGATGCAGGTGACAAGAGAGGATCGAAGCAGTGGCAAGGGAAAAGTATTGCAGAATGGACTGACTTCATTCTCACGACCTATAAGCGGGGTAATAAATCTGGTCGCAGGATGAATCGCAGCCAGACATTCAATCAGGTCAAGGCTCATGCAATCATAGAGCTAGGATTGTCAGAGGGGGAATATCCATCGATCGGGTTTGTATATGGAGTTCTTAATCCCTTAGTAGAGCAGAAAAAGGAAAAGCGCAATCCAGGACAAGGGCCAGGGATTGTCATCAAAACGATCGATAAGGATAAACAGCCAGAAGATATTGTTGTCGAGCGAAGCAATCAAGTTTGGCAGATTGACCACACTAAATTGGACAATCTGCTAGTAGACGCTGACGATAAAATGCTGGGTAGTGTCTGGATCACTTCGGTAATCGACAGCTATTCCAGTTGCATCATGGGTTACTACATTAGCTTTATGGCCGCAGGTTCTCATGAGGTAGCTTTAGCTTTACGCCATGCTATTTTGCCCAAACATTATGGAGCTGAGTATGAACTTCAAAAGGAATGGGAAGTTTGCGGATTACCAGAATATATTGTGACCGATCGAGCGAAGGAATTTAAGTCGGGGCATCTGAGAAGAGTTGCGATGGAGTTAGGATTTAAGCTACGGCTGCGATTACATAAGGAGCAGGGTGGCATCGTAGAAAGTTCTTTTTGTGGAATTAAGAATGAGGTCTCTTCACTACTTCCAGGCTATAAGGGTGGCAGCATCAAAGAGCGTCCAGCGAACGCGGAGAAATATGCCTGTATGATTTATGAGGAGTACGATCGGAAATTAGTGCGGTATTTTGTTGACCACGTAAATCAGCATTTGTATCCAAGGATCAAAAATCAAACCTGTCTGCAACGCTGGTGGAATGGGATGCCAGGAGAAAAGCCTCGACTAATTACAGACGAGCGAAAGTTAGATGTTTGTCTGATGAAAGAAGAAGAACGAACGGTACAAGAACATGGATGTGTTGTCTTTGAAAATTTGATTTATGGTGCGGGATTCATCCGTGATGGACAAGGCTATCAGCGATATGACAAAAACATCGATTTCTTAGCCAAGTATGATGGTAAGGTGACGCTCAGGTACGATCCGAGCAATATTACAAAGTTACTCGTTTATACTCTCGAACAAGACGATCGACCGTCAAAGTTTTTAGGCATTATTCCCTCTAGAGATTTGTCTGAATCTCGCCTCTCGTTGCGAGAATGGAAAGAGCGGGAAAAACAAATCCGAAAAGAAGGTAAAGCGATCGACCAAACTTCAATTTTGGCTCAACAGAGAGACTTGAATAATTTTTCTAATGAGAAAGTCCGTGAGATGAGTCAGAACAAGAGAGGTAAAGGAAAAGCAAAGACTCTTCAAAATCGAAAAGACGAGCATCAACGCATTGTCGAGCAAACCCCTGAGCGGTATGAATTAGGCAAAGCTTTGTTAGCACCTGTGGGAGCAAGCGAGAATGAAACAGCAGATCGATTGACATTATCCGAAGTTGAAGCTACGGATTCTGCAACAATATCTCCCAAAGATACCAAAACTGCTGCTGTGCCTTTAAAATCTAAAGCAATAGCAGAAGCTCGATCGGCGATTATTGGTAAAGTAACGCCCCAAGCATCACCACAGCGAATTATTCAACCTGCATTGTTGGTAGTTAGTAGTTCTGATAGACTAAATGATGATGATTGGTAGAAAACATGAGTCAAACCCATCTTGCTAGCGTTCCAGATCCTTCAGTACCCAAGCATTCTGCCGATCGGCAGAGTCCGCAACTTTGGCAACAACCAATTCGATCGCCAGAAATACAGGCTGAAGTAGAGCGAATTGGCACGATCGCTCCATACGTTGCAATGAGCAGAGATGAAGCTTTATTTACCTGCTTGAATAATTGGCGCGATCGTCGCACTTGTGGACGGATTATGACGGTCGATCGATTAGGTTTATTTAAAGCTTTGGACTATTATACGAACCAACAGACGAGACGGCGCGGGGATTTGATTCGGATGCCTGCGCCTGTTGCTTATATCGAGGTTGACGATCCAGGTAATGGCAAGAATATATTCCTCTCAATCTTAGATTTTCTGGCTAATCCGGTTAGTTGTGGTAATCCCAGAGATCTACGATTGCGAACGTGGGCAACGATTAAAAAATGTGGTGTCAGAATCCTAGTTGTTAACTATGCAGATCTATTACTGTTTTCAGGATTGAATGAATTGATGAGGATTTCAGAAAAATGTGGAATTTCTGTGATTTTGTGTGGGACAAGTAGATTGGATGAAATACTCGATGCTCAACATAGAAATAGGTATTTACCTATTCATAATACCTTTCTGAACCATCACAGGCTAAGTGTTCTGTCTGTAAATGAAACAGCGACTGTCATTGAATCGTGGGAAAATACGTTGGGCAGATTTAATGCAATGGAACTGGCGACCGATGAGGAAATTGTAAAAAGTTTGAATCAATTATCTGATGGTCAAATTCAACCTCTTTACGATCTGCTCAAGCAAATTGCAATTTGGCATTTAGATAATCCACATGTTGAAATAAACGTTAATAATATTTCCACGTTATTAACGACAGTTCAGGCACCACAAGTTGGATTGGAATAAATAACAGGTAGAAACTGACTATTTTCGATCGAGAGGTAATAATGACCGATTCAACAACGGAATATTTCAGTATCGCGCTCCAGCCGTATGAGGAGGAGAGTATCAGCCATTATCTCGGTCGATGGAAGCGTCAGGAGGTGGTGAGTTTATCGTCGATTGGAAGTTTGAGCCGACAGTTGAAACTGGGTACGGCGATGTCGCGGTGGGAGAAGTTTTACTTGAATCCATTTCCGACGTTGAAGCAGTTGGAACAGTTGGGGAAGGTGATGGGGATCGAGGGGGAACAGTTGCTGGTGATGTTTCCGCCGAAAGGTGAGCCGATTAATGTCCGAATTATCCGTCTTTGTTGTGCTTGCTATGATGAGGCTCCTTATCATCGGATGAAGTGGCAGTTTCGATCTACTGCTGCTTGCGATCGACATCAGTTGCGGTTGCTGTACAAGTGCCCGAATTGTGAGCAGCATTTACCGATTCCGGCGGCATGGGAGTCTGGGCGATGTCGGAAATGTCAAATGTTGTTTCGATCGATGATTAAGCATCAGAAGCCTGCTCGAACCTATGATTTGATGGATACCTCAGCTTCTACCTGAGTCGGAACTTGAACGGTAGCGATCTGTGTATAAATCGGGATATTTGTATCTACTGCCTCAAAACTGACCACTAGGGCATAGGGCACAGTGGCGTTAGGATCGTTATTCCAGCCTTCATGCCCGACGACGGCGATACAGAAGGAATCGCGCAAGTCGTATGATTTGACGATCGCCCAATCTTTTTGCAAGGTGCCTCCCTGTCGAGAAAAGCTATGAGCCTGTTTTGATTTTTTCTGTTTACCTAAAACCCATTTAAACCCTTTCCCTTTTTCTTCCAGCTCTGACGGAGCCTCATAGTCTTTGAGTACTCTTTCCAAAAATCTCTCTGGAACTTCACCTTTTTTACTAGAGTCCCAGTCTAACCATATCGAAGAGTATTTTCTACGGGCACGTCGAGTGCGTCGAGGTTGAGCTTTGTACGAAAGTGTAACTTCAATCCGAATGTCGAGATCCTCTCCTTGCGAGCGTAATTTATCCGGTAAACTGATTTCATAAATCTGAGCTTGACGTGCTGCGATTTGCCGTTCACCTTCAGCAAACAGAGTAATTCGATGACTCGAACCACCCAATGCTCGATCGAGAGTAGGAATGCCATAGCCCAGCGACCGAATGGCGTTGTAGAGATCGAAATTTTCAGTTTCCACCCAACTTGGAAGTCTGGCTGACTGAACAATTAATGCTCGATATAACAAGCAGCTTTCATTAGGTAATTCAGCAGCCAAACAAGCGGCAATATGAGCTACTTTGGGAGCAGCGAAGGAAGTTCCAATCGCATCATGTGCTGAAAGTGGCCCACCATTTAAGGTTGAACGAACTAGATCGGGACAGACTTCTGGCGGAGATGTTAGATTTGGTGGTGTGCCGCCATCTGATACTAAATCGCCGCCGTATTCGACAACTTCTGGCTTAATGGAATCCCATATCCCCAAACCCGTGCAGGAAAAAGGAGATGGATGGTCTTGCTGGGCGATCGATTCTCTCGATAAGTCTTTGAATGTTTGTCGGGAGATAGAGCCAACAGTTAAAGCCTGAAAGCTTTGAGCGGGATTGGGCACTCGACAAGAATCACTGAGTAGATAATCTGGGTATAGCTTGCCATTCTTTAGATGATCGCGAACTGATAATCTGGAATTATTGATACGTCCCTCGGTCGGGAGATTACCTGCTGCTACGATAAATAAGATGTCATGTTGCCATGATAAATTATCAATTTCGGCTGCCCACGCGCTCATGTACTGGTTACGACAGGGGGTGCTTGCCGCGATCGAGTGATTGAAGATCCGCGTTCCTCTTTCACCTTGATAAAATTTGACGATGTTCGATATTAAGGCTGGAGGGAATAGAGCTTGGGGTAGGCGACAATCTCGATCTAGTACACGAGCATTTTGCAGCCAGCAGATAGCCTGTTGTTGTCCGCTAATTGGGATTAGATTGGGATATAAAACCGCTCCAGCGACACGGGTACCATGTCCACCATTTTGGACAAAATCAGCGGTTAAGTCAGTCTCAGTGGGTACCCACGATCGAGAATCATTAACTGAGATCGCCGATTTTAGTAACGGGTGTTTTTCTTGTATGCCACTATCGATAACGCAAACTTTAGGTGCATTTTGATCTGGTGGTTCTAATGTGAAAGATACTTCAATTTCTTCTGCTTGATTTTCCCCAGACAATTCATCCCCAACATCATCAGGCAGATTCACCTCAAATACATAGGGGAAACTCAGTACTAAATCTCTTAACCCTTTTCCAGAGATACTTATTAGACAGGAAAAGCTATCTGATAGTTCGCAATAACTGGTCGTTTCGCCATCAATAATGTCTATTAATTTTCCCTGATAGTCCTGTACAAATCGATATAATTCATCTTCTCGCTGGCTTTTGACATCATCCCATTGCTCATAAGTGAGATCGCGCTTATTCATCCAGCGAATAATGGCTTGGTTAAACCTGTCATCACTTTTATAGTCTTTTCGTTTTGGACAATCTGCTAGTTGAGATTTTTCACCGAGGCAAGCGATTCCGACATCGACAGTGTATATTTCCTCATCATGAAGATACCCCCATTGTTCTTTTAGTTCTTCTGAGAGAATGTACTCAGGTCGCTTCGTTCCATCAAGAATTTCCCAGATTTCAGGGACTGTGCCTCCCCCCGATCTTCCATTAATAGAGTGTTCGATCTTTTTCTGTAAACTAGTCAGTTGAAGATCTGCTGATGCCCCAATAATATATCCATCCGCTAATTCAGCAATTACTTCGATCCCAAATCCACGAAGATCTTCCGCATCGAATGCGTTTGGATCGATCTGTAAAATTAAGGGCATAGCCTCCGGTAACTCTGGCTTCTGTTCCTTTTTACGTTCTTCTACTTGTGTTTGCCAGTCTGAGACAATACCTGAAGCTGAATTTTTGAGTTTGTTACCATGCCCCCAACGATCTCCAATATTCTTTTCGGTTTGTTGTGCTCTAGACTTGGGAAAAGGAATAGGGGGAGTGGCTATTCCTTCTCTAGTACACTTGATTTTAATGTGGGGAAACGATCTATTGGCTTCATTCATGCTAAAGGCGGATGCGGCTCAAATTTTTAGGTACGGGAGATTTCTTGAATCGCGGCTTCAAGATGCTCTGGAATTACGAGTTCTTCTCGATCGAGAATAGCGCGTTTTGCAGCATCTTGAGCTACCCGTACAGCTTGAGCGGCGGAAAATCCTTGCATCTTGGCAACGATCGAATGCCAATCGATCGAGCCTTTTGACATGGTAATTAAGGTTTGTTTGAGTAGTGCTTCTAGTTCTGTGGCTGTGGGCTTGGGAACTTCGATCGCATCGTCAAATCTGCGCCACACTGCCATATCGAGGGATTTGTCGAGGTTGGTGGCGGCGACGAGTAAGCCAGAGGAGGTATTATATTCGTCCAAAATTTGGAGGAAGGTATTTACGACTCGCTTCATCTCGCCGACTTCATTGTTATCTTCGCGGGATTTAGCCAGGGAGTCACATTCATCGAGAAATAGCAGACAGGGGTTCTTGCTAGCTACCTCGAAGATTTCGCGGAGGTTGGTCGCAGTTTCGCCGAGATAGGAGGATACCATCGTGTCAAAGCGTACTTTGAGCAGGGGTAAGCCAGTATTCCAGGCTAGTCGCTCGGCACTCATGGTTTTGCCGCAGCCTGGTAGTCCGTATAGGAGGATTTTTTGTTTGTAATGGAAGCCATGATGCGCCAATCGATCGCGGGCGGCATATTCGCGCTCGATTCGTTGGAAGCGTTGTTCGACGGCGGCTGGGAGGATGGTGTGGTGTCTGAGCTGTTCGCGGGGAATTGCCGTGAGCAGGGGCAGTTGAGATCGCTTGCTGTTGGGGAGTTCGGTGAGGGCTTGGAGGTTGGTCGCTGCGGCTGTTGGTGCGGGATTGCTGGCTGGTTTGCCCTGAGCGGAGTCGAAGGGGGTGGTGCGTCCGTTTGGGCGAGATTGGCTTTTAGTCTTGGATTTGGTAATATTTTCTAATCTGTCGGCAAGGATGATATGTCCTTTTTTACGCTCTTCTCGCACGATCGTGTCCAATAGCTTATCCACCGCTACTTCATCATCAGTAGCGATCGCTCTAAACACTCTTTCTAGCAGATCGGCTTTCACGGGAGAGTAATTTTATTCAACGTTCTCTTGTACTATTGTATCTGAAATAGTACCCATCCAAGTGTCTAAAGTAACAGAACTCTATATCTAGACTCGATGTTATCGATCTCTGTGCGCGATTCTCCAGGGGAGAGGCTATTGCAGGGCAAACGCTCCGCTACCGCCAACGCCAGCACCAGCGATTGAGTACGATCGAGCCTCTGGATTTCTAGGGATTTTGATGTGATGAATATTTTTGCAAACCTATGTATTTTCATTATGTTTGATCGAATGCTAAAGAGTTTCCCACTTTTTTAACAGAGATTTTTTGATGTCGCTACTATCTAAAACTTCAGTACAAGATTCCCAAGCAATTTTCTCAGGTTTGTGATATTTTATTTCAAACGGATTTTGTTTGGGGACAGCATTAATAGTTTGTTTTGCTAGTTCAATTTCTCCCATTGCAATTTCGATCCATAGGTCTTCAAGCACATCAGGAATTTGCCCAAATATCTGATGAATTGAGGCTAATCGGTTAGAAAGTAACTCATGAACGCGGTCTTCTACTGACCCTTTGTAGCGCATATTATAGACGTAGACTGTACTGCGAAGCTGACCGATCCTTTGAATTCGCCCTTTCCGCTGCTCTAATCTGGTTGGATTCCACGGTAAATCTAGATTGATTAGAGTGCCCAGCCGTTGGAGATTGAGTCCTTCACTTGCGGCATCGGTGCCTAATAATAAACGCATCTCGCCCTTCGATACCATCTGTTTTAATTCTTCTCGATTTTGTTTGGTAAATGCTCCACCTAAGAAGATTCCTGATTTTTGTCCGCCAGCATAGATACCGATTGGTTCTTGTGGCAGTAGTTCTTGAGAGAGTCGATCGGCTAGCCAATAAATTGAATCGAAATATTGAGAGAAAATAATACAGCCTCGTTCTAACCAACCTCGATTTAAAAGTATATCGACAATAGCTTGATACTTCGGATCTCGTTCTTGATTAGCTTCTAAAGCATGGACAAATGCTTGAAGTAATTCTCTTTCAGCGGGGATTAAAGATTTCAGTTTTGCTAGTTCGATGCTTTCTTCTCCATCTTCTTCATCTTCAATATCATCCCAATCCTGAAGCATACTTTTGGCAGTGTTCATGCCAGCATGGATCGTGCTACCGACGCGCCGCAGTAGTAATGTTTTTAAAAACCCTGCTCCTTTCATCCTCGTACCGAGTAGCTGACAAAAATCTTCGGCAAATTGATAAGCCTCGTTGAGATATGGCGGCAATCTAATCGCATCCCGATCTCCTTCTCCGAATAATTCTACTTTTACAGGCTGTAAGTAAGGTTCGGCTGTCTCAGGATCGATCGTATTTTCCAGGAATTCTCTGGTTCTTCTAACAATATGCCGGATGAAAGGATTATGTAGTTGAGCAAAGTCCTGTCCTAGCTCTTTTACCCGTTGTTGGTCGGGTTTTCTTAATTTTGACCATGCGTCGCCAGCGGCTACTGCTTGGCTATCGGGTAGTTTGAGGGAACGGCGAATTATGGCACAGTCTCGGTCTTCTGAGGATGGCGGTAAAGGGTTGCGAATCCAACTCCACAGGTCTAAGTCATCTTCAGGTAAATTATCGTCACCGATGACGACGGCGAGGGCTTCTGCGGCTTTGCGCCAATGGCTCCAGGTGTTGCCTAATACTGACTCATTTTCGGTTGGGGCAAGTATATTGAGTAAATCCCATGCTTCGACGGGATAAAGTTGAACGGGGGTAGCGGTTGCGAGTAATAGGCTTTTCGTGCGGGCAGAAATTTGGCAGAGAAATGCCATTAAGTTATTCGGTTCAGGTCTTTCAGCTTCTTTATCGGGGGCGAGATTTTTGCGGCGGGCGCGATGCGCTTCATCGACGATGATGCACTCGTAAGTTAGTTGTTTGAGATATTCTGCGGCTTCGGATTTCCTGGTAACTAGTCCTTGGGAGACAAGTCCAATTTGGCGAGGACACTTTTTGATTCCAGCAGCACCTGTGACGGGATATTCGATCCCATTTTCATCGATCCATCGCTTGCCGTCCCAAATTGCCGAAGGCATATCTAATAGGGTTTTCATCTCTTCTTGCCATTGCCATAGCAGGGGTTTGGGAACCAAAATTAGTACGGGTTTGTCGCCGTAGAGTGCCATTAACATGGCTGACATGGCAAGCTGCATGGTTTTACCTAAGCCCACCATATCGGCTAAGACGAATCTGGCTCCATGAGCGGTGCGGTGAGCGTTAAAGGCTAAATTGACGAAGTATTTTTGATGTTCCCACAGTCCGTATTCTTTCCGATAAACGGGTGTTTCGATAATTGGGGCGGCTGCGTCTGGTTGTTCGCGCCAAACTTCGACACTGGGAATAACTGTCCGCTGGACAATTCGACCGATATCTTCAATTACAAAATCACAGAGATTGCAAGCCAGGGGATGATTCCAGAGGGCATCGAATTCTTCTTGTACCCATTGGATTGCTTCTGGGGCATCATCTTCCCACAGTAGCTCGTAATTCAGTTTCCAAGCGCGATAGGTTTCGTTGGTACTGCCCATAAATGAGGTTTGGTTGCCGTCGGCAAAAGTAATTACGCCAGCTTTACCGTGGACTAAACCGAATTTTTCTAGGGGCAGAACTTTTACCTGCATTTTGCCAGAGCAGAGAAATTCATACAGACGGGCAAAGCGGGGTTTGCTATGGGGAGCTAGCTTTTCGGGTTGGGATGCACACCACTCGCGGCGAATCGCAAATTTGGCAGCTTTGGCGGTTTCGACATCGCGGACATCTAAATCGGAATTACAAACGATCCGAACTAGTCCAGTCATACTTTCGAGGGCTTCGCCTGCGACTTCTAGCATGGAGGAGCTAAAGTATCCAGCAATACGATCGTATGATTTCGCGCCTTGTAATCTTTGATTGAGAAAGGATCGATCGAGTTTTGTCCGCCGTGAAGAAAAGCGATTAATTGTCATTCTTTTCTGCTTTTTTAAATAACATGGGTGAAGGATATTCGCTTCGTTCGAGTACCGCCAACGATTGTGTCTTGAAAAGGTGCTTTACTTGGGGAAACCCCAAGAACGCACTTTTCGCAAATCGTGGCTCATGTTGCAAAGTCCGCGAAGGCGGACTGGCATATTAGTCCGCGAAGGCGGACTTTGAATTACGAGTAGGCTCTCCTGGGTTTATGGTGATAAGGTTGGCTTATTGGAATTGGCGTAGCTAATTTTAATAAGCCAACCTTATCACTCCGCTTTACATGGCTATATCCCTTGCTAGCGAACCAGTTTGGGCAATTAAATTACCAAATTATCTCACCATTAGTGGTCAAACTTTCACCAATTCAATCACCAAATATTGAAATTAAGACTAGGGGAAAATTCCGCTATCGCTACATTTCCCCCATAAACCCAGGAGAGCCATAATCTGGCTGCATCAGCGTCGATTTGCCAGTGGGTGATTCTTAGACCCATTGCTGACAGAAATTGGAGGATTTCAATAATATTTTTGCGTTGATTCCAGTAGTCTTTGATTTCAGTGCGGAGCCAAGTTTTACCAGTCTGGACTTCGCCTGTCCTCACGATCTCACGAATGGCAAATAAGGCATTTCTGACTAAGGATGCACCAAAGCCAATATCGCCTAATTGTTTAGCGGCAAATTCACTGGCAGTTTTTAAGCGAGTTTCGTTGGCTTTGCCACTATCTAGCAGTGATTTGTATTCTTTGATGCCAAACCCTCTGGCTAATTCTTGATATGCGCCAGCACGATATTCACCGTGAGTTTCGATATCCAATCCTTTGAGATAAAATCTTTCTTCGGGGGTGAGACTTTTCCAGATGAAGGAATCAAATCCTTGCGGTACTAGATAATCACAGGCAATTTTAACGGCATTAGCAATTAGTTTTTCTATTTCTGAGGTTTCGCCTTTCTTACGTGGTTTAGATAGTTCGTAGGCAATATCAATATCTTCGATATTTTTGTATTGAGTCAGGACTCGCAGTGCAGCAGCATAAGCGGCTAGTTGATAATCGGTATCGCTAAAGTTAGGATCGTCATTATCTTCTAGTGCCAACATTGAGTCTAGTTGTGCTTTGACTTCGATCTCGACTTGGGGATAAAGTTCATCTAAAAATCCGGTATCTTCTGAAGTTTGTTTACGAAGGATAAGTAAAACAGTTCCCTGAACATAGTTACCTTTTTTCAAACCTGAAGTAGTTTCAGTAGCAATGCACCATGCTGCCGTTACCCGCAACCCAGATGCCCATAAAATAAGTGCTAAATCTGCCCAAACACTGGCATCTTGGTGTGTAAACATGACGATCTGAGCACCATTTTCAGGCATTCTATTAGTCATATTTCGATAGCACTCTACCATACTTTTGCGAAAGCTATGATCGGAGCCAACTACTGCCAAAGCTCTCTTGCTATCAGAGTACCATCCAGGAAAAAGGCGAGGGATATATTTTTCATAGTAGGACAAGAAAAACTCTGACAGTTCATGGTAATTTACAGCATCAGCATAAGCGGGATCTGTAATCCAATAATGGCAAACTTCGGTAACGCTTCTAGCGTCCGTAGGTTGAACTTTATTATTAGCACATTCACATGAACGTAGTTCTTCCCCAAAAAAAGTTTTTTCAATAGTTAAGACGGTTCTAATTCCATAGTTGTATTGTGTATTCAGAGCTTGATTTGCAAATGTCTGTTCGGTAGATCCTGGATATTTGGAAGCATCGCTATTCCAGATACATAGTTTTGAGTTCCAATTTAGACAACTACCAACCCGCAGTAATAATCCAACTTTTTCTGTGATTGTTAAGCCTTCAGATTCAAAAATCTTAGCTAACATTGTTCCGTGAAGAAGTAATTGCCTTGGATTGAATAGATGATGCCAGTGCGTCCATCCTCGTTCACGGATAGGCTGGTCTGTATTATAGCCTGATTCAATCCGACGACTAGAAATATATCCTTTTTCTTGCCACTCCAGAAGGCGTTCTTTTAATAGACTTAAAACTTTTTTCTCACGCATTAAATCTTCTTCATCTGGGGCAAGATAGTTGCGAACTATTTGTTTTCCCCCTTCTACATCATACAAAGTTTGAATCCAACGAATACAGTAAAGTCGTTCTTGGAAAATATCTTCTGGACGAGGCACTAAATCATCATTTTCCCATAGCCGTAAACCGTACTGTGTTTGCTTTTCGAGATGTCGATCTCCTCGAATCATCGAGATTAGCGTTTTTTGAGAGCAGTGAGGGCAAACAAGATATGAATTTTTTATCGTGCCAGTCTCTTTTGCTAATCGTAATTCTGACTCTGAAACACCAACTTCAATCTTAAAATCAAAGCATTTATTAGTAGAATTAGGTATGAGTTTTGCTATAACTTGATATCCTGCGGCAATTATCCATGACGGTGCCAAAGGTACCTTCCACCCACATTCAGGGCAAGCCACCTCGTTGCAATATAGATAAGCATCAGCTTGCCAGCCTTGTTGGTTGTATTCAATGTCCCAATCTTTTATCTGGAGATCTACTCTGTCAAAAATAGACTTTTGAACACCACGCAATTTTTCAGCAACTTCAGAACCGCCGCCAACAATATTTAGAGATGCCCATGTTAACAAAGCTGCTACTGGGTTAAGATCGGAAGCATAAACGTCACAACCAATTCTTGCTGCCTCGAAAGGAATGCTCCCACCACCGCATACTGCATCACCGACACGAGGGATACAACCAAATTGAAGATTTCCTAGTTGGCTAACAAGTTCAGTCAAGCTGCTTGCTGTCGTTCCAAGATGTTTGTTAATTTCTTCCCAACCTTGCTCTGAAGGCCCGTCAATTTGCTCTGGTCGGTCGCAATATTCTAATTTTTTATCGTAAGACAGGCGATTAAAAACTATTTTCTGTAACTCATCTTTCTGATATTTCTTGATCTCTTTGTTGAATTTAATTACGAGGGGTGTTGATTCAGGAGAGAAGAATTTTTCGCGTTCTTTAATAGTTAGATAGTAATAAATTATTTTTAGAGGAATAGGTTGAGACTTTCGTTGCAAAAGCCCTGCTTCATCCATCGTCAAAATCTTGATGAAAATCTCGCGATCTTTGGTTACATCTACTGACGTTGGCATCAGTAATCCTAAAATTACTGCTCTTACTAAAATTAGAGGTTTTCGTCCCCACCATTTACCAAGAACTGTTAAGGTTTGGCTGAAATTTGCTCGACGTTCTTTGTAGCTTTCCTTTGATATTTTAGAGACAGGAAACTGAGTTTCAATAAAAGATGGCATTATCCGGTGGCAAGATGTGAGCATAGCAATGGCTATATTAGCTCAAACAGGGGTAACTCTAGCTTTTTAGGACGATAATCAGACACAGAGTTTTCTGTCAACGCATAACGCACGGCTTTGCGCCAACCTTTCCCACGTCCAGAGATAGCATGACCTGTAGCCGCATTAGTCATCGTGAATAGCCACCAGCGTTCCTCTGGAGTCAACCCCAACCAGTTTTTGATGCCTACAGGTATCAACGCAGGATCGGCATCTTCGATCGACCAAGCTAATAATACTAGTTCCTTACCAAATAGGCGAGAAACAGCAGTCTTTCCAGCCTTCCACTGTCCTGTTTTCAGTCCATCCTGTCGGAGCCGCTGATTAAATTCTGCTTTGACACCATCGGCGATGGCATCCCATTTGAAGCGCGGCAAAATTATCCGCATCTTATTATCCTCATTCCCCAAGGCAAAACTCAATTCCTGTCTGGCTTCGCTCTCATCCCAGGTGAAATGTTCGGAGATAAAAACATTGTCTTGCTTTTTGGTCGGAATAGTCACCACAAAGTGATGCTCCGACTCAGTGGGAGCAAAGCCAAAACCTTCAGATTTAAGTTTGATTGCCATACGCTGTATAGATAATCGGACTATTGTTGCACCTCATCACGATTAAGTTCGGTTCTCGATTCTGCTGCCCAGTCTACAAGTTGTTGTCCGGTAGGAAAGCTGAGTGACTGAGTTTCAATTTCTACTTCACCATCAGCTAGGAGCGATCGCAAGTGATTCACTGTAGATTCTAATTTATCTATATCTAGAATTAAACCACTATCGACCGAGAGTTCCACCCAATGACTGCCATTGATGGTGATCCGAGGGGCAAAAACCCCTGCTTGATGCTTTCTCAGCCGACTGAGAAACTCGTAAGCCTCTTTTGTCGTAGCCGGATGATGTTCGTGCTTCCAAGTAGCAGGTTTTGATACATCAACCTGAAAATCATCTGTTTTATCCCATTGAATATCGATCCGCTGTTCGTGAAAAATTCCCTGCTCTTCTCCCACCACTAAAACGCACAGAGTTCCTTGTGGCACAATGGCTGGATCGTGATAGATTCCACCGCCCAGTTTGGGGTCAGAACCGTCTGTAGTGTACCGAATTGGGACATTAGGTACTGCTTGAAGCTCAACCATCTTATCATTGCCAGATTGGAATGTACGGGACTTGATGGTAATCCGGTTGCGCCAAGTGTGAGAGTTGCCTGTTTTGTGTTCGCCTTTGGAGTCAACGCACAAGAAATGAACCTCTAGTTCGCTAGTCCGAAAGTTTTTGGGATCGGCGATAATTTGTGAAGCTGTGGTGACAGGTGCGCCGATTTCATAGTAAATGCGATCGCCATGAACTGCGGTTAATTCGAGGGTTGCTTCCCCTGTATCATCGTTACGGTGTTTGTCTTTGACGCGGATATCCGTCTGCGGTTTGGGGAAAGGTGGCTTTTCGACATAACCGCCTTCCTCACGCCATTGATCTTTATTAACCAAATCATCTTTGAGCAGATCTAGCGCATTTGGGAGATGCCATTGCCAAGCTGTATTGACAGCCGATCTTTTTTTGACTTCAGACCAAATCATTGATTTCTGGGTAAATAGTCGCTGTTCGCACTTTTTACCAAAAGAATCGCTGGATACATCCTCAGTAAATTTTTGTTTTGCTTTCAGAGTTTCTCTAATCTGTTTTTCACCATTATAATTATTATCAGTAAAAATCATCTGAAAATCAGCATTCATTAAGCTATCTCTGGTTGGATAACAAAGTGTGGTAAAAGCTTCACGAGTAGCACTAAGCAACCGGAGTTGAATACTATCGTGCATATCCTTAGCTGCCATTTGCTGCGGATCGTTATCGGCTACTTTTTCCGATTTCATTTCACTGAGAATATAGCCGATCGCTTTAAGTTCTGCGGCTGTTTCTAGCAAATTATCCAAAGTGCCACGAGTACCAGAAAGAAAAAGAATCCGATTTTTGTAATCTAGATCGTCATAGAGCTTTTGGAGATCGGGATGAAAGCCCCCACTTCCATAAGGTTCGTAAATTACCAGAGTGACTTTATCTGACTTAATTTTAATTTCATCGATCGGCGGCAGTACTAATACTTCCTGATAACAATCTTTCATCGTAGGCTCAAATACCTTGACCAAGAAGGTTCGCAGTTCTTTGAATGAAGACTCACGGTTATAAGATTCCGCAGTCGCCTTGAGTTTAGCTACTAAATTTTGAAGATTTCTAAAGTAAAGTTTACCTTCAGTATTTGAGTGTAAGTACCAAGCTTTTGTAGAAATAACTCCGAGAATATCTTTAGGGATTTTAGAAACATCTCGCCCTGGAATGCAGAGATAAGAAACTACTTCTGATAAAGACAATCCGACAGGTGCATTAGGAACAGTTGCTAAAGAAGAAACTAAAAGTAGCTTACAGGCATCCTGAGCATCGCTACCCCCTAAATGGGAATCCATGATTTCAGCGATCGCTTGTCCACTAGAAGCGATGTCATGACTGATTGCGTTATCTAATGTCGTATTGATTTGAGTAATTTCTGCCAACGTATCTCGATCGTTTAAATCGATATCATGGGCATGGATAAGGTAGAGTCGATCGGCTTTACCTTGCTGCTCATCAAATAATCTGGAGACAACTACTCGCATCAACCGAATTAGACCGCGAGTTTGCTGGAAACCAGGGTTTTCGCGAAACCGCGCATACAGATCGCGAATCGCAAAGTGAAAAGGATAAGAATCCTTTAATTGAGCCGTAAATTTATCTGGAGAAGCATTAGTAATATCCATTTGTTTGGCATCACTCACCGCCTTGGAATAAGCGCGGGCAACCTCTATGATTTCGCTCTCATCTGGTAGCTGCTCAAATAATCGCTTGCGGAGAATATGATAAAGTTCGTCGGTATTCAGAGCAACAGGTTCTAACGTAATTGCCGATCTACCCACTTCACCTTTGAGATTTTCCAGTGTCTTATTAATTTGTTCTGAACCACCTTCATAAGTGGCTTTTAGGTCAGAAATTACCACACAAACATTTGCCAAATCTTCTTTAGCAACAGCAGTTAAAAGGTTCGCTAATGCCGTTGATGTGACCTGTGCCAGGTCTGAGTTTCCAATCTCTTTAGATTTAGCATTTTCCAAATATGGCGGCAGTTCATCGAGCAGAATTAGTAGCGGCTCACCCTGGAGCAGCTTAACCCAAGCCGTTTGTCCAGGCGCAGAAAGGGGCGAATAATACTGACTAAACTGCTCCTTCTTGCCCAATTGTTCGGCGATCGATCCCCACAGTCCCAGCGGTGTATCGCTTTCACGCCCAGTAAAGGCTACTACTCGGACTACATCTGACTTATTAGATTGATAAAAGTCCCCCATCACCTGAGATCTCAGGTGTGGATGCTTTGCCAACAACCCTAAAGCAATCATATTGTGAGTTTTACCGCCACCCATTGCCTGGGTAAGCACAAATACCCCTTGACTAGAGACATCCTCAAATCGTCGGAACGACTCTCTGAGTAAACGTTTCATCCCATCAGTTAGATAATTTTCAGCAAAGAAATCCGCTGCATCGATTTTATCTTCGATCAAGTCGGTAAGATCTAGGACAGTATCTTGCCTAGATCGATCGAAGATGCTCGATCTAGGGATACAGAGTTCTTTAAGCGTTTTCATGAATATTTATTTTAGTTGCCATCAGCTTATTCTTCCCACGAGCCATAAGCTAAACGCGCTTGCTCTATTTTTCAACTTTGCTTTTAAACATTGATGAAAAGGAACATGAGAGAGGATACTCTAATTTTACTCAAATCTGTCACTCCAAAACGGAAGCAGCACCTTCATCTCCCTGCGAGATCGACTCCACAACAGCCTCGGCTAACTCCTCGATCGAGCATTGATACAACTGACACAACGCCGCAGTCTTATCGATCGTGAGTTTCGGTATCGTCCGCCCTTTTTCCCAATTTCGTACCGAAGATTCGCCCACACCTACCCGACTCGCCACATCCACCGTGCGGAGCTTGGCTCTGAGGCGCAGTTGTTTCATATCCATGCCAGCTTTATCCATTGCAAAATAACGCAACAGGTTGACGGTTGCAGCCAACGCCGTTAGAATGAGTAGAATTAACCCGCGAATCGACTACCAGGAAGAATCGCAATAACAAACGTCAACCCCTTGCGAGGTCAAAGTCTTATGATGACACGATCGCGCAGGAGATCGATAGTCTCAGCAGATAAAAAATACCCCGATACCAGCAGCATGAGACTACTGGGATCGATCCTGCAACCCATCTGAAACCATGACAACATCAGAATCAGGGCATTTTCAGCAGATGTCTCAATCAGCTTGGCAACAACTCCACCAAGCAATTATCGATCTGTGTCCTCAACACTTTTCAG